>ERZ1645192.3388-NODE-3388-length-12966-cov-5.535822_pt1 | contig 12966 bp, 12 predicted proteins | sample MGYA00575354_ERZ1645192 | MGnify/ENA primary metagenome ERZ1645192 (study PRJEB40844, sample SAMN11349763) | freshwater sediment metagenome | isolation source: river sediment | host: Sediment | place: India: Faizupur Khadar , New Delhi | collected 2017-02-21 ... | reverse complement strand
AGACCGGATAGAACCAGGAGGGCTCTCAGGGTGACCCGCATCGTGACCTCCTTGGGGCGGACTACCGCCTTCGTGACCCGTCACAACACCTGCCTGACCACCAGCGGCATTTCGGCCGCCGGGGCCGGCTCACTCCGGACGCGCTTCCGTGAGAGACTCCCGGCAGGTTTTCTCGATGAATTGCACAATCAGCGGATAGATGGCTTCGATCTGGTCCTCCGACAAGTGGAGACGCGTCAACTGGTACTTGAACTCCGGGGAATGGTGCTCCACGATCCGGAGTAAGCGGGCGACTTCATCATCAAGACTCATTGGATTCACCTTTCCGTTAGGATGGTTGGGATTTCGCCGCGGGGGGCGATTGCCGGTTGGCGCTCTCGTCCAGGATGATCCGCCTCCGGTCCTCGGTGCTCAACCCGTGCCAGTGGCACCGGTTGCGCATGCAGATGTAAAAATCGACCTCCTGCACGGCCGCCCCGACCCGCATCCGGGCCGCCCTGGCCCCGCAAGCGTCGCAGTGTTTCCCGTCCAGCCACAAGCTCTGGTCGCACTTGGGACAAATCATGTCGGCTACTTCCTCCCCCTCGGACAGGAAGATGGAGCACTCACAGGTGAAGACGTTGAGCAAGGGGCTCAGGCGCACCACAAAGAGACGGCCGTCGGCGTTCCGGGCATGCAGGAGAAGATCCTCCCCATGCACCAGGTTCGCATGGCAACGGGGACAAGACACTTTGAGCTTGGTGCCGGTCTGTACAAACTCCTTCTGGTTGCGGGGCGAAGTGAACCCGGCCGCCTCGAGGCTGAGCGTCCCCCGGGCTTCCGTGTCCAGGCCGTGCCAATGGCAATTTTTACGCAAACAGAACAGCAGACCGAAGATCTCCCCGGCCGCCTTCACCACGACGCGGGCGACCTCGCTGCCGCACTCCCCGCAGCGCTCTTCAGCTTTCCGGAAAGAATGCACGCAGTGCGGGCAGAGCACATCCTGCACGGGTTGCCAGTCTTCGAGCCGGATGGTGCTGGTGAGGTCATGATAGTTCAAGTAGGGGCTGAGACGCAGGATTCCATGCTCATGGCCGTGGTTGATCACACCCAGCTTGATCCGCTCGTTCTCAATGACCGACTTGCCGCAGTGAGGGCAGCGGCAATCCAGGAAAGTGCCCGACTTGATGAGTTTGTTGACTTTCTCAGCGCCGTCAGCCGCGTTGTCCATCCTCATCCTCCCATCAGGGCGCCTCGGGCGCCGCACCCGGCGCCGGGTCGCCGGTGAGCATCCGGTGGATCGCCCGGGCCGCCTTGCGCCCGGCGCCCATTGCCGAGATCACCGTCGCCGACCCGGTCACGATGTCTCCGCCGGCGAAAACGCCGGGCTTGGAGGTTTGGCCGGTCGCCTCGTCCACGATGTAATAGCCCCACTTGTTGACCTTCAGGTCGGGCGTGGTCAGGGCCACGATCGGGTTGGCCCGGGTGCCGATGGCCACGATCACCGAATCGAAATCGATTGTCTGCTCGGACCCCTCGATGGGGACGACGCTCCGCCGGCCGGAGGCGTCCGGTTGGGTCAGTTCCATCCGGAGGCACTCCATGGCCCGGACCCAGTGCTTATCGTCGGCCAGGTAGCGGATGGGATTGGTCAGGTAGTAGAATATGATCCCTTCCTCTTCCGCCCGGATGATCTCCTCGTGCCGGGCCGGCATCTCGGACCTCGACCGGCGGTAGACCACGGTGACGCGCTTGGCCCCGAGCCGCAGGGCGGTCCGGGCGCAATCCATGGCCACGTTTCCGCCGCCGATGACCGCCACGTTCTTGCCGACGTAGACCGGAGTGTCGGCCTGAGGGAATTCCCAGGCCCGCATCAGGTTCACCCGGGTGAGAAACTCGTTGGCCGAATATATTCCGTTCAGATTCTCTCCCTGGAGCTGCATGAACATGGGCAAACCCGCTCCCAGGGCCAGGTAAACCGCCTGAAAACCGTTGGCCAGCAGTTCGTCCACGGAAAAGGTCTGGCCGACGATGAAATCGGTGTAAATTTTCACGCCGAGAGAGCGGACGTACTCCACCTCGCGCCCGACGATGGCCTTGGGCAGCCGGAACTCGGGAATGCCGTACACCAGCACGCCGCCGGTCTGGTGCAGTGCCTCGAACATGGTCACCTCGTGGCCAAGCACGGCCAAATCCGCCGCCACGGTCAAGCCCGACGGACCGGAGCCCACCACCGCCACCCTAAAACCGGTGGGAGGCGCCAACGCCACCGCCGGCTTGTCCGCCCGGATCTGGCTCGCTTCCCAGTCGGCGACGAACCGCTCCAGGTAGCCGACGGCGCAGGGTTCCCCGCGCACGCCCAGAATACAGCGCTTTTCACACTGGTCTTCCTGGGGGCAGACCCGGCCGCAGACGGCGGGCAAGGCATTCTTCTCCTTGATTTTCCGGGCCGCTTCGAGGAATTTTTGCTCCTTCACCAGCCGCAGGAAACCCGGGATGTCCACTTCGACCGGACATCCCTCCACGCACTGAGGATTCTTGCACTGGAGGCACCGGGCCGCCTCCTGGACCGCCATGGCCTCGGTCAACCCGACCGGCACTTCGTTGAAATTCCGGATCCGGCTGGACACGGTCTGCTCCGGCATCGTGACCCGTGGTACTTTTTCCTTTTTCTGCTCCATAGGTTTTCCTGTCTCCAGAGTTAGGACCTTTTTCAGGCGCGGCCTCAGCGCACCGAGAACAACAGCGAGTCACGCTCGTAGGAGAGAAACATGCCTTTCCGGCGGAGCAACTCGTCGAAATCCACTTCGTGGCCATCGAAACCGGGTCCGTCCACGCAGCAGAAGCGGGCGATGCCGCCCACCGACACCCGGCAGCACCCGCACATGCCGGTTCCATCCAGCATGATCGGATTGAGGCTGACCATGGTCTTGATCTTGTGCGGCCGGGTCTGGTTGGCCACCGCTTTCATCATCGCCAACGGCCCGATTCCCCAGACCAGGCGGATGTCATTGTACTGCTTGAGGCATTTGCCCAGGGCGTCCGTGACCAGGCCCTTCTCCCCGTAGCTGCCGTCGTCGGTCACGATGATCACCTCGTTGCAGACCTGGCGCATCTCCTTTTCCAGGATGATCAATTCCTTCTCGCGGGCCCCGATGATGCCGATGATGTAGTTGTCCAATTGCCTGTAGGCCGTGGTGATGTGGTAGAGCACTGCGGTGCCGGTGCCGCCTCCCACCATCACGATCCGGCCCACTTTTTCGATGTGGTCCGGCTTGCCCAGGGGCCCCACCACGTCCTGGAAGCGATCGCCCACCTCCAGCGTCCGCATGAGGGCGGTCGTCTTGCCCACCACCTGGAAGTAGATGGTGATGGTGCCCTTGTCCGGATCTTTGTCGGAGATGGTCATGGGCACTCGCTCTCCGCCCTCCCGGACCCGCAGGATGATGAATTGGCCGGCCTTGGCCTTCCTGGCGATCAGGGGGGTCTCGATCACCATGCGGACGATGGTTCGCTTGGCCAGCTCGGACTTTTCCATCACCCGGTTGGAACTGTAAAAATCGAACGCCTCCAGCTTGACCAAGTCCTGTTCGGCCATCCCACGCTCCTGTCGAGTTCCAGAATTGTTATACTAATTACCAGCAAGCGGGTGTATTTTACACGGAGCCATTCCGTTGTGCAAGCGGCGTGATAAAGACCGGCCCAACCTTTCCGGAAACCGAATCCAAACAGCTCCCCGGCCCGGCGAAGCCGCGACCACAAGGAGTCCCCCAGCACGACGCCAGCATATCGGAAAACACCCCACAGAAGCACGGAGGCTATTTCTGGACCGGAGTCACGCCCAGCGCGGCCACGTTGCCGGTCTCGTCCATCACGCGGACCAGCCACTGCCCGATTCCGGGTTCGAGCCTGGCCAGGTTCAGCCGGAATGTTTCCCTGGGCTGGTCGCAGATCCCGTCCTCGGAAACGATGGCCCGCCAAGTCTGGCCGCCGTCGCGCGAGTATTCCGCCTGGCAGACCGGGCTCCATTCATCGACCGCTTCCAGCGAGATTTCCCAGCGGTCTCCTTGACGGCGCTGGCTGAGAATCGAGAGACGCGGGGGGGCCGAGTCGAGGGTGACCACTCGGCTCACCAGGGCATCTTCCTGGCTCTGTTCCAGCAGGTTGGCAGGCGCATCGGAAACCACGACCTTGAACTGGTAGCGCCCATCCGCCAAACTGTCGCGGATCAACTCGAAATTCCCCTGGCGCAGGCCGGCCGCCAGCCGCGTCCAACCGCCTTCCCCTCCCGCCGGCCCGGCGTACACGGCATACTCCAACAGGTCGCCGTTGGGATCTTCGCCCTTCCAGCTCATGGACAGGAAGCCGCGGCGATACATCTTCGGCAACTGCATCAGGCCCGCCATCTGGGAGATGCCCTGGCGAAGCGAGGGCGGCAGTTCCAGGGAGGAATGCTCGCCATATTCCGGCACGTCCCCCGGCTGCATCATGACCGGCTGTTTTTGAAAGGTCACCCCGGGCGGGTTGACCTCGAGCGAGATCAACCGGGGCGGCTGGTTGAACTGCTGACTGCTGAGGCGCAGCCGTTCGAGATAGAACCCGGCCACGTCGTCGTCCGGGGCGGACGCGACGTTCGCCACCACCCGAAGCTGAAAATACCGGCCGGCTCTGTCGCTTGCCGGAACGCCGGAAGAGCCGTCCCCCGGGCTTTGCCATTCGGTCCAGGTTTCGTCCGGGCGGGCCGTGTGACCGGAGCGGAATGACAACTCCGTTGTCACGCCGGCGGCTGCCGGCGACCGGTTGGCCTCCATGACGCCGAACCTGGAGATCAGCCCGGCATCGCCAACGTCAGACAAGTATTCACCCCGGGTGACCGTCCCGGGCCCCAGCCGGAAAATTTTCCCCAGGTTGCTCCCGCCGGCCAGGAGCCCGTCCGGATGAGGGACAAGTACCGTGACCTGTTCCTGGCCGGATTCCACCAAGGTCGTGACCGGGTGGGATTCTCCCACCGAGAGGATCCGCCCGCGGTCGCCGGTTCCCAGCAGCACCGAGCCATCCGGCCGGGCCGACAGAGAGAAGGCCTTGACTTCGCCGGCGGCCCACAAGCGGCTGGCCCGGTTTCCCGGCCCGAGCTTGTAAAGCGCGCCCATGTCCGTTTTGGCCTGGTCCGCACTCACCAGGACGGCGGACGAGTCGGCCGCCGCCCGATTTTTCTTGCGGGGTTCGGCCTTCTCGAAGACCGCGACGGTGGCGTCGGCCGTCAGGTCTGTCCCCGGGGATTTCGACGGATCCGCCTCCTTGCCCAGAGCCAACACGTAGACGGCCCCGTAACGGTCAACGGCCAATTGGCGGACCTCGGCCAGGTCCGCGTCGAAGATCGACTCCCCCTTCCCGGCCGGCGACAGCCGGAGGACATAACCATTCGGCGCCGTTCCGGCCAGCAGGGCACCCGACGGTTCGAGGGCCAGGCTCATGACGTGGGTCTGCGACGAATCGTAGAACTCCTCTGATTTTTCACCCACGATCTTGTAAATCTTCCCTTCCAGGCCGGTTCCGGCATACAGGATGTTCTTGGAGTCGACCGCCAGCGACCAGACGTAGCGGCATTCCAGGTCCACCAGCAGCGCCCCGCGGCCGTCCGGCCCGATCCGGTAGATCCGGCCGCCCGGCCCGGCCGCGGCGTACACGACGCCGTCCTCGCCCGCGGCCAAGGCGAAGATGTCGGCTTCCTCGGCGTCGAACCATTCCGTCAGCTTGCCCGCCTTGTCCAGCCGGAAGACCTTGCCGTCATGGCCGGTCCCGAAGTAGACGTTTCCCGATCCGTCGGCCGCGGCGGACAGGATGTAAGGCTGGCCCGTGTCGGCCACTTCTTCGAAGCGTGGCGCCAGCACCAGCCGCCCGTCCCGGGTGATGGACATTCCCTTCAGGGTGCCATCCTCAAACTCCTCGGCGCTGTCGATGGTCCAGAACACCGTCCTGGCGGCATCAGCGGGGAACACGGCCGCCAGGAGGGCCAGGCACAGGGTGATCGGCCGGAAGAGGTTCATGTTCGCTCCTTTTATTGGGCTTCCACGGTCAACTGGAAATTCATGGCGCCGCTGACGGCGAAATCGCGGTTGCCGATGCTCTGCTCGAGGTAATGGAGATAGCGGAAGGGCAAGTTCGATCCCTGGATCCGGGCTCCGTCGAAGATCTCCAGGTAGGACGGGGGCAGGTCCGGGTAGGCTTTGCCCTTGGCATAGAGACCCTCACCGCGCCGATACAGCTTCAGGTAAATCGTCCCGTTCTGGCGCAACTGCTTCAGCACCTGAACGAGCTGTTTCGGCGTGTACACCATGAACTGGCCCGGTTCAAGCTGCTGCTCCAACTGGGCCAGAGTGGCGCCATCGCCCAGAAACACCTGGATCGGACCGGGCCGCGTCGTTTCCGGAATCCGAAGGGGGAACTCTTCGGTTTTGAGGGAGCCATCCTGCATCATCAGGTCGATTTTAAACAATACCGACTCGCCCGGCTTCACCCGGTCCCTGCTCGCCGTCACGCGGTCGATCCGGGCCTGGCGGGCTTCTTCCCGTACGCCCAGCCGGACGTCCACCTTGGCCACTTCCAGACCCGGGAAGCCTCCCAGCATGATGTACTGGACAGGCACGGCCACATAGGCGGCCGCCTGCTGGATCGTCGCGGCGGCGCCGGAAAAAAGGTTCCGCAACCGGATGGTTTCGCCGTCCTTGAGGATGATGTCGGCGTCCAGCTCCACGGTGGTATGGCCGAGTTGGCGCTCATCCGTCGTCAGGAAGTTGGCCAGGCCGAGGTTGAGTAAAAATCCGGACAGGACCGGATCACGGACCACCTCGAACCGGTAGTCGCGGGTCTGATTCCGGGACGTGCCGATCGATAGCGAAACCGGGATGAAGTCCGGGTCCTGGTGCAACCGCCCGTACACCCCGAGCGCCCGGTCCTGGGAAAAGGCGCCGATCGTCTGCCCGGTCGTGAAAAACTTGAGCGAGACGTTCAGGTTGCGCACGCAAGCGATCACTTCGGAGTCGTGCATGGCCAGCCGGGTACCGCCCAAGCTCAGGAATGGATGGCCGAAGGCGTAGACCGTGTCGCCGTCCACCTCGGTCACCGTGCCGCCGGCGCCGACGGTGAAGTCGCCCTTCACCAGCGAGATCACGATGGCCGAGCCGGGCTCCGGACGCGGCGGCGCCGCGCCGGCCGCCCCGTCCACCGGCACGCTGCCGGGCATGGCCAGGAAGCCGAGAGACCGGAAACGGGGAGCGAAGGATTCCAATAACCGGGGATCGATCCCGCTGACCGACAGGGGCGTCTCGATGGGCCGCAGCGTCTCCAGGCCGGCCGGCCCCGGGCCGGTCGCCGGGCGGCCCGGCCAGCCGGGAAAGGCTTCTCCCCGGGCCAGCCCGAGCGCCATCGGGCCGAGGTCCAGCCCGGCGGACCCGGACAGGGCAACACTGGCAGGCGGCTGGTTCGGCGCCTGCTCAAACAATTGCCACATGGATTCAAAAGGCGTCACGCCCGCCACCGGCTCGGTGGAATACGGGAAAGCATACGCCACCGCCCCCACCAGGCGTCCATCGATGTACACCGGCGAGCCGCTCATGCCCGAAATCACACCGGTCTTCTCCAGATCCTGGCCTCCCAGCCGCATCAGGATCACGTCGCTGCCGGCGATCGTCTTGGAAAGCACGCCGAGTACTTCCGCCTGGAAATCCACCACTTCCCGGCCACGCAGGCAGGTTTTGCCCACGCCCTTCAGACCCGGCCGGATCTCCGCCACGGGAAAGACCGCGCTGGCTGAAAACATCCAGCCGGCGGCGCTCAGCCAACCGAGAAACACCATTATCGTGAATTTGCGCATGCCTACCGCCACACTCGTGAAAAATCCTGCCGGAGCGTCATCAGGGTCCCTTCTGCAGCAAGACCACCGCCTGGGCCAGGATTCCCTCTCCCCGGCCGGTGAACCCGAGGCCCTCGGTCGTGGTGGCCTTGATCCCGACCCGGGAGGGCGCGATCCCCAAACCCGCCGCCACCGTCTCGATCATCCGGGGGATGTACGGGGCGAGTTTCGGCTTCTGCGCCACCACCACGCAGTCGAGGTTGACGATTTCCCACCCCTCGTCTGCCAGCCGGCGCCGCATATCCTCCAGGAACGCTTGGCCGGAGTACCCCCGCCAGCGCTCCTGATCGGGCGGGTAGTAAAACCCGATGTCCCGGAGGCCCATCGCCCCGAGCAAGGCGTCGGTCAGGGCATGGACCAGCACGTCGGCGTCGGAGTGGCCGGCCAGGCCCAGGGGGTAGTCCACCTCCACGCCGCCCAGCATCAGTCTCCGGTCCGGGGCGAAGGCGTGCACATCCAGGCCGGTGCCGACCCGCAAAGCGCACCCGGAAGACCGGACGTCTGGTTTAACGGACTTTTCCATTTCGCACGGGCTCCGCGTAAGTCTGGCTCAACACCTTGGACACCTTGCCGAATATCATCTTGCCGGCGGTGGTCTGGAGCAAGCTGGTCACGGTGACCTCCACGTTGCGGCCGATCAGGCTGCGGGCGTCGTCGACCACCACCATGGTCCCGTCGTCCAGGTAGGCCACGCCCTGGTTCTCTTCCTTGCCTTCCTTGAGAATGAACACTTTCATCACCTCTCCCGGCAAGACCACGGGTTTCAGGGCGTTGGCCAGCTCGTTGACGTTGAGCACCTTCACGCCCCGCAATTGGGCCACCTTGTTGAGGTTGAAGTCGTTGGTCATGATCTTGCCGTTCATGTGCAACGCCAGCTCGATCAGCTTGAGGTCCACTTCCTTCACCTCGGGAAAGTCCTTCTCCACGATCTGCACATTGACGCCGGCGATGGTCTGAATCCGCTGGAGGATGTCCAGGCCTCGCCGGCCGCGGTTGCGCTTGGTGGAGTCGGAGGAGTCGGCGACCATCTGGAGTTCGGTCAGGACGAACTGGGGCACCACCAGAACCCCTTCGATGAAACCGGCCTCGCAAACGTCCACGATCCGCCCGTCGATGATGACCGAAGTGTCCATGACCTTGGGGCTGAGGACGTTTTGCCGCTCCGTGCTGAAGAGATTCTCAAATATCTTCATATTGAGCAGGTTGCCCTTGTCGGCGCCCACCAACAGGCCAACGTAGGCCATAAACATGATGATGCACACCTGCATGAACGAGCCCGTGTTGGGCGGAATGGCCGTCATCCGGCTGAGCACCAGCGAGATGAGCGTCGCTCCGATGATCCCGATGATGGAACCGATCATCGCTCCGAGCAGCGTTTTCAGGCTGAGCAGGCGGATCCGGACCTCGAACAGGATGATTCCCGCCGCCGAGACCAGCCCGACCAGCAAGTTGGGCCACCACTCGCCCGATAGCGGCCGCAGGGCATAAGCGGCGTAGACGAGCGCCGCCGTAAACAGTAGACGGATAATCCACCGATCCATGAAGCCGTCCCTCCTATGAATGTATGATGTATGAATGTCACGCCCAATAACCGTAAGCGGCTAATTATATCAAAAGCCGCGGCCGGATTCGCAAAGTTTTGGTTGCTGGCTCCGGCCAGATATAAGATAATTTTTGGATGCGGGCGGCAATCGGCGGGTTCTTGGACGTACCAGGCAACCCATTCCGGCCGGTCGTCCCGACACGAAGCGACGAGATTCGCCTTGATGCCGTCACCCGACTCAGTTGACCGATCCGCCCCGCCGGGCGTGCGGGGCCAACGCCTGGTGTTTTTGGACATCGTTCGGGCTTACGCCTGTTTCATGATGGTGTTCGGCCACACCTTCAACGAGCTGGTCAACGCGTCCATCCGGGCCAGCGACGCTTTCAGGTACTGGCAGCACCTTCGCGGACTGACCGCCCCCACCTTCCTGTTCGTCAGCGGTTTCGCCTTCTACATCGCCACCACCCGCTACTGGGACCACTACCTGGCCTGGACGCCCCGGCTGCGTAAGCGGCTCGTCCGGGTGTTCTGGCTGCTGGTCATCGGATACGGCCTGCACTTTCCCTTCAAGAATCCGTTCCACATTTTCGGCGCCACCCTCACGCCCGGCCAGTGGTCGAGCTTCATGGGCGTGGACATCCTGCAGTGCGTGGCCATCAACCTGCTGCTGCTGCACGGGCTCATTCTGCTGCTCGGCACCCAGCGCCGCTTCATCGTCTACCTGGCCATCGCCATGCCCGCCGTGTTTCTACTCAGCCCCTGGGTATGGCGTCTCAACGGGCTGGCGGAGACGCCGCGACTCTGGAACTTCTATCTGGGCGGCAACTTCAACTCCTTCTTCCCCCTCGTTCCCTGGATCGGCTTCCACTACGCCGGCATCCTCGGCGGTTACCTCTACCGGAACTACCTGGCCAAGGTGCCGAACTGGCCCAAGTGGTATCTGCTGGCCAGCCTGGCCCTGGGCGTGGCGGGCAGCGGCCTGTACGTGTTCTACGTGAGTTTCCCGGCCAGCCTGAAATTCAACACCTTGCAGGCCCAGAGCCTGCCATGGCGGCTCGGGATGGTCCTGTTCATCTTTTCGTTCATTTCCCTTCTGTGCCAGCGGGTGAAATCCGTGCCGCGATTCATCACGATCATCGGCAGCGAAACCCTGACCGTCTACTGGCTGCACCTGGTAATCATTTTCGGATCGGCCTGGAATTTGGGCCTGGTGCTCCACTACCGCCAATCCTTGAACGTGTGGCAAGCCCTGGCGGTCTTCTTCCCCATGTTTGCCCTTCTGGCCGTGATCGTGATTCTGAAGGTGCGATTGCTGGAATGGTGGGCGCACCGTCGGCAAAGAGGCCGCCCGGAAACGGCCGGCTCCTGACCTCGTGGCGGTGGCGCCGCGGCGGTTCAGTCCTCCACGGCGGCCGGACCATCGGCAAACGCTGCGACTGCGCCGCGGGCGAGTTCGTCGCAGCGGGCGTTCTCCGGATGGGACCGGATCGGGTCGTCGTGGTGGGCCGGGAGCCACTGCCACCGGATTTGATGCTTGCCGGCCAGCCGGTGCAGTTCCTCCCAGAGGGTCCGGTTGGCCACCTCGCCGCCGCCGGGCCGTCGCCAGCCCCGGCGCATCCAGTTAGGCAGCCATTCGGTCATGCCTTGGACCAGGTAGCGGCTGTCGGAGAACAGCGTGACCTCGCTCGGTGCCTTCAGTTGCCGCAAGGCCTGCACGGCCGCGGTCATCTCCATGATGTTGTTGGTCGTGTGCGCGGCCCCGCCGCTGATTTCCTTGCGGTGGGCGCCGCAGATCAGCACGGCCGCCCAGCCGCCGGGCCCCGGGTTGCCGCTGCAGGCCCCATCGGTGTAGACCGTCACTGTAAACCGGGCGGCCATCAGCAGCCGGCCTGGGCGCGGTCCCAGTCTAAGAAGGCGTAAGCGGAATGGTTGTGGATGCTCTCGAAGTTCTCGGCCTCCACCGAGAACCAGTCGATCCGCTGATCCGCCTGGAGCCGCAGCGCGATGTTCCGGACGATGTCTTCGACGAACACCGGGTTCAAGAAGGCCCGTTCGGTAACGAACTTTTCATCGTCCCGCTTCAGCAGCGGGTACACCTCGCAGCTCGCCGCCCCCTCCACGACGTCGATCAGTTCCTCAAGCCAGACGAACTCCGCCGAACGCACCTTGACGGTGACGTTGGAGCGCTGGTTGTGGGCGCCGAACTCGCTGATTTCCTTGGAACAAGGACACAGGCTGGTCACCGGGACAGTGACGCCCAGGATGAAATCCAGTTTCCGGCCCATCGTCCCGGAAAAGGAACAGCGGTAGTCCAGCAAGGACTTTGCCCGGCTTACCGGCGCCTGTTTTTCGACGAAGTAGGTAAATTCCAACTCCAGGTGGGCGGTCTCGGCCTCGAGCCGATCCTGTATTTCATGGAGGATTTCGGGCATTTTGTGCACGGTCATCTCGCCGCGGTACTTGTTGAGAATCTCGACGAACCGCGACATGTGGGTTCCCTTGAAATGGTGGGGCAGGTCCACGTACAGGTTCAAAGTGGCCACCGTGGACTGGGTGCCGTTCTGCCGGTCCAGGACGATGATGGGATAGCAAAGTCCCTTCACCCCCACCTTGCGGATGTCGATCCGGCGGTCGTCCCCCAGGCGTTGCACGTCGATCATCTTCCCTCTCCCTCGCAAACAAAGCGCTCATTGTAGCGTTTTTCGCCTTCGTTGACCAGCAACTTCGCGCGGAAAACGGAAGACAGCCCGCCGGGCCGGGCCGGCGAACGAGATCCTTACTCGAGAATTTTTGCTTTTTCTGCCAGAAACTCACTGGATGATTGTCTTAAGCCCAATAAAACTGGCCACGGAGGCACGGAGCACACGGAGCGGAAAACATTTTTTCCGATCCGGTAGCGTCTTCGCGGCCCTGCGTTTTGGCCGGCCTTCGGTCAGTTCTCTGTGTCGGCCTTGGTGGGCTTTGTGTCTTTGTGATTGGTCCGGTTCTGTTTCGTTCGGTTCCGGTCACCGGGTTGGGGTCAGATCTGGGAGCGTTTCAACGTGTCCAGGATCCGGGCGTGCTGCTCGAGTGAGAGCTCGCGCAATTTCTGGAATTTCTCGAACGAGATGATGTTCTCGAACTCCACCGCCGTGCCGCCCTTGGCGTTGTAGACGACCCGTCCGCTGGTGGTCTCCTCGAATCCGGAATTGAGGTCTTTCAGGGTGATCTCCGCGTTGCTGTAAATCGGCACGACCCGGTGGGTGCGCACGAAGGTGCCGCCCGGGCTCACCGGGGTGGCCCGGGTGAGCTCCCGGTCCTGGCCGAAAATCGCCCGGCATTCCATCTCCAGGGGCAGCCGGACGAACCGCCGGCGGTTGTTTTGAACCCGGTCGATCACGTACTCAAGGTTCTGGATGTTCTCCGGGTTCATTACCGAAACCCATTCACAGCCCGGGAAGAGCAGGCTCTGGTTTTTCATGATCTTGAAAAAGACCTGGTCGGCTGATGGGTTACGTCGCGGCGGCGGTCTGCCTGAATTTTAGATTAATTC
>ERZ1645192.3387-NODE-3387-length-12967-cov-4.333024_pt1 | contig 12967 bp, 11 predicted proteins | sample MGYA00575354_ERZ1645192 | MGnify/ENA primary metagenome ERZ1645192 (study PRJEB40844, sample SAMN11349763) | freshwater sediment metagenome | isolation source: river sediment | host: Sediment | place: India: Faizupur Khadar , New Delhi | collected 2017-02-21 ... | reverse complement strand
ACGACGATCAGGATGTGGAAGATCGCCCAGCCGGCGCCGAGGATGGCGCCGAAGACGGTGCCGGCCAGACCGGTCGCGGCCCAGAGGCCGAGCAGGAGGAAGATGATCTCGCCCGCGTACATGTTGCCGTAGAGCCGCAAGGAGTGCGACAGCGGCTTGGAAACGTATTCGATGACGTTGAGCAGGAAGTTGGCCGGCCAGAGCAGCGGGTTGGAGCCGAAGGGCGAGCAGAACAACTCGTGGATCCAGCCGCCCAGGCCCTTGACCTTGATGCTGTAGAAGATCATCAGGAACCACACTGCGAGCGCGAGCGCGAAAGTGGTGTTCACATCGGCGGTCGGCACCATACGCCATTCGTGGAGACCGATCGCCCCGAGAATCTTCGCCATGATATCGACCGGAAGGAAGTCCATGGCGTTCATCAGCAGAACCCACACGAAGACCGTCAGGGCGGCGGGCGCGACGAAGGCGTGGCGGTCGCCGTGGAAGATGCCCTTGACCTGGTCGTCGATGAACTCGATGGCCAGCTCGACGAAAGCCTGCCGTTTGCCGGGGACACCCGACGTCGCGCCGCGCACCACCCACCAGAGAAAACCAAAGGCGAGAACGCCGAGGATGATGGAAGTCACGATCGTATCGACGTGCAGCACCCAGAAATCCCCCGTGCCAACCGGTTTCTGCAGGAAGCTGAGGTGATGGGTGATGTAGGAAGTCGGGGTCAGTTCAGCGCCAGCAGCCATGTCGAAACCCAAGAAATATCAGTCAATCGCCAGACACCGCAAACGCCAGCCCCGACAGCAGGACGGAAACGACGAATGCGCCGAGGAAAGCCAGCACCACCATGCTCTGGTAGGCCGCGAACATCAGCCACCACAACAACACCATCACCACTACTTTTGCGGCTTCGGCCCGCAGGACGACGCGCACCGCGGCGCTCGAACTCGCCGCCGGCCGGGCAGACATCAAGCCGAACACCAGTACGCCGGCCATGCCGATCATTCCGCCCAGCAGTGCCGATAGCGCCCCGTTGCCGCCGGCCACGCCCCCCCCCACTGCCGCGATCACGGCACTGGCGAGGCCTTGCCATAACAGCGTTACGCGAAACGCCCGGCCGAGCTTGAACATTCGACGCTCAATCCCGATGCCCAGGGCATTCGCCGCAAGGCCATCAAAAAAAACCAGCGGATTCTAATGGAAGTTTATGAACCCCGTCAATCGCTGCATTGCAGCATTGCCTTGCGGTTTCATACGCCCGCGATGGCGGCTTCGATTTCAGCGAAGGTCCTGGCAACTTCGAAAGTTGTCAATTCGACACCCAGTTGGCGCGCGATTTGCGACGCGGAGAAGATGCCGCGCAGCGTTTGCTTGCTGGTTTCCTGGTCTTCCTCGATGACCAAAGTATGCTGGCGTCCGCAGGCCTTCAGCGTGGCGACGATGTGGCCCACTTCCGCGCGCATGACATCGCTCAACTTGATCGCTTCCATGACTTCGAGACTGGTCATGACATCGCGAACCTCCAGTTCCTCGCGCTTGGCGCCTCGCGCCTGGGCCACCAGAATGGGCTTTTCGCCCATCAGGTCGCGCGCCGTCACCACGCCCGAGATTCGGCCGTTCCTTTCCACGACCAGCAGCAGGCGAACCCCCCGCAACAGCATGTTCTGGTTGGCGGTGTGGAGCGTATCCTGCGGCGACACCGTGGCCGGCGGAATCTTGGTCAGGTCGGTCATGACCTCGATGGCGGGCGAATCAGCCTCGACAAAGGCCGGATTGAGGGCGCCGCCGACGTAGCAGCCGCCAGTGCAGACGGCAACCTGGGCCAGGGGCTTGTAGCGATCATTGATCATGTTCATCTCCCGTTGGACAACAGAGGTTCGAATGAGCTTCCCGCGCGCTTCGTTCGGGGCCTGACAGGTTACTGCATCATCGGTCTTCCGGTTGTTGTTTCGCCTGCAAGCGCTGCAACAGGCCGTCCAGTTGATCGAGGCTGGCAAAGCGTATGCTCAGGCTGCCGGCGCCCTTGCGATTGGCGTTGATCTTGACCGTGGCGCCCAGGCTGTCGGCAAGTTCCTCTTCGAGACGCTCGAGGTCGCGGTTCGGCAGCTTGCCCGTCGACTTCTCCGGACGCGGATTCAACTCGCGCGCGACGGCACGTTCCGTCTCGCGCACCGACCAGCCCTTGTCCACCACGATGCTCGCCACCCTGCCCTGCTCGGCCCTGGACAGCGCCAGCAGCGCCCGCGCGTGGCCCATCTCGATGTCGCCGGCCATCAGCATGTCCTGCGCCGGCTTGGCCAGATGCAGCAGACGAAGCAGGTTGGTCGCGGCGGAGCGTGACCGGCCGACGGCATCGGCCGCCTGCTGGTGCGTCATGCCGAACTCGTCGATCAATCGTTGCAGGCCGGCGGCTTCTTCGAGCGGATTGAGGTCCTCGCGCTGGATGTTCTCGATCAGGGACATCGCCAGCACGGCATCGTCCGGAATATCGCGGATCAGCACCGGCACTTCGGCGAGGCCGGCGATCTGCGAGGCGCGCCAGCGGCGTTCGCCGGCGATGATTTCATAGCGCGGCGCGGCGCCGGCCTCGGCGATGGGACGCACCGAGATCGGCTGGATCAGCCCCTGCGCCTTGATCGAGGCGGCGAGTTCCTCGAGCGAGCCCGGATCCATGCGCGTGCGCGGCTGGTACTTGCCGGGCTGCAAGGCCCCGACCGGCAGCGTCTCCTGACGACTGACTTCCGGGCCGTTGTTGGCGGCGAGCAGCGCATCGAGCCCGCGACCGAGCCCTTTCATCTTCGGCGGATTCATCGGTTCATTCCTTCCATGTATGCACGCGCTCGATCATTTCGGCGGCGAACGCGAGATAGGCCTGGGCGCCCTTCGACGACTTGTCGAACAACACACCGGGCATGCCATAGCTGGGCGCCTCGGCCAGGCGGACATTGCGCGGCACCACCGTGCGGAACACCTTGTCGCCGAAATGCTCCACCAGCTGCGCCGACACCTGGTTGGACAAGGTCGAGCGCGGATCGTACATGCCCCGCAGCAGGCCGATCACCTTGAGGTCGCGATTGAAGCTGGCATGCACCCGCTTGATGGTGTTGACCAGGTCCGACAGGCCTTCCAGCGCGTAGTATTCGCACTGCATTGGTATGACGACGCCATGAGCGGCGCAAAGGCCGTTGAGGGTGAGCATCGACAGCGACGGCGGGCAGTCGATCAGGACGAAATCATAATCATCGACGTGCCGGGCCAAGGCGTCCCGCAGACGGTTCTCGCGGCCTTCGAGCTGCACCATCTCGACCTCGGCGCCGGCGAGATCCCGGTTGGCCGGCAGGATGTCGTAGCCCGCCGATGGCGATGTCACCCGGACGTCGCCCAGCGTCACCAGGCCGACCAGCAGCTGGTAGACCGATCGACGCAGTTCGCGCTTGTCCACGCCGCTGCCCATGGTGGCGTTGCCCTGCGGGTCGAGGTCGACCAGCAGCGTGCGCTTGCCGCTCTGGGCGAGGGCGGCGGCCAGATTGACCGAAGTCGTGGTCTTGCCGACGCCGCCTTTCTGGTTGGCAATGGCGAAGATGTGCATCCTCAAGTCCTTTCCAGAATGAGCAAATGACGCTCGGCGGCCAGGCCGGGCACGTTCAGTTTGACGGCCCGCGCGAGTCGCCAGCCGACCGGCAGGGCCGCGATTTCCGCCTCGGGGTAGGCGCCCTTCATGGCCAGCAGGCGGCCGCTCAGGTGGCCGGCCAATCGGACGAACTCGGCAAGATCGCTGAACGCCCGCGAGATGACGGCATCGAAAACTCCCTTCAGACGCTCGACGCGACCACAGTGAATACTCACATTGGCCAGCTTCAACTCTATCCTGGCCTGGTGCTGGAACGCCACTTTCTTCTGGCTGGCCTCGACCGAGGTAACGCGCAGTTCCGGCCGGGCGGTGGCCAAAGTCAGGCCTGGCAGACCGGCGCCACTGCCGACGTCGGCCAGTGTGTCGATCGAGCCGAGGTAAGGCAGCACCGCCAGCGAATCGAGCACATGATGGGTCACCATCTGCTCCCGGTCCCGGATCGCCGTCAGGTTGTAGCTTTTGTTCCACTTGGCCAGCAATGCCATGAATGCTTCGAGCTTGCCTTCGGCGCCCGCTGGCAAGGTCAGACCGAGTTCGGCGATGCCTTCCGCGAGCGTCATGCCGCCCTCTTCTTCTTGAGATGCACCAGCAGCAGGGAAATCGCCGCCGGGGTGACACCCTGGATGCGCGAGGCCTGGCCGAGCGTTTGCGGCCGATGTTGATCGAGCTTCTGCCGCACCTCGATGGAAAGGCCATGAACCTTGCCGTAATCCATGTCCGCCGGCAACACCAGCGACTCCTGGTCGCGGGTTTTCGCCACTTCCTCGCGCTGCCGCTCGATGTAGCCCTGGTACTTGGCCTGGATCTCCAGTTGGTCGATCAGGCCCGGCTCGCTCAAGCCCGGCCCCGCGCCGGGCAGGGTGATCAGTTCCCGGTAGGAGGTCTCCGGACGGCGCAGCAGTTCGAACAGGCGGTACTCGCGCTCCATGGGCTTGCCCAAGACCCGCATGGCGTCGCTATCGGCCAGCAGGCGCGGATTGACCCAGGTCGATTTGAGCCGCTCGATTTCCGTCGCGACGGCATCCCGCTTGCGATTGAAAACATCCCAGCGCAGATCGTCGACCAGCCCGAGCTGGCGCCCGACCTCGGTCAGGCGCGAGTCGGCATTGTCCTCGCGCAGGCTCAGCCGGTACTCGGCGCGACTGGTGAACATGCGATACGGCTCCGAAACCCCGCGCGTGATCAGATCGTCGATCATCACGCCCAGATAGGCTTGGTCGCGGCGCGGCGACCAGGGCTCGAGCGCCCTGGCGGAACGCGCGGCATTGATGCCGGCGAGCAGGCCCTGCGCGGCCGCTTCCTCGTAGCCGGTGGTGCCATTGATCTGCCCGGCGAGGAAAAGCCCCCGGATCGACTTGGTTTCCAGCGAGGCCAGGAGATTGCGCGGATCGAAATAGTCGTATTCGATGGCATAGCCGGGCCGGGTGATCCGGGCGTTTTCCAGGCCACGGATGGATTGCACCAAGGCCAATTGCACGTCGAACGGCAGGCTGGTGGACAGCCCCTGCGGGTAGTACTCATGCGTCGTCAGGCCCTCGGGCTCGAGAAACACCTGATGTTCGTCCTTGCCGGCGAACTTGTGGATCTTGTCCTCGATCGACGGGCAATAGCGCGGCCCGACACCTTCGATGACGCCCGTGAACATCGGCGACCGATCCAGTCCGGCGCGGATGATCTCGTGTGCGCGGACATTGGTGTGGGTGATCCAGCAAGGGATCTGGCGCGGGTGCTGCCCGGCCGAACCGAGGAAGGAAAAAACCGGCACCGGCTCGTCGCCGGGTTGGCGCTGCATGGCCGAAAAATCGATGGTCCTGCCATCCAGGCGCGGCGGCGTGCCGGTCTTGAGGCGACCGACCGGGAGAGAAAGTTCGCGCAGCCGTTGCGCCAAAGTCAGCGATGGCGGATCGCCGAAGCGACCGGCCCGGTAATGCTCCAGTCCGACATGAACCAGGCCGTTGAGGAAAGTGCCGGCGGTCAAGACCACGGCCGGCGCCTCGAACCGGATGCCCAACTGGGTCACCGCGCCGATGACCCGGTCGCCCTCGAGCACGAGATCGTCGACAGCCTGTTGAAAGAGCGTCAGATTTTCCTGGTTTTCCAGCCTGGTTCGGATCGCCTGCTTGTAGAGCTGGCGGTCCGCCTGCGCCCGCGTGGCGCGCACGGCGGGGCCCTTGGAGGCATTGAGCGTCCTGAATTGAATGCCGGCCTCGTCGGTGGCCATGGCCATGGCGCCACCCAGGGCGTCGACTTCCTTGACCAAATGACCCTTGCCGATGCCGCCGATCGACGGATTGCACGACATCGCGCCCAGCGTCTCGATGTTGTGGGTCAGCAGCAGCGTCCGCGCCCCGGCGCGCGCCGAGGCCAGCGCCGCCTCGGTGCCGGCGTGGCCGCCACCGACGACGATCACATCGAACTTGGTTGGATAAAGCATGGACCGAAAGGCAAAAAGAGGCGCAATGATACGCCGAGCCTCCCAAAAACAGAATTGGCGCGGGAGAGTTTCACGTGAAACTGACCGAGGGCGGTTTCACGTGAAACCGGATACTAATGCTTGCCGCCCAAGCCCAGGTAGCTTTCGACGATGCGCGGGTTGCCCTCGAGTTCCTCGCTGGAACCCGACATCGCCACTTCGCCGGTCTCGAGGACGTATCCGACATCGGCGATCCGCAACGCGGCGCGGGCGTTCTGCTCGACCAGCAATATCGCCACGCCGGTCTCGCGCAGGTCGCCGATGACGTGAAAAATCTCCCGCACGATCAGCGGCGCCAGACCAAGGCTCGGTTCGTCGAGCATCAACAGCCGGGGCTTGGCCATCAGGGCGCGGCCCACCGCCAGCATCTGCCGTTCCCCGCCCGAAAGGGTGCCGGCGCGCTGGTCGCGCCGCTCCTTGAGCCGCGGGAAGATGCGGAAAACCTCGGCCATGGTCTGCTGCTCGTCGCGGTGGCCGAGCCGGCGGCGCATGAACGCCCCGAGCAGCAGGTTGTCCTCGACGCTCATGTCGCCGAACAGTTCGCGCTTCTCCGGCACCAGGGTCATGCCCATCGCGACCATCCGCTCGACCTCGACCTCGCCCTGCTCCACGCCCAGAAAAGCCACCCTGCCGGAGCTTCTGGGCAGCACGCCCATGATCGCCGACAGCAGTGTGGTCTTGCCGGCCCCGTTCGGGCCGATGACGGTGACAATCTCACCCGGGCGCACGGTCAACGAGACATGATGGAGCGCCTCCACCTTGCCGTAGGCGACGCAGAGCTCCTCGACCTCCAGAATCGGCGCGTCCATCACTCCACCCCGCCCAGGTACGCTTCGATCACCGCCGGATTTCTTTGAACTTCCTCCGGCAGGCCCTCGGCGATCTTTTCACCGAACTCCATCACGACCACGCGGTCGGCCAGGCCCATGACGAAGTCCATGTCGTGCTCGACCAGCAGGATGCCCATGCCCTCGTCGCGCAGCTTGCGCAACAGGTCGGCCAGAGTTTCCTTCTCGAGATAGCGCAAGCCTGCCGCCGGTTCGTCGAGCAGCAGAAGACTGGGATCCGAGGCAAGCGCGCGCGCGATCTCGACCGCGCGCTGCTGCCCGAGGGCGAGGCTGCCGGCGGCATCGAACATCGAGTCGGCCAGCCCGACCCGCTCGATCTGGCGTGCCGCCTCGGTGAGCAGGCGCGCCTCCTCGGCGCGCTCGCCATGGACGGCGGCGGCGGCAACCCCGGCACCGCCGCGCAGGTGGGCGCCGATGGCGACGTTTTCCAGCACCGACATCGCCGGCAGCAATCGCACGTGCTGGAAGGTCCTGCTCATGCCCCGCCTCGCGATTTCGCGCGAGCTGCGGCCATCTATCCGATCACCCAGAAAACGCACCTCGCCCGAGGTCGGCGGATCGACACCGGTCACCAGATTGAACAAAGTGCTCTTGCCCGCGCCATTCGGGCCGATCAAGGCCAGAATCTCCCCCGCATGCACTTCGAGACTCATGCGGTTATTGGCGACCAGTCCGCCGAATTTCTTGACGGCATCCCTGACCTCCAGCAGCTTGGTGCCCACCGCCGGATGCGCCCGTCGCGATAGCGGCTCGGCGGACGGCACCGTCCGCGCGTGTCGCTTCACCGGCAGCACCCGTGCCATCAGCGGCCAGAGGCCGTCGCGGGCGCGATGAAAGACGAAAATCATCAGCAGGCCGAACACGATGATCTCGAAATTCCCCGAAGCGCCGAACACCCTCGGCAGGAGATCCTGCAACCATTGCTTCAACACGGTGATCAGTCCCGCGCCCACCAGCGCGCCCCAGACATGGCCGGCGCCGCCAATCACGGCCATGAACAGGTATTCGATGCCGATATGCAGGCCGAATGGCGTCGGGTTCACGAAACGCTGCATGTGCGCGTACAGCCAGCCGGATATCGCCGCGAACGCCGCCGCGATCAGGAAAATGACCATTTTCGACCTGGCCGTGTCCACCCCCATGGCCTCGGCCATGATGCCGCCGTTCTTGAGCGCCCGTATCGCCCTGCCCTCGCGCGAATCGAGCAGGTTCTGGGTCATCCAGACCGCGGCCAGCAGAATCAGCCAGATCAGGTAATACAGATGGCGGCCGGCGCGAAGCTCGAAGCCGAACAGGCTGAGCGGCGGGATGCCGGTCATGCCCGTGTGGCCGCCCAGAAACGACACGTTGCCGAACAGGAAGTACAAGGACATGCCCCAGGCCAGGGTGCCCAGCGGCAGGTAGTGGCCGGAAAGCCTGAGGGTCAGCAAGCCGAGGACGCCCGCCACGGCCAGGGTGACCAGCAGGCCGGCGATCAAAGTCAGCCATGGCGACGCGCCGAACCAGGAAAGCACCGCCGGCAGGCTCTCGGCGGTGGTCAGGTAGCCGGTGGTATAGGCGCCGAGGCCGACGAATGCCGCCTGACCGAACGAAGTGAGTCCTCCCACACCTGTCAATAGCACCAGGCCCAGCGCGACCAGCGCGTAAAGGCCGATGTAGTTGAGCAGGGTGATGTGGAATTCCGGCAGGACCAGCGGCCCGACCATCAACAAGACGAGAAAAATGCCCACAAGGATGCGAGGGCTCACTCTTCTTCCTCTTCAACGTGGTGCGGGGTCATGGCGCGCCAAAGCAATACTGGAATAATCAACGTAAAAACAATCACTTCCTTGAAAGCCGATGCCCAGAATGACGAGAAGGACTCCAGAAGTCCGACCAGGACGGCCCCGGCCGCCGCCAATGGATAGCTGATCATGCCGCCGACGATCGCCGCGACGAAGCCCTTGAGGCCGACCAGGAAGCCGGTGTCGTAATAGATGGTCGTGATCGGCGCCACCAGGATGCCGGACATGGCGCCAATCGCCGCCGCCAGCAGGAAGCACAGCTTGCCCGCCTGGGTGGTCGAAATCCCCATCAACTGCGCGCCGACCCGATTGATGGCCGTCGCCCGCAAGGCCTTGCCCCACAAGCTGCGCTCGAAGAATATGTAAAGCGCGACGATGAGCAGCAGGCTGGCGCCGATGACCCACAGCGTCTGCCCCGTGACGGTGACGTCGCCCAGAGAGAAGCTCGCCTCCGAGAAGGCCGGCGTGCGCGACCCTTCCGCCCCGAAGAACAGCAGGCCGAGCCCCACCAGCGCCAGGTGCACCGCCACCGAGACGATCAGCAGCACGAGCACCGAGGCCGAGGCCAGCGGCTGGTAGACCAGGCGATAGATCATCGGCCCGAGCGGCACCACCAGCGCCAGCGCCAGCAGCACCTGCAACGCCAGCGGCCAGTCGCCGGGCTTGGCCAGCAGCGTGATCACCGCCAGCGCGGCCGGATAGGCGAGATTCCAGCCAAGCGCGAAAGTCAGCCGTCGCCGCCCGCCGCGGCGGCGCGACGACGACAGCAGTTCGATGATCGAAATGACCGCCCCCATGCCGATGAGCAGCCACAGGGTTCCGGGCACCTTGGCCGTCTGGAAGCTGGCCAGCGTCAGGGCGCCAAACGCGACGAACTCGCCCTGGGGAATGAAAATCACCCGTGTCACCGCGAAAACCAGCACGAGCGCCAGCGCCAGCAGCGCATAGATGGCACCATTGACGATGCCGTCCTGGGTCAGCAGCAAGGCAATCTGAAGATCCATGTCCTATCTCGGCGAAAACGAAAAAGGCGCCATTCCAGGCGCCTTGAGGCGGTTTCGCGGCCCTTACTGCACCAGTTTCCAGCCACCGTCCTTGATTTCGACCATGACGCGGGCGCGCTGGTCGAAGCCGAGATGGTCCTGCGGCGACATATTGACGACACCATGCGATACCGTGACGTTCTTCAAGCCTTCCAGCGCATCGCGCAGGGCGGCCTTGAACTCCTTGGTGCCCGGCTTGGCCTTCTTGAGGGCGACCGGGATGGCGTTCTGCAGCAGGATGCCGGCATCCCAGGCGTGGGCGCCGAAGGTTGAAACATTGCCCTTGCCGTGCGCGGCTTCATACTTATTCACATACTCGAGCGCCACCTTCCTGATCGGGTTGCTCTCGGCCAGCTTGTCGGCAAACAAGACCGGACCGGCCGGCAGGAAGGTGCCTTCGCAGTCCTTGCCGCAGACGCGCAGGAAGTCCTTGTTGGCCACGCCGTGCGTCTGGTAATAGGCGCCCTTGTAGCCTTTCTCCTTGAGAGTCTTCTGCGGCAGGGCGGCCGGGGTGCCGGAACCGGCGATCAGCACGGCATCCGGCTTGGCGGTCATCATCTTCAGCACCTGGCCGGTCACCGAGGTATCGGCACGGTTGTAGCGCTCGTTGGCGACGACCTGCAGCTTGCGGACCTCGGCGATCTTGGCGAATTCCTTGAACCAGCCCTCGCCGTAGGCGTCGGCGAAGCCGACGAAGCCGACGGTCTTGATATTGTTGTTGGTCATGTGCTCGACGATCGCGGTCGCCATCTGGATGTCGTTCTGCGGGGTCTTGAACACCCAGCGGCGCCTCGCATCCACCGGCTCGACGATCGCGGCACCCGCGGACATCGAGATCATCGGCGTCTCGGCCTCGGCGACCACGTCGATCATCGCCAGCGAGTTCGGGGTGACGGTCGAGCCGATGATGACGTCGACCTTGTCCTCGGTGAGCAGCTTGCGGGTGTTCTTCACCGCGGTGGTGGTGTCCGAGGCGTCGTCGAGCACGATGTAATTGACCTTCTCGCCGCCGATGCTGGTCGGCATGAGCGCGAAGGTATTCTTCTCGGGAATGCCCAGGGACGCGGCGGGGCCCGTCGCCGACAGCGTGACGCCCACGTTGATGTCGGCCTGCGACGTGCCGGCCAGCGCCACCATCATGCTACCGACCAACAATTTCAGCTTCTTGTTCATCGAGGTCTCCTCCAGTGTCGAGCTAAGAAAGCAACGTATCGTAGCCGAATTTGCCGATCAAGACAGTACTGACGACAAGGAATATCGCGCGCACGAAGCCGCCGCCGTGCCGCAATGCCAGCCGCGTCCCGACCAGCGCGCCGGCGATGTTGAACACCGCCATGGTCAGCGCCGTCAGCCAGAGGATGTTGCCGCTCGGCACGAAGAAGCTCAACGCGGCGGCGTTGGTGGTCAGATTCACGATCTTCGCGGCGCTGGACGCGCGCAGGAAATCGAGCCCGAACAGCCCGACGAAAGCGAAGATCATGAAGCTGCCCGCCCCCGGCCCGAAAAAGCCGTCGTAGAAACCCAGCGCCGCCCCGACCAGCAAGGCACGCGAGCGCAGCTTGTCCGCTGGCGGCGCGCGGCCTTGCAGCTTGCCGAAATCCGGCTTCAGCAGCGTGTACACCACGACGAAGATCATCATCGCCAGCACCAGCGGCCTCACCACGTCCTTCGGCAACCAGGCGACCGTCGCCGCGCCGACGAAGGAAAACACGAAAGCCGCCGCCGACACCGGCAGCGCGATGTCCCAAGGCAGCGCGATCCGGCGGGCATAACGCCAGGCGGCGTTGGCCGTGCCGAAAATGCTGGAACCCTTGTTGGTGCCGAAGATCGTCGCCGGCGACTCGGCGGGCAGCGCGTTGAACAGCGCCGGCACCTGGATCAGGCCGCCACCGCCCGCCACCGCGTCGACAAAGCCGGCCAGCAGCGCCGCCAGCGACAGCAGGACCAGCTCACTTGCCAATGCAGAACCTGCCGAAGATGACACCGAGCAGGTCGTCCGCCGTGAATTCTCCCGTGATGACCGAAAGATCTTCCTGCGCCAGCCGCAGTTCCTCCGCGGCCAGTTCCAGCCGCTGCAACTCTCCGGCCGCCAAAGTCAGCCGTCGCGAGGCGCCGGCCAGCGCCTCGAGATGACGTTCCCGGGCGAGGATCACGTCCTCGCCATGACCTTGCCAGCCGGCGACGCGCAGCAGTTCGTCGTGCAGAAGGTCCATGCCTTCGCCGGTCCTGGCCGACAGCCGCAGATGCACCTGGCCAAGGCTCTCGAAGCGCCCGGCCGGAGCATGGGCGAGGTCGCACTTGTTTTCCACCACCAGCCGCTCGACGCCCGTCGGCAGGCGCGCCGCGATGGCCTTGTCGGCCGGGGTGACGCCGGCCCGCGCATCGACGATCTGCAAGACGACGTCGGCCTTGCCGATTTCCTTCCAGCTGCGCTCGACGCCGATCTTCTCGACCAGGTCGTCGGTCTCGCGCAGGCCGGCGGTGTCGATGATGTGCAGCGGTATGCCTTCGACCTGGATGGTCTCGCGCAGCGCGTCGCGCGTGGTGCCGGCGACGTCGGTGACGATGGCGCGCTCCTCGCCGGCCAGTTGGTTGAGCAGGGAGGATTTGCCGACGTTGGGTAGCCCGGCCAGCACCACCGTCATCCCGGTGCGCAACAGGCTGCCCTGCCGTGCGCGGCCGCGCAGCGCTTCCAGGCCGGCGCGCAGCTTTTCCAGGCGCGGCACCAGGTCGGTGTCGCGCAGCGGGTCTATTTCCTCCTCGGGAAAATCCAGCGTCGCCTCGACCAGCATGCGCAGCTCGATCAACTGGTCCACCAGCGCATGGACCTCGCGCGAGAACTCGCCAGAGAGCGAACGCAGCGCCGAGCGCGCCGCCTGCGCGGTGCTGGCCTCGATGATGTCGGCGACGGCTTCCGCCTGCGCCAGGTCGAGCTTGCCGTTGAGGAAGGCGCGGCGGGTGAATTCGCCGGGCTCGGCCAGCCGCGCGCCGAGTTCCAGGCAACGGCCGAGCAGTTGCTGCATGACCACCGGCCCGCCATGACCCTGGAGTTCGAGCACGTCCTCGCCGGTGAAGGAGTTCGGCGCGAGGAAGAACAGCAGCAGGCCCCGGTCGATGGCTTCGCCGTCCGCCGCGCGAAAGTCAGCCATGGCGACACGCCGCGGCGGCGGCCGCAGGCCGGTCAGGCGTTCGGC
>ERZ1645192.3385-NODE-3385-length-12970-cov-5.066976_pt1 | contig 12970 bp, 6 predicted proteins | sample MGYA00575354_ERZ1645192 | MGnify/ENA primary metagenome ERZ1645192 (study PRJEB40844, sample SAMN11349763) | freshwater sediment metagenome | isolation source: river sediment | host: Sediment | place: India: Faizupur Khadar , New Delhi | collected 2017-02-21 ... | reverse complement strand
GCTCGTTTCTCATACCGCGCTTCATTATCTTAATTCTCATCTGAAGACTGATACACTCAAACAGAGAGTTAAAGTAATTGACAGAAAGATGGAGTCAACCTTGCTCGACCTTTTAAAGAAGAAATACATCGAGAAAATTGATGCCGCCCTTGTTTCCGAACTGAAGATCGAAACATCTGCTCAGGATTCGATAAATTCATTTACGGTTGAAAGCCTCGTATCGGATAATTCGGTGATCTATAACGCTCTTGAACAGATGTATATGACCAAACAGAGCTATTTTCTGCCTGTGAAGACTGATAAAGAGCTTTTCCTGTTCCCTTCATTGGCTCAAATGTTCATTGATCCTATGTTGCAGGTATCACTGCCGCATAAAGTAAAAAACAGCTATGAAATGTTTCCTGCAATTGATTTTTCAAATGTTCTCTCTGAATTCAAAGCACAAATGCCTGCTCAGGGTTCCGGCAAGGTTGATATTAATGAGTTTTTTTTAAAGCAAAAATACATTATCGAAAGTTTTGATAAAACATGGTCAGGCTATTCTTTGGCGGATTCGATCCTGAATAAGGTTTTTGAAAGATCGATCAGCGAAGAAGAAGAAACGGATGAAGAAGAAATATCTTCAGGAAAAGACGAAATATCGGTCATGATAAAAAACAGGCTTGATGAGAGAAGATATTACACTGAAAGTGAAAAATACTACAAAGAGACTCTCAGTAAAGTTAAGTCTGAATATATAATTTCAGCCGGAACAGCTTCTTATCAGAATTTCATAAATCTGATAGAATTCGTTAAGGTAAATGTTCTTCAGCAGCCTTACACAAAAGAAACTCCTTACGGTCGAATAGCTATCGGAACCGACAGCGATGATGTTTATGAAGGCAAATATTTTTTGATCATTGATAAAAAAGGTAATGACACTTACCGGCTGAATAATAAAGATCAGAGATTTTCATACATCATTGACCTAGAAGGTAATGACAGATATATTTCAGATGAATTCGGTCCCGCATCGGCTTTCAACGGAATATCGTTCCTTTATGACGGAAAAGGTGATGACATTTATGATTGTAAAAATTTCTCATTAGCCTCTTCCCTGTTCGGTTTTACCGTTCTCCTAGATGAAGCCGGGAACGACCGGTATTTATCTCTTAAACACTCTCAGGCCGCCGCGACTTTCGGTTATTCATGCCTGTGGGATAAAAGCGGGAACGATGTTTATATCGGCGAAATGAAGGCTCAGTCTTATGCGGGAGTTTACGGATATTCTGTCCTGAACGATGAAACCGGCAACGATAATTACACGCTATCGGGTAATGAGGTGGATGTGCTCCGTTATGCCGACCATTTTATGTCCATGGGTCAGGGATATTCCTTCGGGGACAGGGATCACGCCTGCGGCGGATACGCTTTTCTTTTTGACAGGCAGGGGAACGATAACTATATCTCTGATATATTCGGCCAGGGAGGCGGTTACTGGTTCGCATTCGGCTGCCTGTACGATCTTAAAGGCAACGACAATTACATTTCCTATCAGTATTCTATCGGATCAGGCGTTCATCTCGCATTCGGGACAATGATCGATGCGGAAGGCGATGACAGCTACAAATCCAAAGGCGTTTCGATCGGCTGCGGCCATGATTACGCCGGCGGAATGTTCTTTGATCTGAAAGGGAATGACAGCTATCAGGCTGAATCGCTTTCTATAGGTGCAGGAAACGCGGACGCTATTTCGATCTTCTTCGACGGTCAGGGGAACGATCTTTATGCTATGCATCTATCCAGTTCGATGGGATGGTCTGACTGGCGAAGGGATGCGGGATATATAGGTATATTTCTCGACATGAACGGTGACGATAAATACGGAACTTTATTCGGCGCGAACAATCAGAGATGGTACCAGTCAACCTGGGGCGTCGGCATGGATTTCGATTTTAAGATAAAATAGATACATTTATCGCCTCTATTCTCCCGTTCATCCTTTAAAACGCAATATTCGTCATTATATTTCTTGAATAATTATATAAAAAGATTATATTTAGACCACTTAAAATAACGGGCGAAAGATTGAAGATCGGAATATTCGGAAAATCGGGAAGCGGAAAAACAACAGTTGCGAATTTCTTTGTCGAGAAAGGGTTTTACCGTATTGACCTTGATGAGATAGGCAGAAATGTGCTGAAAAAATACCCTTCTGTACTTGAAGATATATCGAAGACTTTTGGAAGCTCGTTCATAGTTGACGGCGAACTTCAGAGAAGAAAACTTGCCGATCATGTTTTCAAGTCTAAAGAAAACGTTGATAAACTGAACGGAATATTTTTTAAATACATCAAAGCGGAATTTCTGACCGAAATAAAAAAAAGTAAAGACATTGTCGCAGAAGGCGCTGTGCTGGTTGAACTTGGAATAGAAAAATACTTTGACCGTATTATTTATGTTCATACGAAGGAACAAACCGCTGTTGACAGACTAATGAAAAGAGACGGAATAAGCGAAATATCCGCGCTTAACCGTTTGTCCGCGCAGGCAAAATACGATTCAATGCCCTCCGATCTGAAAATTGAAACGAATGACAGCGAATTGTCGCTCAAAAGGAAAATGAATAAACTGTTTAAAGAGTTAAATATATACAACAGGCGGAAGTAAGATGAGAATAACAATAAAAAAATCCATTTATATTGCCGTAGCTATGATGATCCTGCTGTTGCTTACGGTCATTATACTCACTTTTATGCGCATAGACAGAAAAGTTATCGTGCCCGGTACTTTTACCTATAGGAATGTTTCGCCTCTGATAATCGAGGAAAGCGGATTTCTTGAAAGAATTTATAAAACAGAGAACAGTGAAGTATTAACCGGTGATACTATCCTTGTGCTTAGGAATGACGATATCGATATTGAAATATTGAACTCGAACAATAAGATCACGATATACAAACTTGAACTTCAGGAAATACTTCAGATCAAGGAGCTTGATGTGAATTTGAGCTCTTATGATACTTCCAAGCTTAAAGAGCAGCTGAAAGTAAAATTAGCAGAATCTGAATATTTCAAAAGTATCCTGAAGGATAAAACTGACCTTTACGCCAATAAGATAATCTCGAAGGATGAATTCGAAGAGGCTAATTTGAATGTAAAGCAGAACGAAATGGAGATAAAATCAATTGAGATCCAGCTGAACGGGCTTAACAAGCAGCTCCAGAAACTCGACGCATCAGCTTTTCTGAATTATAAACTGAAGCAGAAAGAACTTGATGTTGAACAGGACAGGCTCGATTATCTTACAAAAAGAAAGAACATGCTTACCATAGTATCTAAAACTGACGGAAAACTGATGTCGGGCAGGCTTGAGAACAGTCTCAATGTGTTCTTTAATAAGGGCGACAAGATCGGTGATGTTATCTCCTTCGATAGAATTGATTTTATCGGTTACGCATCCGGAGCCGATATAATCAGGATAAAAGAAGATCAGACATCATACTTTAACGTTGACACTTTCAGAGGAAAGGATTTCGTTCAGGGTAAAGTTAAACGGATCGGACTCAAAACGGAAACTTTTAACGGCATAATAGCCTACCCGATAGAGATCGAAGTGACATCGACGGAATTCTTTGACAGAGGCAGAAAGAGATACATTCATGCCGGCGTTACAGGTGAGGCCGTAATAATCACAGAAGAAGATCTGCCGATCCTGTATCTGCTTTGGGAAAGAGTTGTTAAATATGCGGACATCAATTAGACATGAAAGACATCCTTTACATATTCAAGTTCGTAAAACCATATAAAACATCGCTGTTCGCGCTCGTATTATTCCTGTTATTCTATAACATTCTGAGCACGGCTCTTCCCTATCTGACTTTCACTGTCATAATTGATGACTTTCTGCCTAATCACGACTTTAAATCCATAAATTTCGTGGTAATGATAATAGTTTTCACCGTGTCCGTAATGGCTTTCATAGATTATATAGTCGGATACATTATGTCGTATATGGGCTCTATGATCACTTTCGATATAAGGAACCACCTGCTCAGACATCTGCAGACCCTTTCGTTAAAATTTTATTCGGACAGGCATTCAGGCGAAATACTTGAGAGGCTTAATATTGATGTCGCCGCAATTCAGAATATTCTCACAATTGAGCTTATATCGCTGGTAACGAACATCTCCAAATTCGTATTCATTACATTTGCGATATTTTACTTAAATCCGATCCTTGCTACGCCGATGTTCATAATGATAGTAATTCAATCGGTTTTTGTGTTCTATGCGGTCAGCCAGATGCATAAGGATATAATAGAGACGAGGGAAAAAGAATCAAAACTGATAGGATATCTTCAGGAAAGGATCACGCTTATTAAAGTTATCCAGGTATTCGTTCAGAAAAAGTATGAAGAATGGATACATGCTGAAAAATCGGACAGGATAATTGATAAAGCGCTTAATGTGGCGTCCGTTAGAAGCCAGCTCAGAGCCGTAACGATGCTTTTAAGAAATTTCACACCGCTTCTGACGCTATGGATCGGAAGCTACATGATAATGATAGACAAAATGAGCATCGGCGAATTGATTACGATGTGGATGTATTCGCTGCAGTACATCTGGCCTGTATTCAGTATTGTAATGGCTATAAACAGATTCCAGGAAAGCATCGTGGGTGTTCAGAGGGTTAAAGCATACCTGAATGAAAAACCCGAAGTTCTCGAAGCTGATAATCCGATCAAAAACGCTGTCATAAAAGGCGAGATAGTTTTTGAAAATGTAAACTTTTCTTATGAAAAGGATAAGCAGGTTCTCTTTGATCTTAATTTTAAGATAAATTCGGGCGAAAGAGTCGCATTCGTAGGTGAATCGGGCAGCGGGAAATCAACCATCACGAGTCTGATCTTCAGATTCTATGATCCTGATAACGGTAAAATCTATCTTGATGAAAAACCGCTGAAGGATTACAGTTTAAGGCTGCTCAGAAAAAACATCGGTGTAGTTTTTCAGGAAACCGATATGTTCGTAGCCACTTTAAGAGAAAATCTCGCTTATGGAGCCAACAAGAAAGTTTCCGACGATGAAATTATGGAAGTAGTACGGATGACACTTCTTGATGAGCTTGTAAAAAAGCTTCCCAACGGGCTTGATACGATGGTCGAGGAAAAAGGAAAGAATTTCTCGGGCGGCGAAAAACAGAGGATCTCTATCTGCAGACTCATTCTGAGAAATCCGAACATAGTAGTATTCGACGAAGCTACTTCAGCATTAGACAGCCAGTCAGAAAGCAGAATTCTTGAAACAATGAAGAGAGTAATGGACGGACCGACCTCAATTATTATAGCACACAGGCTGTCAACAATAGTTGATTCGGACAGAATTTTCGTTTTCAAAGCCGGAAGGATAATAGAAGTAGGCCGTCATGAAGAGCTTTTTAACGATGAGAACAGCGAATACAGAAGACTGTGGAACGAACAGTTAAAACGGGGAAACAATAACCATTCAAGCAGCCATGAAGGATAAAGACCACAACAAATACGATATTTCCTACAGACAGATGATCACCAGAATGCCGAAGCTTTACAGATTCATGTCTAAGTATAAGTGGCTGATACTGGGCCTTGCTTTTTTCGACGTAATAAGCAATCTTCTTATTACGCTTCCGCCGCTTATTATCCAATACTGCGTTGATGAAGTTATTCCACTTAAAGATTTTTCATCAATGAATATTTTCTTCTTCATTATAACTATGATGTATCTGGTTTACAGCGGTCTTTTTCTCGGTCATATCTATATCAGATGGTACCTTCAGTACAATATAAGAAAGGATATAAGGGAAAAGCTGTTCAACGCGCTTCTGCTGAAATCGCCCGTTTTTTATGCGAAAAGGGTTTCCGGTGAGATCACTTCCCGTATGAATAACGATGTAGGTTCTGTTTCATACCTGGCTTCCGACGCGTTCTTTGATTTCTTCAACGCCTTTCTTAAAGTCGCCTTTTCTCTGACAATGCTCGTTTATCTCAGCTGGAAGATCACGCTTGCTATAGTTATCCTGATCCTTCTTCAGTATTTTTTTGTTACTATAATCATGAACTTTTTCAAAAAATACCGTAAAAGAACTTCAGAGAAATGGGGCCGTCTGCTTGGTTACCTGCAGGAAGTTTTGTCCAACATCAAGATCGTGATGGCTTTCGGCAACGAGAATTATGAAGCTTCAAGACATTTGAGAAAAAGCAGAGAGTATATAAAAGACAGCATCAAACTCGGTATAACAAACCGTATGTTCGAAGTTGTAGGAACGCTTTTCTGGCATGCTTTTTATGTAACGATCATCGTTTACGGCCTCAACCTGCTTATTAAAGATGAGATCACCCTGGGAATTCTTCTCGCTTTCATTATGCTCGTAAGAAATCTCTTTGAACCTATTTTCGAGCTTTCGGGAACTATGATCTTCGTAATATCCGCCTTCGTCTCTATAGACAGGATCTACGAGTACATAGATTATCCTGATGAGCTTGTCATTGAAGAAAATCCCGACAAGATCGATTCTTCCAAAGGGCAGATAGAATTTGAAGGTGTTGAATTCAAGTATGAAAAGGAAAAAGACAAGGTCGCCTTAAACGGCGTTGACCTTACGATAGAAGACAGCAGATCGGTAGCTCTTGTCGGACCGAGCGGTGCGGGGAAATCTACTGTTATCAACATGATATTAAGATTTTACGATCCTCAGAAAGGTACCGTAAAATTCAACGGAACAGATATAAAAAAGCTCAATATTGATGAATACAGGAACAATATTTCCATCGTTTTTCAGGATGCTCTGCTCTTTAACGACACGATTTTGAACAATCTGAAATACGCCGATCTTAACGCTACAAAGGAACAAATAGAGAAAGCCTGTAAAGACGCGAATATCTATGAGTTTATTAATGAACTGCCCCTCAAATTCGATACAGTCATCGGTGAGCGTGGTCTTAAGCTTTCAGGCGGACAGAGACAGAGATTGTCTATTGCGAGAGCACTTCTGAAAAATCCTAAAGTACTGATACTGGATGAGGCTACAGCTTCGATAGATTCAATCTCAGAAAACATCATACAGCACGCGATCGAAAAGATCATGAAAGACAGAACCACCATTATTATAGCTCACAGGCTTACAACAATAGTAAATGTTGACAAGATAATCGTTTTTGAGAACGGTAAAGTCGTCGAAACGGGAACTCATCTTGCGCTTCTTGAAAAACACGGGGTTTATCATAAACTCTGGACTACCCAGATGAAGGATGACGAGAACCGCGGGCTTAATTAGAAATTCTAAAAATTGATATTTTTTATTGATTTCTTTGATTTTTGTGCTTATTTTGTGAATAACTTAAAAATCAGGGGGGATTTATGCCTAAAAAAATAATAATCATTCTAATCGCGGTTTTTACAGCAAATCTTCTTGCTTTGGATATTTACGGACTCTGGGAACTGGACTCAGGGGATGTCACACTTAACGAAGATCTTCATGTTCATCCCGGTGGAGTGATACAGCCTTATAACGGGCACAGGATACTGACCGTTAACGGCAACATAATAAATGAAGGGACGATACAGGATTACCCTTCTATAGGATATCTTCTTACTGTGAACTGCACAGGCAATATAATCAATAACGGTTCCCTGACGAACTATACGACGAACCTGAACGGTTTGATCGAACAGCGGATTTCAGTCGGATCTTCTTCAACTCCGATAAGTTCGGAATATTTATATATTAACAACACGAATCCGATCCTTGCTCTGACGAATCTTTATTTCAAAGATTCTTATATTGACTTTGTAGCAGGCGGATTTGATCTTAGAGGCGGATACGGGGTAAAACTGGACAACTGCTATATGACTGACGGAAATGTTATCGGTAAAACAGGGATCACTCCCGTTTCGTATCTGGAAATGATAAACGATTCAAGAATAAACAACTCTACCTGTTCCGACCTTTATCTGATCGGTTATTTCCAGCTTGAGAATGATGTGATAATCAGCGGTACTTCGATCAATATCGGTGATGTTATGCCTGCCGTAAATGGGCACAGGATACTAACTATTAACGGTATTTTTTTCAATAACGGAACTTTCAGGAACAACGATCCCTACCTGCTGCATGTCAATTCAAACGGTGTTTTTACCAACAACGGTGTATTAAACCACTATTTATTCAATGCATACGGCGATTTCTTATGCGAAGGGCTGATGTATAATGATTATCTGTATTTCTTAGGCAGTTCAGCACAGAATGTAACATGTTCCGCAACTAACGGCATTAATGCTTTTTATGTAAGTTCTACGAATTCTGCAGGAGTTATCGCACAATCTGATCTGAAATTTACGAATTCATATCTGAATTTCGGCGATTATGCTCTTGATCTTACCGGAGGCTATGATTTGGCTCTCAGCGGCGGGTATCTGAACAGAGTAAAGATATTCGGAGACTCATCAGGTAAAGCAGTTTCATATTTGAACATGACGAACGGCTGTTATATGCAGAATACCGAGCTGAATCAGCTTACGCTTACAGGCGAGATCGAGATAGTTGATAATGCGAATGTTTTCAACGGGCCGATCGTCAATAATGGAATCGTAGAGAACCATTCATGGTACTGGTACACAATTAATGTCAACGGCGATTTTATCAACAATTCGATCGTCAGGGACAATCCCGGATCAGGATATTATCTCACTTTTAACATAAAAGGTAATCTGATCAACAACGGAATATGGGATAATGAGTATTTGTATTTTAACGGAACTTCATCTCAGCAGAATCTGACCTGCCTGAACGGAAACCTTCTCGAATCTTATTATCTTAACTGCAGCAACCCTAACGGCGTAAAACTTTTGTCCGATGTCGTTCTAAGGAACTCGTGGGTAAATTTTACAGATTACACGCTCGACCTTACAGCAGGCTATAATCTTACATTGAACGGCGGATACCTTAACAGGATAAACATTCTCGGTTCTGAGACAAAATCAACATCCTCTCTCAGCATGAAAAACGGTTGCTATATGCAGAATACCGTCATAGATAAAGTCGATCTTAGAGACACGATACTGGTGGTCGATAACGCCAATCTACTCAAAGGCCCGCTTACGAACTACGGTGTTATTCAGAATCATCCGTGGTACTGGTACACCCTGAATATTGAAGGAGATTTCCGCAATGAATCTTTTATCGCGGACAATCCTGACGGTTATAACCTGACAGTTAAAGCTAAAGGCAATATCGAGAATAACGGTACATGGAGCAACTATTACCTTTATATGAACGGAACAGCCGACCAGCAGATATCCATTCTTAATTCAAACAATATTACATGTCCTGCAATATATTTTGAATCTGAGCTTGTAAATTCACCTTGGCAATGGTATTATAATAATTCTGCTATAAGCGTTTCAGACCCGGATTTTTCGCAGCCGACTACATTCCAGCTTCTTTTCAATGTTCCGCTCAGTTCTTCGAAATTCGGAACATTCTACTGCCAGACCGGGGACGGACCGACAAGAAAGATATTTGTTAACGACGGTGTCTTCGCAATACCGAACATTACAAGCTTCAGTAATAACGGAACTCTCGTAAGTATAGTTTGGGATAATATTCCTTCAGCTTCATCATATAAAGTATTTTCCGGTCTGGATCCATATTCAGATACAGGATGGACTCTGGAAGCAGAACCAACGACGAATTCATGGTCAGGCACGCCTGTCGGAAGTAAAAAGTTCTATGTTGTGAAGGCAGTATATTGATAAAGATGGTTTTCTTAGTGAACACCAATATTATTGTGCACTATCGTGTAGGAGAAAATTAAAAAGAGGGTAGTTTTATGTTCAAGAAAATTACAGCAATTCTGACAACTGCAATTGTAACGAATCTAATTGCGCTGGATGTTACCGGTTTGTACGAACTTACAAGCGATGTAACTTTGAACGAGGATCTGCATGTTTTCCCGGGAGGAGTTATTCAGCCTTATAACGGAAACTGGTCTCTGTCTGTTAATGGAAATATAATAAATGAAGGTACGATACGGAATCATCAGACTATTGGTTATCAGCTCTATGTTTTCTGCAGCGGTAATCTCTCTAACACCGGAACTATTACTAATAGAGATATCAATATGAATGGTTCTTCAATTCAATCAGTTCATACTGATCCCGGATCTCCGATTGGAGTCCAAAACTTTAATATTCAGAACCCGATTCCCTTGAAGGCTGTTTCCGACCTCTATTTCAACAGCTCTTCAATTACATTTATCTCGGGAGGGGGACTCGATCTTTCATACGGATACGGAATCAGTTTAGAAAGCGGATATCTTAACAACGGCGATTTGACCGGAAAGCCTGTATATCCTCCTGTTTCTTTCTTGCACATGACCGGAGGTGCATACATTAATGAATCTGATTTAACAGACCTGTCTCTCACCGGAGTTATACTCACAGCGTATAATGTGGCCGCCAAAGGCAGCACAGTAAATAACGGAGTGATTAGCGCGGCTGTTAATGCGCACAGAACTTTTTTTACTTACGACTCATTCCGCAACGAAGGAACTATTGCCAATAACGACCCGTATCATCTCAGTATTGAATCTTATAACACTTTCTATAATTCCGGCGATGTTACCAACTACAGCTTCAAAAGCTACAATGCTCTTGAAAACAACGGAACATTTTCGCCTTCATACCTGTATTTTTCAGGCTCTGAAAACGCTAATTCTCTAATAATAGATTATAACTTTCCATTAAGCCCTCAATATATATACTGCACGAATCCTAACGGTTTGTCGGCAGATTCTGATCTGTATTTTTTTAACTCCGCGATCGAGTTTTCCGATCATAAGATCAACCTTAAAAACGGAAGAAACTTGAATATTGACGGAGGTTATCTCTATATGGCTTATATCGAAGGTGATTCTGAAGGCAAAGCTGTTTCGAACCTATTTATGACCGGAGAAAGTTATATTCAGAGCTGCGTATTGAAAAATCTAAATTCAACCGGAATGACCAATGTGCATGAAGGAAATATTTTCGAAGGCGAAATCATCAATTCAGGAACAATGCGTAACATTTCTTCATATACATATACTCTTACGATAAACGGAGATTTCGAGAATAGAGGAATTGTTACAGATAATTCCGGCGTATACTTCTTATATATTGATTTTAACGGCCAGAACCTGTATAATGAAGGAACTTTTAACAACCTGGTACTTAACTTTTCAGGAAGTTCTGTTCAGAATGTTTCATGCGCAAACGGGAAATATTTCAGCAATTTCGTGATCTATTCACATAACACAGCCGGAATACAGGCAATTTCTGATATTTATCTCAACTCAAGAGTAGAATTTTTTAATAATCCCTTCTCTTTTACCGGGGGGCGCAGTTTGTATATGGATGATTATTATATTTACCAGGTATCTTTAATTGCTGATCCCCAGACAAAAGCTGTTTCGTATCTTGATATGAATAGCGGGGCGTATATTTCAGCCTGCTCTATCACAAACTTCACATTATCAGGAACAGTTGAAGTAGATTACAGCGGATTATCGCTCTACGGTCATACTGAAATCATCGGTACTCTACAGAATTGTTCAAACTGGAACACATCTATAAATGTCTATGGAACTTTAACAAACAGCGGTACGGTCAGGAATAATCCTTACGGTTACAGACTGGATCTACTCTGTGTCGGTTCAGGTATTGACAACAAGGGAACATGGTCCAACGGTTATCTGTATTTTTACGGAAGTTCTGTCCAAAACCTTTCAACTGCTTACGTCAATCCGATAGCTTCCTCAAATATTGTTTGCATGAACGGCAGCGGGATTAAAGCTGGGTCTGATCTTATTTTTTTAAACTGCATTATTGACATGCAGAATTGTCCTCTAGATCTGACCGGCGGGTATAATGCTGATATCAACGGCGGTTTGGTAATTAACGCTGAAATAAAAGCCGATCCTGCTTTAAGTTATGTGTTTTTAAGCAACTCAGCGAAAATTAAAGACTCAACTTTGAGAGACCTTATGCTTAACGGCTTTACGGATCTTGATGTTAATGTCGTCTTTGAGGGAGAAATACTAAATACCGGATATCTGCAGAACAAACCCGACTCTTTTATTGATCTTATAATAAACGGTAACTTCAGGAATGTAGGTACGGTTCAGGATAATCCGGAAGGCTGGTGGCTGAATATTCAGGCAAAAGGGAATATTTCGAACCACGGTACATGGACGAACAATAAACTTGATCTGAACGGAGATGCGCACCAGCATGTTTCGATTGGATACGGTTACTCGATTACCTGCCCGGAAACATATTTTACAACAAATATCGTCAACGGGCCTTACGAGTGGCGTTATAATAAAACTCCTATACAGGGATCAAATCCTGATTTCGAAAACGAGGCTTTACAGAACTTAAAATGGTTAGTTCCGGTAACATTGGCTTACACAGGAACTTTCTACTGCGAAACTGGCGACGGAGCTTCAAAATGCGTTTATGTAAACAACGGAACTTTTGAAATTCCTAACATAACAAGTTTCACGAACAACGGAACGAATGTCAGCATAACCTGGGATGCTATACCTTCTGCAGCGTATTACAGGGTATTCTCATCTGACGACCCGTACAAAGACCACTATGATTCTTCATGGTTCTGCGAAGATGAAAATGTGACGACGAATTCGTGGACTGCCACTGTGCCTGCCGGAAATAAAAAATTCTACTTTGTAACGGCAGTTTACTAGAATCTCATGCAGTTAAAGTATCCGGGCGGTAAATTTTCCGCCCTTTTTATTTGCTTTAATCTCATAAATTGCGTATTATGCTGTTAAAACATAACAAAAAAGGAATTATTATGAAAAAAATAGTTTTATTTATAATGGTTATTGCGGCTTTTGTAACCCTTGCTCAGGAAATTGAAACAACCGGTTCCGTTCCTTTAAAAAATTCT
>ERZ1645192.3384-NODE-3384-length-12972-cov-6.503368_pt1 | contig 12972 bp, 11 predicted proteins | sample MGYA00575354_ERZ1645192 | MGnify/ENA primary metagenome ERZ1645192 (study PRJEB40844, sample SAMN11349763) | freshwater sediment metagenome | isolation source: river sediment | host: Sediment | place: India: Faizupur Khadar , New Delhi | collected 2017-02-21 ... | reverse complement strand
CCAGAGACGTGTTTGGTCACGCCCCCCGCGCATGGTGGCTCACCATCCCCGCTGTTCATCTCGGCATCGGCGAGGAGATGTCGTCTGTCGCGCGGAAAGGCGTCGAGGAAGCCGTTCGGAAAGTCCAGGCGCTGGCCCGACCGCAGGCAACGGGTGAAGACAAGTAATACGCACCGCAGGATTTTCGAGGTCTGATCCGCCGCCAAAGTTCTCTCACTCCGCTGCCGTTGCGGGAGCATTCCCGGGAAAGACATGCTGCTCCCGCGCGAGCCGGCGGCTGGTCTCATACATGGACAGAAGCCTCTCCCGCATGGATCTGGCCAACCCCGCGTTTTCAGAGGAGACATCTGTCAGGTCCAGGGTGTCGCCGTGCCGGCGGTAAAGGTGGGTTTCGCTTCCGTTCGGGTTGAACGAGAGCGCCCAGTCACCCGTGAACACCCAGCTATCCAGCGCAAATCCGCTATACAAGGTTCGGCCCGGGGGCGGCTCGGCCAGAAGGCTTCGTCCAAATCCGGCGTAAGGATGCTCGCCCGGAAACAGTGAAAGGATGGTTGGCACAACGTCCATTTGGCTGCCGTAGGTTCTGATCTCGCGGTTCAACCCGGCCTCCTTCATCCCGTCGCAGTAGATAATCATGGGAACGCGCACGCGCTCCATGAAGTCGTTTCCAAAAGTCACGCTGGTGTGATCGGCAATCACCACGATGGCCGTTCCCTTCATCCGCTTCTTGCTTTTGAGCGCCGCAATGAAGCTCTCGATGGAATGATCCACATAATCGAACACCCGGTCCGCCGGCTCTTTGAATTCGGACCTGAACCCCGGGGGAACGGTCCACGGCGAATGGCTGGTCAATGCGACCAGGTGCATCACGAAAGCGGGCTTTTTCACTTCGCCAAGGATCTCTGCGCATTCCTCCAGGAAATAGTGATCGAAGTAGCCCTGGAAATCGTCCGCCGCGTTGCGCTTGCCACGGCTCTCAAGCCGGCGGCCAATATCCGGATAACCATAGCTCGTGAACCCCTGGTTGCTCATGAAGGATACGTATTCCTGGTAACTCTCCCGGAAGCCGGACGCGAAAATATGCTCGTAATCCTTTTTGCCGAGTATGCGCGGGAGGGTGCCGTATCTCGCGTTCATTTCATAGGAAGTGAACCGGCGCGCTTTCTCCTGGAACGAACCTTTCGGGAAACCGGTTGCGGTGGTGAACACGCCTCCGGCGGTCGCGTTGAATCCCTGCACGATGTTCGGGCAGTAGATGCCATCGGCAGCGAGCTGATTGAGGAACTTCATCACCGGCCGGCCCTCCGCGCGACGGGCCAGCACGCTCTGCGACAAGCCTTCCACCTGGATGATGACCACGTTTCGAATACCCAGGGGCGCATACCGGGCCAGGCCTTCGATGGATTGCAGCAACGGAGCTGCGGCGGGGCCATTGGTCGCGTTCGTTTCCTGACGACAGCATTCCAGCGCGGCGGCGGGGTCCACACGGTCCCGGTACGAAGGCCTGAGATACGCCGGCGCATAAACCCGGAGCAGATCGAACAACGGGCTGCCCGCAGCCTGGTTCAACGTGTAACGGTCAAACCGCTGGTAGTACCTTGGGTTCACGATTCGGAATTTGAACCCGGCGTTGTTGGCCTTGCGCTTTTCCGCGTAAGCGTCCAGCGAGAGGGCGGCCAGCGCCATCACCGCAGCCAGCACAATCCCGCGCCCCATCCAGGTTCGAGGCAGGCCAAAACCCGTTGCGGGCAGGCGCCGGGCAAACCAGCGCACCCCGAAGCAATAGCCGAACGTCACAATCACCAGCGGAATGGCAACCCACGGATTTGAAACCAGGAAACCCCCGCCATAAACCAGCAGATCCAGCGGCGCGAAGAGGTAGGCAAACAGCTTCTCCCCCAATGGCAAATTCCGCTCGCGGAAGAAAAAGTAGTTCGAGGCTGCAATGACGCAGTGGAGATACGTGAGCGCCGCCATGACCGCAAAAACCGCGCGCGCGCGAACCACCAGCGCCAGCAGAACGATCGCAGCCAATTCAAGCGCCAGGAGAGCCAGGTCAATCCGGGCGCCATACAGGAACAGCCGCATCCATTCACCGGCGGTGGCGGACCCCGATTCGAGCCCGGCCACGAATCCCCAGCGGTACCCCGCCAGCAACACCGTGTTTGCCGCAACGAACACGAGAGCCATCCGGGCAAAACGCTTCCACGGCTTTGAGCGGCCGTTTGCCGCTGCGGATGGATCGCTCCCACAACTCGGGTCGTTATGACCTGCAGCTACGCTTTTGTTCTGTGCATCATTCACTGGAATTGGCGGTGTGAGATTAACAGGAACGCATTCCAACCGCCAACAGAACCCGTGGCTGCGTTGCGATCCGGGCCGGACACGCGTTCACACGCTCCCACCTTTCCCGGGGATGCCGATGGAAAACGAGTTGGGCGCCCGCTTCATAATTATTGGACTTTTGCGGCGAAGCCAATTATGCACTCTGGCATGAAACGGTTACATCCCCTCGTTCTGTTCCTCTTCCTGTGCCAGGCTCTGCCGGCTTTCCTTCAAGACTCGTGTGCGGCGGCTCCACAGGCAAATTACGACGAGTCAAAAACAGGCGAATACACCCTGCCCGACCCGTTGAAGTTTTCCGATGGCAGTTTAGTGAAGAAAAGGAAGGACTGGGTGAGGCGCCGCGCCGAGATCCTGGATCTGTTCCGCTGCGAAGTTTTCGGCCGGGCGCCTGCAGGTCTGCCAAAGCCAACGTTCGAAGTCACCGAGAGCGATTCCCGCGCTCTGGATGGCAAGGCCACGCGCAAACAAGTAACCATCTGGCTGCTCGCAACCAACGGCGGGCCGAAACTGGACTTGCTTCTCTATATACCGAACGGTCTCAAGCGCCCCGCTCCCGCCTTCATAGGGCTGAACTTCGGCGGAAACCACACAGTCACCAAAGACCCGGCGGTGCATGTTACGAAGTCGTATGTCCGATCCCAATTCGGCAAGAACGGCGTTGCCAACGAAGAATCGCGCGGACTCCAGACATCAAGATGGCCCATTGAGAAAATCATTGATCGCGGTTATGCGCTGGCAACCGCGTATTATGGGGACATCGAGCCGGATTATGACGGTGGATGGACCAACGGCATTCGCGGCGCCGTTGCCTCACAAGGAGCCGCGACCGCGTTCAGCCCGGATGCCTGGGGCGCCATTAGCGCCTGGGCGTGGGGACTGAGCCGCGCGGTGGACTATTTGCAGACGGACCCGCAAATTGACCCGAGGCGCGTGGCTGTGGTGGGGCACTCGCGGTTGGGCAAGACGGCGCTTTGGGCGGGCGCGCAGGACGAGCGGTTCGGCGTGGTTATTTCGAACAACTCGGGCGAGGGCGGCGCCGCGCTGGCGCGAAGGCTCTACGGCGAGACCACCCAGCGCATCAATACCAGCTTCCCGCACTGGTTCTGCGGCAATTACAAGAAATACAATGCGAATGAGGCCGCGCTGCCCGTGGATGCTCACATGCTCATTGCCCTTTCGGCGCCGCGCCGCGTTTATGTCGCCAGCGCGGAGGAAGATCGCTGGGCGGATCCCAAAGGCGAATTTCTGGCCGCCAAACATGCCGGGCCGGTGTATCGGCTCTTCGGCCTGCGAGGTCTGCCCTCAGAGGAAATGCCGCCGGTGAACAAATCCGTCGGCAAGGCGGTGGGTTATCACATCCGCACCGGCGGGCATGACATTCGCGATTTTGATTGGGACCAGTATCTCGATTTCGCCGACCGGAATCTTCCTGCCCGGAAGTCTTGACCAACCGCGTCTGCGGGCTATTCTTACCTTGCCCTATGAAGATCGGCCGTATATTGGCGATCGGAATGCTGCTTGGCGCGCTTGCCTGCCGGGCTGACGAAGTGTCTATTCCCGCCACCTCGGGCGCGATCACTTATCCCTTCGAGATAGATGGCAAGACCGTGGTTCAGGCCAGGGACACATCCATCGAAACCGGGGGCAGGGCAGTGTACACGTTCAGCATTACAAACGCGGGGGATTACCTGATCTGGGCCGCTCTCTCGGGCAAGCCCGGAAAATCCACCACCCTCAAAATCTCCCTCGGAGCGCGGGCACAGCCCTCGAGCTTTCTGTGGCAGTTCGAGCCTCCCGACACCATCCGAAGGCAGCCGGTGGGCTCGAAAAAGAACGCCAGGAGCTACCGCGATTACTGCGTTTTCTCGCTGCCTGCCGGCACACATCAACTGGATGTGCGAGGCGCCACCGAAGGCACAAGGATCGAGCAGTTCATCGTCCGCTCCCATGGCCGGCCTGCGCCGCCGGGATCGATTCGCCCGACCCGCCAATGAGCCCGCCTGCAACGCTTCTGTGACCGGGCGAACCTCGCCATAACTGCCGGTCAGGCAAATTCCACATTGGCAGCGGTCTGGATCAAGGGTAAGAAATAGCCAGCATATGTCCGAGAAAAAGTCCACATCATGAACCTGCCGAATAAACTCACGATTTCGCGGCTGGTCCTCACGTTTTTTTTCCTCCTGGTCATGTTCTCGGAGATGCGCTACCACGAGACAGTCGCGCTTGTTCTGTTTGCAGCCGGCGGCATCACGGACCTCCTGGATGGAAAGATCGCGCGGCGCTACAAACTGATCACGAACTTTGGCATCCTGATGGACCCGCTTGCGGACAAGATCCTTGTTTGCTCGGCGTTCATCGCCTTCGTTGGGAACCAGTGGGTCTCGGCATGGATGGTGGTGGTGGTGGTGGCGCGCGAGCTGGCCATCACGGGACTGCGAATGCTGGCCGCATCCAAAAGCGTGGTTCTGGCCGCGGAGCGATACGGCAAGCACAAGACCGTCTCGCAAATCGTGGCGATCATTGCCCTGCTGGTTACGGCGAGCTATCGCGACTGGGGTGTCGTGGGCAAAATCTTCGGCATCACAATAGCGGGCAGGCCGTGGTCGGAATACTTTACCCAGGCGGCCCTTTACCTCGCCGTCGCGCTCACCTTCATCTCGGGCGCCATTTACCTCTGGAAAAACCGGCGCATCTACATGGATGACATGTGACGGGCATCCGCCTACAGCATGTTCCGCAGGTACTGTAGCTGCCGTTTAACGACTTCCGCCTGCTTTTCCTTCGGCTGTTTGCCGATGGACTCATCTTCGACGCAGAGATCTCCCGCGTAGCGGGCTTTGCGCAATATCCGAATGACCCGTTTCACATCAATGTCGCCCTCGTCAATGGGCGCGGAGTGTTTTGAGTACTCCCAGCCCATCGCACGCTTCACGTTCCGCATCTCGGCGGGGTAGCGAATGCTCTTGAAATGCGTGTGAAAAGCGCGTCCGGCGAATTCCTGGTAAATGGCGTAGAGGTCTTTCTCCGGGTGGCCCCACCAGTAAAAGTTCGCAATGTCCAGCGTCAGGCCCAGCTTCGGCGACCCCACGCCTTTGAAAAGTTTGCGCAGAAAAACCGGGTCATTCGTGATCTTGCCGTGGTTCTCGATTCCGAAGCGCACGGGTGTGCCCTCGGCGGCCCGGCACATCCGGCTGCACGCCTCGATGGCAAAGGGCAGAAACTCGGCCTCGGAAAGCTTCCGGGGCACAACATCAATCCGAATGACGTTCACGCCCAAACTCGCTGCGGCTTTCACCACCCGGGCGGTCCACTCCATTTCCTGATCGAGTTGTTCGTCCAGCCGGTTCGCCATCATGAACGCGGATATCTGGCATCCGGACGCCTCGAGATCTGCCTTCAACGCCGCCACGCCCTGTTCGGAGGCTAGCGTGTAGCCCTTCGCGCCGGAAATCTGAGGACAGCTCATGTCCATGAGCACTTGCACCTCGATGGCATCCGCCCCGAGGTTTTTCATGGATTCCCAGGGAGTGGCCCCACCGCCATACTTCAACAACACGTCTCGGCACCCGACCGGCCAGCGCGCCCTTTTCGGGGCGGCCAGTGCGGGCATCGTGGCAGCGGCGGCAATCGCCGTTGCGGTTGTTTTAACAAAATCCCGGCGTGAGAGCATATTTAAGCTGTTCATGTTCAAGGCTCGTGAGCGTTTTCGAATCCGCCACTATACTGCGGTCACACGAAGGACTTGTCCATCCTGCAATTCGGATTTGACGGCTTTTGGCGCGTTGAGAGGCGGCTGGAAAAGCGGTGTTCACCCAGTAATATCTTGCGCGGCATCCGAAGCTGAACTAATCTTGCGCACGGTGAAACAAGAACCGGCCAGAATCACCTTCCTTGAAGGCCAATGCGGCCAGCCCGGAGTTTGCCCGCTTAGCAAAGTGAAGGCAGGCTCGACGGTTTGCATCAAGGAATTGCTGACCTCGCCGGACCTGAGAGCCCGGCTTCGGGAGATGGGCATGTGCGAAAAACAGCGCATCAAGCTTCTGACCCGGGACTCGAATTATATTTGCCAGGTGTGCAACGCCAGGCTGGGGATCAGCCACAAGCTGGCCGAGGCCATTTTCGTTGAACACGTAGCGCCGGTCAAACGCTAGTCATGTCCGAACCCGCCCAGCCACTGACTTCGCTCAGGGCCGGCTCGGCTGCGGTTGTTGCTGAGATACAACTTCCGCCCGAGAGCCGTCCCAGGCTGATGGAACTTGGTTTGGTTATCGGCACCCCGATCGAACTGGTGCGCTTCGCGCCGCTGGGCGATCCGGTCGAGATCAAGCTCAGGGGATATAACCTGACCATCCGCAAGCACGAGGCGGATCACATCCTTGTGCGTCCGGGCACTTAGAAGCAACCAGTTTGTGCCCATGATAAGCCTTGGATCCCGCACAGGCAAAAACACGACGCACAGGTACGTGGTCCTCACGGGAAATCCGAACTGCGGCAAGACCACAGTGTTCAACGCCCTGACCGGTCTTCGGGCGAAGGTGGGCAATTACGCGGGAGTTACGGTGGAGCGCAAGGAGGGTCCGCTCATCGGCGCCCCGCCGGGAGTGGAAGCGCGCGTTCTGGATCTCCCCGGCACTTACAGTCTCAGCCCGCAATCGATGGATGAACAGGTTTCGCGGGATGTTCTGTTGAACCGCCTGCCTGAGCTGCCCGCTCCGGGGGTCATTGTGCTCGTGGTGGACGCCTCGAATCTCCAGCGCAACCTCTACTACGTCACCCAGGTGCTGGAACTCGGCTATCCAACCGTCATCGCGCTGAACATGATGGATGTTGCCGAGGCCAACGGGCACGTGATTGATACTGCGGAACTCTCCAGCCAGCTTGATGCGCCGGTGATCCCTGTGGTTGCGAGCTCGGGCAAAGGCATTCGCGAGTTGCGGACAAAAGTCGTCGAACTCCTGCAAAAACCGCCGGTCACCGGTGGCGGGAGAACTTTTTGCGATTATCCGGAAGCGTTCGAGAGGGAGGTGGCGGGAATCGCAACAGCGCTGCGGGACGCCCAATCGGTGGGGCCGGGCCAGGCCCATGCCGAAGCAGTGCTGATCCTGAGCAATGAAAAAGCGCTGGAATCCGGCGCGCGGGTTTACCCCGCGAGCCTGCCTGGCGCGGTTGCCGCAGCGCGGCAGCGCCTCGATGGTTTGGGGGTGGATTGGCGTGCTGCGCCGATTGAAGCGCGCTACCAGTCCATCGCCCGAATCCAGCAGCGGGTGACCACAGAAACCGTGCAGCAGGGTGCCACCTTCAGCGACCGCATTGACCGCGTGCTCACGCACAAAATCTGGGGCACCGCCATCTTTCTGGCGCTCATGGCGCTCATGTTCCAGAGCATTTTTACTTTCGCCCAGTGGCCCATGGCGGCGCTGCAGACCGGGGTGGATTTTCTCGGATCCATTGTGGACCGTTTTATTCCGCCGGGAGATTTCAACAGCCTGCTTGTGGATGGCGTCATTGCGGGTGTGGGCGCTGTGGTGGTGTTTCTGCCGCAAATACTGCTGCTGTTCCTGTTTATCGGCTTCCTCGAGGACACCGGCTACATGGCTCGCGCCGCCTTCCTCATGGACCGGCTGATGTCCAAGGTGGGACTGCACGGCAAGAGTTTCATTCCGATGCTCAGTTCGTTCGCGTGCGCCATTCCCGGCATCATGGCCACGCGCACCATTGAGAGCCCGAAAGACCGGCTGGTGACCATCCTGGTGTGTCCGCTGATGAGCTGCTCGGCCCGGATGCCGGTCTATACGCTGCTGATCGCTGCGTGCATTCCGGATCAGCGGGTGTTGGGTTTCCTGAAGCTCCAGGGGGTTACGATGCTGGGCATGTACCTGCTGGGAGTGGTCGCCGCGCTGGCGATGGCCTGGGTATTCAAGAAAACGTTGCTCAAGAGCGATGCGCCGCTCTTGATCCTCGAACTCCCGCCCTATAAACGCCCGCTTTTCAAGACCGTTGCGCGCCACATGTGGGACCGATCGAAGGTATTCCTTAAACAGGCGGGCACCGTCATCCTTGGGGCGAACATCATTCTCTGGTTCCTGGCCACCTACCCGCGCGATGCCGGCATGATGCAAAAGTTCGATGCTCAAAAGGCGGAAATCTTGAGCCGCTCGGCCCCGGCAGTCATTCCATCGGGCAAGCCAATGGAATCGGAAAGCCCGGCAGCGCCCAACCATCCTGCAACCATCGAACTCGAGGCGATCGAGACCGCCAGGACTGGCGAGCAACTGCGCAACAGTTTTGCCGGCCGTTTTGGCAGGTGGATTGAGCCGGTCATTGCGCCCCTGGGATTCGATTGGAAAATCGGCATCGGGATCGTAGCCTCTTTCGCCGCCCGCGAGGTCTTCGTCAGCACCATGTCCACCGTCTATAACGTGGGTCAGGCGGAAAGCGAGGATTCGAACGCCACGAGCCTGCTCCAAACTCTCCGCTCTCAAAAAAGGCCGGATGGCACGCCGGTTTACACGATCCTGACGGGTTTATCGCTGATGGTTTTTTATGTATTTGCGCTGCAATGCGTTAGCACGATTGCCGTCGTGAAGCGGGAAACCAATACATGGCGCTGGCCGGTATTCCAGTGGTTTTACCTTGCAGTGCTGGCGTGGGTGATGGCATGGCTGACGTTGCAAATTGGGCGATGGCTAGGAATGTCCTAGGCGTGAAAATCGCGCTTAATGCGCGAAAAGCCCGCGATGAGGATAGGGTCAGTTATTTCAATATGTTGTGGATCAAGTATTTACAATTTGGCATATGCTTTGCTAAGGTGTATGCCAGACAGAGTAAGGCGGCTGGACGAAACCCCGGTTGCCAACGAGAAATAAACATAGAAACCAGCAAAATTATGAAAAACCTACGGAAAAAAATCGGGGCATTCACGCTCATCGAGCTGTTGGTCGTGATCGCCATTATCGCCATTCTGGCTGCGATGTTGCTGCCTGCCCTGGCTCGCGCCAAAGCACGCGCACAACGCATCAACTGCACAAACCAACTCAAGCAGATTGGTCTGTCGTACAAGACCTTTGCTATTGATAACGATGACCGCTATCCGCAACAGATGGGTCCGAGAGACTTCATCGGCGGCACGGACACGACCTGGAATACGGTTCAGGAAGTGGCGATTATCTACGGCGCCCTGTCCAATGAGTTGAGCACGCCGAAGATCCTGGCCTGCCCGTCCGACAACCGGACCGCGCACACGAACTTCAGCCTGGTTGCAGGCGGTTTGGGCTACACCAACATCTCCTACTTCGCTGGCTTGAACGTCCAGGAAGGTCAACCCCAGATGATTCTGGGCGGTGATCGCAACCTCTCTACCCGTCTTGATGGCGACCCCCCCCTCTATGCCGGCCTGAGGACCCTCGGCACGAACAACAACGTCATCAGCTGGGGCAAAGAAATCCACCAGCAGAACGGCAACATCCTGCTCTCCGACGGTTCCGTCCAGCAGTGGACCACCGCCCGTCTGCGTGAAGGTTTGAAGAACACTGGTGACACCTACGAGAACGTTGCTCTTCTCCCTCAGTGATCAGCGGTTAAATAAGTATTTCAAGGCGCCCGAAAGGGCGCCTTTTTTTCGTCATGAAGGTTCTGGTCACGGGCGCAACGGGGTTCGTTGGACATGCCGTTCTCGAGCCGTTGCTCTCTTCTCCGCACGAGGTCATTGCGCTTCGCAGAAACCCCGCCCCGCAGACCGCCCGCGCCGCCGATTCCAGGAGCGGCGCAAGCGTGTCCTGGCGTGTGGGCAATGTGCTCGATGCCGACTCTCTTGTGACGGCGATGCAGGGCGTGGATGCTGTCATCCACCTGGTCGGTATCATCAGCGAGTCGCGCCGGGTCACGTTCAGGGACCTTCACGTAAAGGCCACCGAAAACGTTCTTGAGGCCATGAAGCGCGCCGGCGTGCGCCGGGTCGTCCACATGAGCGCGCTGGGCACCCGTCCGAACGCGGTGTCGGAGTATCATCGCTCGAAATGGGCGGCGGAGGAGCGGGTGCTGCAGCGTGGGGCGGCCTGGACCATTTTCCGGCCTTCGCTCATTTACGGCCCTGAAGATCATTTCGTGAACATGTTTCGGCGGATGCTGAATTTTTCCCCCGTGCTGCCGGTGATTGGGAAAGGAACGGCGAAGTTTGCGCCTGTTCACGTCACGCAGGTTGCCGAGGCATTTGTGAAGGCTCTCACCGCGCCCGAAAGCGCGGGGAAAGTGTTCGACCTTTGCGGCCCGGAGCAGTTCACAATGCCTGAGATTCTGCGAGCCGTCATGAAAGCGGCCGGGAAGAAGAGAACCATCGTGCGCCTGCCGCTTTGGATGGCCTGGGCGCAGGCTGTCGTTTTGGAATTTGTGCTTGGCAGGATTACCGGAGTTCCGCCCCCGCTGAATCGCGGGCAGATCATCATGCTCGAGGAGGGCAGCATCGGCGATGCCGCGCCCGCGGATCTTCTTTTCGACCTCCAGCACCGGCCGTTTGAGACCTGCCTGAGAGAGTATGCGTGATAGCGGACCGGAGCGCGCATTCAGACAATCCTTGTCATCGCGCCCGGGTCTCCTTGTGGGCGCCGCCTTTTGGGTTGACTCGCTGGTTTGAATGGCGAATCTCGATGCAATGAAAAAAATCCTGCTGATGCTGCTCGTTTGCTGTGGAACGGTTTCCTTTGCAACCGCCGCGGAATCCCGGGCGGCGGAGACGCCTCAACAGCGAGACGCGCGCATGAAGTGGTGGCGCGAAGCGAGGTTTGGAATGTTTGTGCACTGGGGCCTTTATTCGGGCCTTGCGGGCACGTGGGATGGCAAGCCCGTGGGCACGCGCGGGGGCATGGAATGGACTCAAGAGCGTGTGAAAGCCGATACGGAATCCTACGCAAAGGCGGCCATTCCCCTGTTCAAGCCCGGGGAGGATTTTGCGCGCGAGTGGGCCCGGCTCGCCCGCCAGGCGGGTTGCCGGTACCTGGTGGTCACCACGAAACACCACGAAGGCTTTGCGCTGCATGATTCCAGGGTATCCGATTACGATGCGGGTTCGGTGCTGAACCGGGACCTGGTCAAAGAAATCGTGAAGGCTGCGCGCGCGGAGAAGCTGCGAGTCGGGTTTTATCATTCGGTGATTGATTGGCACCACGATCAATACGCGTATGCAAAATCGCAGCAACTTCCCCATCCGCTCAAAGGCCGCCCCTATCCGAACGGCGAGCGGGATCACTCGAAATACCAGCAATTCCTCTTCGCGCAGGTGGACGAGCTGGCCTCGAACTACCCGGTGGATATTATGTGGTGGGACTACAGCTCGATTGATTTCCAGGGGCAGGAGGCCTGGCGGGCTTTTGAGCTGATGGACCTTGTCCGCTCGAGGCGGCCCGGCATCATCATGAACAACCGTCTGTTCCGCACCCGCGAGGCCGGATGGGTGAGCATGGGAACGGAAGGCTTCTTCCCGCAACTGGATCCGAAGTACGGCGATTTCATCACCCCGGAGCAACACATCCCTCCCACGGGCATGCCCGGGGTTGACTGGGAAACGTGCATGACGATGAACACCACCTGGGGCTACAGCGAGCACGATCACGCATGGAAATCCGATGAAACCCTGATTCGCAACCTGGTGGACATCGCGAGCAAAGGAGGCAACTACCTGCTCAACATCGGCCCCAAAGCGGACGGCAGCGTGCCGGAGGAAAGCCTGAAATCCATGCGCGCGATTGGTCAGTGGATGCAGGAAAACGGCGAGGCGATCTACGGAACCACAGCCAGCCCGTTTGCAGCGCTCGAGTGGGGCCGTTGCACTCGCAAGCCGATTTCAAAGGGCAATACCCGATTGTATCTGCACGTGTTTGATTGGCCGGCCGCCGGCAAATTGCTTGTGCCGGGCCTGGAAAACGGGGTGATCAAGGCCTCGCTGCTGAAGGGCCGCAAACGGGTGCGCTTCGAGGTTTCTCCTCGTGGAGTGGAACTGCAATTGCCGGACGAAGCTCCGAACCCCGTCGCGTCGGTGATCGCCCTCGATATTAAAGGCGAACCGCGAATTAAAAACTGAGCGGTTGAAGAAGGCCAGGTTACTGGCTTTCAAGCTGCTGTGATGCCGGTTTGGAATCGGGAGCGCGACACGGTGCGATCCGCCGGTCCCAGTTGGGCGCCCTCTCTCAGACCTCGATGCCGTAGGCCTTGATCTTGTTATAGAGCGTTTGGCGTCCGATGCCGAGGCGTTTGGCTGTTTCGAGCTTGTTGCCGCCGGTTTTGGTCAGCGTTTCGATGATCTGGTTGCGCTCGACCCGTTCCAACAGGGTGAAATTTGTTTCCTGGCTTTCCTCGCCGAACGAGCTGGACCTGGTGATGGACAAGTCTGCCGCGTCAATCATGTCTCCTTCCGAGAGGAGCACGGCGCGCTGAACCTCGTTTTGCAACTGGCGGACATTTCCGGGCCAGTCAAAACCCAGAATACGGTCTTTGGCGGCGTCGGTCAGGCCGTTGATGACGCGGTTGGCCTGCGCGGCGAAACGTTTCAGGAAAAGATTGACCAGTGGCATGATATCCACCTGGCGTTCGCGCAGGGGGGGCAGATAGACGGAGATAGCGCTGATGCGGTAGTAA
>ERZ1645192.3383-NODE-3383-length-12977-cov-10.623433_pt1 | contig 12977 bp, 10 predicted proteins | sample MGYA00575354_ERZ1645192 | MGnify/ENA primary metagenome ERZ1645192 (study PRJEB40844, sample SAMN11349763) | freshwater sediment metagenome | isolation source: river sediment | host: Sediment | place: India: Faizupur Khadar , New Delhi | collected 2017-02-21 ... | reverse complement strand
GTGGCGCACGGCGACGCGCGATTCCTCGGCGTATTTATGCGCGACCTTGACCATTTCCTTGCGACGCTGCTCGTTCAGCTCCGGGATGCGGATGCGCAGAACCTGCCCCTCGATCGTCGGCGACAGGCCGAGATTGGCGTTGCGGATGGCCTTGTCGGTAGCGCCGACCATACCCTTGTCCCAGACCTGAACAGCCAGCACGCGGGGCTCCGGCACGCTGATCGTCGCCACCTGGTTCAACGGCATGGTCTGGCCATAGGCCTCGACATGCACCGGCTCGAGCAGCGCCGCCGAGGCGCGCCCCGTGCGCAGGCCGCCCAGCTCGTGTTTGAGGGCCTGAATCGTGGCCTGCATGCGACGTTTCAGGTCAGCGAGATCGAATTGCGCGCTCATGGATATGTAACCCTGCCCTTGTCTTCCGGACGCTAACATCCGGCTGCCTCTGCGGCTACAGCGCCGCGAGCTTACATGCTGCGCGGCGCGATTTCATCTGCGGCGAATGCGCCCGCAGCGCTCAGGCCGGAACGACCAACGTCGAACGGCCCTCGCCAAGGAGCGCCGAGCGGATCGCGCCGGGCTCCTGAATGGAGAAGACGATTATCGGAATCCGGTTCTCGCGCGCAAGCGCGAAGGCGGCGGTATCCATCACCGCGAGGCTTTTGGCGATGGCCTCGTCATGCGTCAACCGCTCGTAGCGCGTCGCGGCCGGGTCTTTCTTCGGGTCGGCGGTGTAGATGCCGTCGACCTGCGTCGCCTTCATGATCGCGTCGCACGACAGCTCCGCCCCGCGCAAAGCCGCGCCGGTGTCGGTGGTGAAGAACGGATTGCCCGTGCCGCCGGCCAGCATGACGATGCGGCCCTTGTCGAGATGGTGCAGCGCCGTCTGGCGTGAATAGACCTCGCACACCGATGGCATGGCGATGGCCGACAGCGCGCGGGCCGAATGGCCCTGCGCTTCGATGGCGTATTCCATGGCCAGCGCATTCATGACGGTGGCCAGCATGCCGATGGAATCGGCGCGCGCGCGCTCGATGCCCTTGTCCGCCCCCTGGATGCCGCGAAAGAAATTGCCGCCGCCGACGACGACGGCGATTTCGACGCCGAGATTGGCTGTCGCCACCAGATCGGCGGCGATTCGCTGCATCACGACCGGGTCGTGGCCGTGCGACTGCCCCCCCTGCAGCGCCTCGCCCGAGAGCTTGACGACGACGCGTTTGAAAGCCGGTTTGGCGGATTGCGTCATGGCAAAACTCTCCTCGTCGATACGGGCCGACTCGCGCGCGGATGCGCCCAAGACGGGGCCTTTCATAGAAAAGCTGGGGCAGCGCGACAAGCGGCGCGGCGCAGCTTTGGTGAGCGAAGCCTTGCCGTCCAACGAAAAAGGGCGGCCCCGCGGGACCGCCCTCTTCGATTCGTGCAAGGCAGGCTGGATCAGCCGGCCATGCTGGCGACTTCCGCCGCGAAATCGGCTTCCTGCTTCTCGATGCCCTCGCCGAGAGCGAAGCGGACGAAGCCCTTGAGCGCGACCGGCGCGCCGGCGGCCTTTTCGGCTTCCTTCACCACCTGCGAAACCGTCTTGGACGGATCGTGGATGAAGGCCTGCTCGACGAGCGTGACTTCCTTGAAATAGGTCTTCAGGCCCGATTCGATGATCTTTTCGAGAACATGCGCCGGCTTGCCGGCGTTCTTCTCGGCCAGAACCTTCTTCTCGCGCTCGACGACCGCCGGGTCGACGCCGGTCGAATCGAGAGCCAGCGGCGAAGCGGCGGCGATGTGCATGGCGATCTTGCGGCCGAGGTCGGCCAGAACGGCCTTGTCGCCGGTCGACTCGAGGCCGGCGATGACGGCGATCTTGCCGAGGCCTTCGCCGATCGAATTATGGACATACTGGCCGATGACGCCGTCGGTAACCTTGATCGCGGCGGCGCGGCGCAGCGTCATGTTCTCGCCGATCGTGGCGATGGCGTTGGCGATGGCGTCGGCCACCGTCTGGCCGCCGGGATAATGCTGGTTCTTCAGCGATTCCACGTCGGCGTCGCCCTTTTCGACCGCGACCAGCGCGATCGTCTTGGCGAGAGCCTGGAATTCCTGGTTGCGGGCGACGAAGTCGGTCTCGGAGTTCAGCTCGATGACGACGCCTTCATTGCCGGCGACGGCGACGGCGACGAGGCCTTCGGCGGCGACGCGGTCGGACTTCTTGGCGGCCTTCGACAGGCCCTTCTTGCGCAGCCAGTCGATGGCGGCCTCGATGTCGCCCTGCGTCTCGGTGAGCGCGGTCTTGCAGTCCATCATGCCCGCGCCGGTCTTCTCGCGCAGATCCTTCACCAGTGCGGCGGTGATGTTCGCCATGGCGCCAGTTCCTTTCGAATGCGGGCGCTCGCAGCGCCCTGGATGGGATTGAAATGGGGGGCTTCAGTGGAGACGCGCGGCCGAGCCGTTTAGCTCGCCGCGCGCCCGAATTCTTGCGCTGAAGCCCGTTTAATGGCTCAGCCGGCGATCAGGCTGCGCGCCTGATTGACCCAGCCGTCGCGGCTGATGCGGCCCGAAAACTTGAGGTCGGCGTCAACCTTGGCGATGTCGGCCTCGGTCATCGCGGCGATCTGCCAATAGTGGAAGATGCCGGCGTCGTTGAGCTTCTTGACGATCTGCGGGCCAACGCCCTGCAGCTTGGCCAGATCGTCCGGCGCGCCGCGCGGAGCGGCGAGCAGTTCGAAGGCTTCGCCCTCGTAGGCCTCTTCGGCGGCGGCGGCGACCACGACCGGAAGTTCCTCGATCGGCGCCTCGGAAGCGCCCATGTCGAGGCCCATCGCGCCCTGGCTGCGGCCGATGCCGTCAATGGCGGCGCGGGCGATGAGGTCGCAATACAGCGCGATGGCGCGGCCGGCGTCGTCATTGCCCGGGATCGGGAAGGTGATGCCGTCCGGATCGCAATTGGTGTCGAGGATGGCGGCGACCGGAATGTTGAGGCGATTGGCCTCCTTGATCGCCAGCTGCTCCTTGTTGGTGTCGATGACGAAGATCAGGTCGGGCGTGCCGCCCATGTCCTTGATGCCGCCGAGAGCCTTTTCGAGCTTCTCGCGCTCGCGCGACATCATCAGGCGCTCTTTCTTGGTGAGGCCCTGGGCGCCGCCGTTGAGGATCTCGTCGACCTTGCGCAGACGCTGGATCGAAGCCGAAATCGTCTTCCAATTGGTCAGCATGCCGCCGAGCCAACGCGAATTGACATAATACTGCGCCGAGCGGCGGGCGGCGTCGGCGATCTCGTCCTGCGCCTGACGCTTGGTGCCGACGAACAGCACGCGGCCGCCCTTGGCGACCGTATCCGACACGGCCTTCAGCGCCTGGTGCAGCAGCGGCACCGTCTGGGCGAGGTCGATGATGTGGATGTTGTTGCGCGCGCCGAAAATGTAGGGAGCCATCTTCGGGTTCCAGCGGTGAGACTGGTGGCCGAAATGGGCGCCGGCCTCGAGCAGGCCGCGCATGGTGAAATCAGGAAGCGCCATTTGTCTTTTCTCCGGTTGATGCCGCCGCGGAACGAAATGGACCGGAAATCCGGCCACCGGGAGCGTTTCCTTGGATCAGGAACGCCAATTCCGCGTGTGGAATGCGCGGGCTGATAGCAGCATAAGGGCGCTATGGCAAGGCCGCGCGCGCCGAAGCGCACGAATGATGCGCGCGCGCGGCGATTTTGCTAGGCTCATCGCGCCGCGCCGCGCTGCAAGGGAGTCCGCGCCATGGGAATTTGGGTCGTCCTCGGTCTTATCGTCCTGATCGCGCTATGGATCATGGGCGTCTACAACACGCTCGTCAGCCTGCGCCAACGCGTCAATCAGGCATTCGCCGACATCGACGTGCAGCTCAAGCAGCGCCGCGACCTCATTCCCAACCTTGTCGAAACCGTCAAGGGCTACGCCGCGCACGAAAAATCGACGCTGGAAGCCGTCGTTCAGGCCCGCAACGCCGCGCTGGCGGCGTCGAGTCCCGGCCAGCAGGCGGCGGCCGAACAACAGCTGACCGGCGCGCTCGGCCGGCTGATCGCGCTGGCCGAGGCCTATCCCGACCTCAAGGCCAACGCCAATTTCCAGCAATTGCAGGGCGAATTGTCCGACATCGAGAACAAGCTCGCCGCCGCCCGCCGCTTCTTCAACAATGCGGTCAGCGAATACAACGCCTCGATCCAGGCCTTCCCGGCGGTGCTGATCGCGCAGAAATTCGGCTTCGGCCCTCGCGAGTTCTTTGACGTCGGCGAGCCCGAACGCAAGCAGCTCGACGCGCCTCCGAGCGTGAAGTTCTGATTCCAGCGCCGCAGGAGCCGCCATGCTTCCCGCATTCGGGCTCTACACGCATATCCGCGCCAACCGCACGCGCTCGGTCGCGATGCTGGCGGCGCTGTGCCTGCTCGTCTATGCGCTGATCTTCGCCGCCGCGCTCGTCGTCGAGGCCATGAGCCATAATTGGGGCTTGCCGGCGCTGCTCGCCGCCGCCGGGCAGGATCTCGTCGCCGCCCTGCCCTGGGCGACGCTCGGCGTCGGCGTCTGGACCGTGATCGCCTATCGCTTCAATCAGGCGATCATCGGCTTGGCGGCGCCGGCCCGCGCGGTGACGCGCGCCGACCGGCCCGATCTTTACAACATGCTGGAAAATCTCTGCGTCTCACGTGGCATGGCCATGCCGCGGCTCGAGATTCTCGACGAGGCCGCGCCCAACGCCTTCGCCTCGGGCGTCAACGACAAGCAATATTGCATCACCCTGACGACCGGCCTGCTCGACCTGCTCGACGACAAGGAAATCGAGGCCGTCATCGCCCATGAGCTGACGCATATCCGCAACGGCGACGTGCGCATGATGATCTTCGCCATGATCATCGCCGGCGTCGTCGCCTTTTTCGCCGAAATGATCTTCCGCATGTGGGCGAACGGCCTGTTCGGCAGAAGTTCGAAAAGCTCCTCGGATTCCGACAGCGATTCCAGCAGCGGCAAGGGGTCGGGCGGCGCGTTCGCCGCCATCGCCATCGCGATGCTCATCGTCGCCGCCGCCTGGGCGGCCTCGCTCGGCATCCGCCTCGCCCTGTCGCGCTCGCGCGAATATCTCGCCGACGCCGGCTCGGTCGAACTGACCAAGAATCCCGACGCCATGATCTCGGCGCTGCGCAAGATCGAGGGACGCGGCGAGATCGAAAGCGTTCCCTCCGCCATCATGGAAATGTGCCTCGACAATCCGCGCTCGGGCTTCGCCGACCTGTTCTCGACGCACCCGTCGGTCGAGGCCCGCATCGCCGCGCTCGTCGCCTATGCCGGCGGGCGTGACCTGCCCCCGCCCCCGCCGCCGTCGGAAAACATTCCGCCGCGCCCGGAGGCGGACGCCGGCCCCTGGGGGCCCGCCGCCTGAGCGCCTAGACGTGCTCGACCGCCACCACGCCGGGAATGGCCTTGAGCGCGCCAGCCGCCTGCGGCGTCACCTGATACCGCCCCGGCAGCTTCACCTCGACCTCGCCGCGGCCATTGTCGACCATCAGCACCAGCGTCACCTCGCCGTCGCCGCGCGCCGCCAACCGCGTCGCCAGCGACGGCAAGGGGCCGTCGTCGCGCAGGAAGACGCGCAGGCCCTTCTGGTAGCGGCTCGCCGCCTGGTCGAGCGGCTCCAGCATGGTGATGCGGGCGCGCACGTCCTCGCCCTCGGCATGGGCGGACAGCGTGACCAGCACGGCCGCGCCCTTCTCCAGCATGTCGCGATATTGGTTCAGCCCCTCCTGGAACATGATGGCCTCGTATTGGCCGGAGGCGTCCGACAGCGTGACGATGCCCATCTTGTTGCCGCTCTTGGTGCGCCGCTCGGTGCGGTCGAGCACCGTGGCCGCCAGCCGCGCGGCGGAGGCGCCCTGCTTCACCGAACGGGCGAAGTCGGCCCAGCGCTGCACGTTGAGTTTCTTCAGCACGCCGGCATAGGCGTCGAGCGGATGGCCCGAGAGGAAGAAGCCAACGGCGTCGAATTCGCGCCGCAGCCGCTCCGCCGCCGGCCAGGGCGTCGATTTCGGCAAGGCCAGCGGCTCGGCCTCGCTCAATCCGAACAGGGCGCTCTGGCCTGCGGCGCGCTCGCCCTGCGCGCGGTTGGCCGCCGCCAGCATCGTTTCGATGCCGCCGAAAACGCGCGCCCGGTCGGGCTCAAGCTCGTCGAAGGCGCCCGCCGCCGCGAGGCTTTCCAGCACCTTCTTGTTGACCTCGCGCGGGTTGAGCCGCGCGGCGAAATCGGCGAGGTCGCGAAACGGCTTGTCGCCGCGCGCCCGCACGATGGCTTCCGCCTGCCCCTCGCCGACGCCCTTCACCGCCGACAGGGCGTAGCGGATCGACAACGAGCCCGCGGCGTCGGCGTGCACGTCGAAATCGACGCCGGATTCGCGGATCGACGGCGGCTCGACCTTGATGCCGAGGCGCCGCGCCTCGTTGCGGAATTCCGCCAGCTTGTCGGTGTTGGATTTGTCGAGCGTCATCGACGCGGCAAGGAACTCGACCGGATAATTCGCCTTGAACCACGCCGTCTGGTAGGCGATCAGCGCATAGGCGGCGGCATGGCTCTTGTTGAAGCCGTAATCGGCGAATTTCGCCAGCAGGTCGAAGATCTCGTCGGCCTTGGCCTTGGTCAGGCCGCGCTCGACCGCGCCCTTGACGAAGCGGTCGCGCTGAGCGTCCATCTCCGCCTTGATCTTCTTGCCCATGGCGCGGCGCAGCAGATCGGCTTCGCCGAGCGAATAGCCCGACAGCACCTGCGCGATCTGCATCACCTGTTCCTGATAGATGATGACGCCGAACGTCTCTTTCAGGATGTGCTCGATCTTGGGGTGAATATAGTCGGCCTTCTCCTCGCCGAGCTTGACGGCGCAATAGGTCGGGATGTTGGCCATCGGGCCGGGACGGTACAGCGCCACAAGCGCGATGATGTCCTCGAACTGGTCGGCGCGCATTTCCACCAGCGCCTTGCGCATGCCGGCGCTTTCCAGCTGGAACACGCCGACCGTCTCGCCCCGCCCCAAGGTCTCGTAGGTCAGCTTGTCGTCGAGCGGGATCTTCGACAATTCGATCTCGACGCCGCGCTGCCTGACCAGCTTCACCGCGGTCGACAGCGTCGTCAGCGTCTTCAGGCCGAGGAAGTCGAATTTGACCAGACCCGCCGGCTCCACCCATTTCATGTTGAACTGGGTCGCCGGCATGTCCGATTTCGGATCGCGGTAGAGCGGCACCAGTTCGTGCAAGGGCCGGTCGCCGATGACAATGCCCGCCGCATGGGTCGAGGCGTTGGAGTAAAGGCCTTCCAGCGTCTGCGCCACTTTCAGCATGCGCCCGACGCGCTCGTCGGATTCGGCCGCCTCCTTCAGGCGCGGTTCGCTGTCGACGGCCTGCTTCAGCGTCACCGGATTGGCCGGGTTCTGCGGCACCAGCTTGGCCAGCTTGTCGACCTGCCCGAGCGGCATTTCCAGCACGCGCCCGACATTGCGCATGACGCCGCGCGCCAGGAACGAACCGAAGGTGATAATCTGCGCCACGCGGTCCGCGCCATAGCGGTCGCGCACATAGGCGATGACCTCGTCGCGCCGCGTCTGGCAGAAGTCGATGTCGAAGTCCGGCATCGACACGCGTTCGGGATTGAGGAAGCGCTCGAACAGCAGGCCGAAGCGCAGCGGATCGAGGTCGGTGATGGTCAGGGCGTAGGCGACGAGCGAGCCCGCGCCCGAGCCGCGCCCCGGCCCGACCGGAATGCCCTGCGACTTGCCGTATTTGATGAAGTCCGAAACGATGAGGAAATAGCCCGGAAACTTCATCTTGGTGATGACGTCGAGCTCGAAGGCGAGCCGCTCGCGATAGATCTCGACGGTCAGGCCGGGCGCCGGGCCATGCGCGGCGAGCCGCGCCTCAAGCCCCTGCTCCGCCTGCCGGCGCAGCTCCACCGCTTCCTCGTCTTCGTGGCCGCTCGCGCCAAAGCGCGGCAGGATCGGCTTGCGCGTCAGCGGCCGGTAGGCGCAGCGCATGGCGATCTCGACGGTGTTCTCGCAAGCCTCCGGAATATCCTCGAACAGCTTGAGCATTTCCGCCCGCGTCTTGAAGCGGTGATCGGGGCTCAAGCGACGGCGCGAGCCGTCGCTGACCAGCGCGCCCTCGGCGATGCAGATCAAGGCGTCATGCGCCTCATGATCCGACAAGGCGGCGAAATACGGCTCGTTCGTCGCCACCAGCGGCAGATGCCGCTCATAGGCGAGCGCGATCAGATGCGGCTCGACCTCGCGTTCGCCCGGCAGGCCGTGGCGCTGCAATTCGATATAGAGGCGGCCCGGAAACGCCGCCGCCAGACGATCGAGCCGCGCCGTCGCGATCTCGGCGCGACCGAGGGCGAAGGCCCGGTCGAGCGGGCCGGACGGGCCGCCGGTCAGGCAGATCACGCCGGCATTGCGCTCGTCCAGCCGCTGGATGCCGACATGCGGCAGGTCGCCCGCTTCGGGGTCGAGATAGGCGCGCGAGGCGAGAAACATCAGGTTCTCGTAGCCCTGCTCGCTCTGCGCCAGCAGCACGACCGGCGCGCGCGCCGCGCCCTGGTCCGGCCCGCGTCCGCCGAGGCTGGCCGCGTCGCCAAAATCGATGGTGAGCTGGATGCCGATGATCGGCTGCAGCCCATCCTTCGCCGCCTTTTCGGAAAATTCCAGCGCGCCGAACAGATTGTTGGTGTCGGTGATCGCCAGCGCCGGCATGTCGTCGCCCTTGGCCAGCGCCAGCAGCTTGCCGAGCGTCAACGCCCCCTCGCGCAGGGAGAAGGACGTATGCACGTGCAGATGCACGAAACCGACGGCGGATGCGAGGCTCAACGGCTTTTCCTCTCTCGCGGCGACTTGAGCGGCGGCGCGCGCGTCAGGCGATTCCGCTCGCGCCCGCCACCAGCGCTATAAAGCCGACGAAGACGCCAAGCGAGGCAAGTTCCGCAAGATCGAACAGAAAGATGCGCATATCAGGGCCCTCCCCATGAATTGAGATTATTTGTTCATGTTTTGTTCTTTCTGTCAAATCCTTCCGCGCGCCATGGGCGTTCGGCTGTAGAAACAGCGTTAACCGCGGCGGTTTAGTCTGCTCCAAGCGGCTGCGGCGAACGCGGCGCCATGCGGAGTTTTGCAATGACAGACGCCCGTCAATCCGAGCGCACCAGGAGCCTGCTGCGGGCTCAGGCGATCTTCAATAAGGGCAGTTCGACGATCGACTGCCTGATCAAGAACATCTCGCCCGACGGCGCCCGGCTGAGCATTGACGAGTACATGACCATTCCGGTCGAGTTCGATCTCGAAGTGCCGCAGCGCGGCCGCACGTTCCGCGCCCGCATCGTCTGGCGCGGCGAAGGCGCCATGGGCGTGATGTTCATTCAGCCCGAAGCCGAGACGAACGTGCAGCCGTTGCCGCGCCTGAAGGAGCTCGAGCGCGAGAACGCCATGCTCAAGGTGCGCGTGCGCATGCTCTCCGACCGCCTGCAGGATCTCGGTCAGGACATCGTCTGAGCGGTTCGGTCAGAGTTCGACGATCAACCCGTCGCGCAAGGTGACGCGGCGGTCCATCTGCTGCGCCAGATCCATGTTGTGCGTCGCCACCAGCGCCGCCAGTCCGGTCGCCCGCACCAGCCGCGTCAACGCGGCGAAGACGTGGTCCGCCGTCTTCGGATCGAGATTGCCGGTCGGCTCGTCGGCCAACAGCAGATTCGGGCCGTTGGCGACGGCGCGGCCGATGGCGACGCGCTGCTGTTCGCCGCCCGACAATTCCGCCGGACGATGCAGCGCCCGCGCCCCGACGCCGAGATAATCGAGCAATTGCTGCGCCCGGTCGCCGGCTTCCGCTTTCGCCAGGCCGTTGATCATCTGCGGCAGCATGATGTTTTCCAGCGCCGTGAATTCCGGCAGCAGGTGGTGGAACTGGTAGACGAAGCCGATGGCGCTGCGCCGCAGCGCCGTGCGTTCGTCATCGCTCATGCCCGCGGTCGGCGCGCCGTCGACGATGACCTCGCCGGCGTCGGGCTGTTCGAGCAGGCCGGCGATATGCAGCAGCGTCGACTTGCCTGCGCCGGAGGGCGCGACGAGGGCCACCGACTGGCCCGGCCAGATCGAGAAATCCGCGCCGCGCAGGATTTCGAGAAAGCCTTCGCCTTCGCGGTAACGGCGCTCGACGCCGACGAGTTGCAGGGCTGGCGTCATCGGCTCACTCGTAGCGCAGGGCTTCGACGGGGTCGAGCTTGGCCGCCCGCCACGACGGATAGATCGTCGCCAAAGTCGACAGCACCAGCGTCATGACGACCACGCCGATGACGTCGCGCGGCTCGACGATCGAGGGCAGCCGCGACAGGAAATACAGCTCGGAGGGAAAGATGTTGGTGTGCAGCACGTTGTTCACGAACTGCCGGATGCCCTCGACATTCGAGGCGATGGCCATGCCGAGCGCCGTACCCAGCAGCGCGCCGACAAGCCCGTTGGAGACGCCGATCATCAGGAAGATGCGCATGACCGCGCCGCGCCGCGCGCCCATCGTGCGCAGGATGGCGACGTCGCGGCCCTTGTCCTTCACCAGCATGATCAGGCCGGAAATGATGTTCAGCGCGGCGACGAAGACGATGAGCGTCAGAATGGCGAACATCGCCGTCGACTCGATCTTCAACGCGTCGAAGAACGTCTTGTTGCGCTGCCGCCAGTCGACCATCAGCATCGGCCGCGGGATGATGTGGTCAAGACGCGCGCGCATCTCGTCCATCTTGTCGGGCTTGTCGACGAAGGCCTCGATGACGCTGGCCTCGCCGTCCTTGTTGAAGAAGGCCTGCGCCTCGGGCAGCGGCATGTAGACGAACAGGCCGTCGAATTCCGACATGCCGATCTGGAAGATCGCCACCACCGGATAGGCCTTGATGCGCGGCGCGACGCCGAAGGGCGTCTGCGCCCCCTTGGCGGTCAGAATGGTGATGTTGTCGCCGATGCGCAGGCCGAGATTCTCCGCCATGCGCATGCCGATGGCGACGCCGCCGGCGGAATCGAATCCGTCGAGCGTGCCGAGCTTCACATTGCCGGCGATGCCGGGCAGCCGCTTGACGTCGTTTTCCTTGACGCCGCGCACCAGCGCGCCCGCCTGCCCTGCCGGGCTCGACACGCCCGCCGCGCTCTCCACCATCGGAATGGCGATGGTCACCCCTTCGACCTTCTCGACGATCTTGACCACGTCTTCGTAATCGGTGAGCGGCGTCTCGGAGGCCTGCAGGAACAGGTGGCCGTTGACGCCGAGGATCTTGTCGAGCAGCTCCTTGTGGAAACCGTTCATCACCGACATGACGACGATGAGCGCCATCACGCCGACGGCGATGCCGGCGATGGAGAAACCGGCGATCGCCGACGGCGCCCACGGCCTGCGGCGCGAGCGCATGTAACGCCACGCCACCATGCGTTCGTAGCGCGAGAAGGGCGGCGTGCCGCCTGTGTCGCGCGCCCGCGCCGGGGCGGCGTTGTCTGTGTCGGATTGCGTCATGCTGTCCAAAAGAAACGCCGGGAGTGGCTGCGGTGAGTCTCTAAGACGCAGTTTGCGGCTTTATTGCGAAAAGGCCAGTCGCAAACGTCCGCCAGATTCTATCGTTGTGGAAGAGTTGCCTGAGGTGCAGTCGATGGCGGAGCTGTATGCATTGGCGTGGCCATGACCACAGAGGGCGACGAGGTCGGCCAAAAACGGAAAGCAATTTGCATTCCAATGACCAAGAACGCGATTACCGCCGATGCACCAATGACCCAATGATGAACTTTTTCAATCTTCGCCCGCGATTCCTTCTGCTCCGCCTCCAAATAACTTAGTTTTGTACACACTTCCTTAATATCAACTCGAATCCCCCCTATGGTATCGAGTTTATCAGAAAAATTTTCATGAGACTTTCGCAGCGCATCGACGGAGTTTGTCAAGCTACCATGCGCGCGCTGCAGCTCCATTACAGTTTGGAGCACGAAACTAGTCGGTGCAGGCCGAGGATTTGGCTCGGGTGTTTCAAAATCCCAATCAGGAGATGGACTGAACCCTTCACCAGATGACGGACGATTTCCAGCCATGCTACACTCCGCCACCGTCTGAATGAAGCTTTAGCCACTCCCACAGCTCGGGCCTGTGTTTACCTGAAAAATTATCGACCGAAAAAACTATTCCCGCACTCGTTGATTCTGCTTGTCTGATTTGAATAATTTCAGCCAACTCCCGAGTTGTCCCGTTAAAGCTCACAACCCAAGTGTCTTTTTTAATTTCATAGAAATGGGCATTAGACAATTTTCCGATGTGCTCTCCAACAGCATCGGAATCTCGCGTCGCTATGACCACAAAAATAGGCATTTGCCCCTCACGTCGCCATATTATTCATAAATTACATTCAAACCGTCAATCGCGACGCATACCCGATTTCTTCTTAGGCTCGAAATGCGCAAGTTTCGAGCTCAAGGTCGGTATATGGTGCATTCACGCGAAACGCGCGATGGCCTCGTCAACCGACAGCAATTCGCGCGCGCCCGTCTTGCGGTTCTTCATCTCGACCTTGCCCTCGGCCAGGCTCTTCGGCCCGACGATGATCTGATGCGGCAGGCCGATCAGGTCCATCGTCGCGAATTTCGCGCCCGGCCGCTCGTCGCGGTCGTCGTAAAGCGCATCGACGCCCTTGGCCTCCAGCGCCTTGTAGATCTTCCAGCAGGCCGCGTCGGTGGCAGAATCGCCGACCTTGAGATTGGCGATACCGACGCGGAAGGGCGCGATCTCCTCCGGCCAGACGATGCCGCCCTCGTCGTGGCTCGCCTCGATCAGCGCCGCCACGAGACGCGACGGGCCGATGCCGTAGGAGCCCATCTGCACCGGCGTTTCCTTGCCGTCCGGGCCATTGACCACGGCCTTCATCGGCTCGGAATATTTCGTGCCGAAATAGAAGATATGGCCGACCTCGATGCCGCGCGCCGA
>ERZ1645192.3380-NODE-3380-length-12984-cov-5.824503_pt1 | contig 12984 bp, 12 predicted proteins | sample MGYA00575354_ERZ1645192 | MGnify/ENA primary metagenome ERZ1645192 (study PRJEB40844, sample SAMN11349763) | freshwater sediment metagenome | isolation source: river sediment | host: Sediment | place: India: Faizupur Khadar , New Delhi | collected 2017-02-21 ... | reverse complement strand
GAAGTTCATCCAGGCAGCCTCGGCGACGAGTTCGGGGAGGTCGTCCCTCATGGCGGGCTCCCCGCCGGAGATCTGCACAATGCTCCCGGGAGCGCGCGCGGCGATTTTTTTGAAGATGCCGGCCATGTGCTCAAACGGAGGATCCTCTCCTTCCCCGGCGGAGGCGAAACAGACGGGGCAGCGAAGGTCGCAGCGACGTGTGACCTCGACCACGAAAGATCAGCCGAAGGCCTCGTGCGCCTCGCATGCGCCGCAGTCAAGGGGGCAGCGGGATGAGGGGGTGAACGGGTGTTCCGGAATTTCGCCGCCGCTCCACTCGTCCAGGGAGAGCGGTCCCCTCCAGACGATGGTCCGGAAGCGGCCGTGTTCAGGGCACTGTTTTTCCAGGAAAATATCGCGCCCCTCCGGTTGGTAGACGGCGTCGACGGGCTTCATGCAGACGGGGCAGAGGCTGCGCGTGCGTTTCGGGAAGCTCATTCCTCCGGCCGTCCTTCGGTCGGGTCGATATCGTTCTCCAAAAGCAGCTCCATCGCCTTGCCCCAGACGGAGCGGACGAGCTGCGGACAGCGGGCGCGTCCGTGTTCGTTGAGAATGTCGCCGCAGAGGACGCTTCCGGAGGCGCACAGGTCGTCCCGGAACCACTCCGTCAGTCGGCGGACCATCATCCGGAACATCGGGTGCTCCGTTTCGCCGTCGTTCCCCTTCCCGGCGTAGAATCCAAGGAGGCATGCGCCGCCGAGCAGCGCGCCGCACGTGCCGTTGCTGTGACCGAGCCCGAGGGAGAGCCCTCCCATCGAACGGATCAGCGAGTCGTTGCGCTCTCCTCCTGTTTGGCGAAGCGCCAGCAGTATGAGAATCTGGCTGCAGTGGTACCCCTTCCCTTCGAGGGAGAGCATCTCCATCTGCAGGTCGTCGAGATCGAAAACATCCATTACTTGTCCTCCAGAATCTTCTCCACTTCGAGCATCTTCCCCGTGGCCAGCTCTTCGGGGACGAAAACCGTGCCGCAGGATGGGCAGACCGGTAAATCCAGCGTGAAGACGCTGCCGAGATAGGTGATCTCGGTCTTTTGCAACTCCAGAAAACGGCCGCATGCGCCGCATTCGGTCTTCGTGTACTTCTCGAACGACTTGATCAGCTCTTTCATGCTCCGTCTCCTCCGGAAGCGTCGGGGACAAGATTCTCCGCGGCTCCGGCGACGAACATTCTGTGGCTCCACCCGTTGCGCACCTCGAAAGAGCCGTCGCCTTTGGGAGCGTACTCCACCCAGTAGGTGACCGACGCCGGGCGCAGCGAAGCGACCAGCGCGCCGTTGATCTGTTTCATCTTGCGTCCGCTTCGTTCCGCCGACCAGATGGCTCTCCGGACGGTATCGGCAAGAATTCGCCGCTTCGCCAGAGTCTTTTCCACGTCGGGCGGGATGACAAGCCGGATGGATTCATGCGGTTCGTTCACGATGTCTTCCTCCTTCCAGAGAGATGCGCGCAGCGCGCGGACCAGTCCGACCCGGTTCTCCTGCTGTTCGGAGTAGCCGATGGCTGGACGCCCGGCCGGGTCTTCGTCTCCCTGCGGAAAGAGGATATCCAGCAGGTGGACGGCGGGTTTCCCCGCCTGTGCGAAGAGATTCCGGCACATGGCGCAGTATACGAGAAAGTCAAGAGAACTCTCCTCCCCCCGGGTTTTGGCGGAAAGAGCGGCCAGGGTCGGGTTGGCGCTCTCCTGGAGTCCGCCGAAGCCGCAGCAGAAGGAGAATTCTCCTGAAAGTAAAGGCTCTTCGAAGCGCACTCCCGCTCGGGAGGCGACGTTCCGCACGGCGTCCCTGATTTCGGGCGCCTGCGCAGCGGTACAGGGGTCGGCGACGGCAAGAGTTCGTTCGAAAGAGAGCGCCCCCTCCGGAAGCTCCGTGCCCTCCAGGATCTCCCACAGTGAGACGGCCTTGATTGACGGCGTTGCCTTGCGGAAGGTCTGGAGGCAGCTCGTGCAGGCGGCCACGACGACCGGGGAACCCATGGACTCCCACTCTTCCGTGATCTTCGCGGCTTCCCTGTGGAGTTCTTCATCGCGCCCTGCCCAGTCGGCCGGAGCGCCGCAGCAGCGGAGCCAGAAACCGACGCCGCCCTCCAGACGGTCCCTCAAAAAGGCGTAGAGGGCGGTTGTCTGTTCGGGAGTGCAGCCCGCGAGCCGGCATCCCGGGAGGAAGAGGTAGGCGCTCGTCTCCTTTCCAGGCTCGTGCCGCAGCAGCGTCGCCCTTGGAGAGTTGTTGAAGCGCATGTCCTCCAGCGCGAAGTCGTGCGCCGAAGGGGGCATCTTCTCCTGGCGGAGCATCTCCCGCCTTGCTTCGCGGCAGAGATCGGCCATGGAGAAGCCGTTGGGGCAGATGCGTTCGCAGCGGCCGCAGAGGGTGCACGAGTTGATCATGCCGTTCGCCAGCCTCGTTCCCTGAATCACGGAGAGGTTGTTGTAGATCTCCCGCGCGAACTTCTTGGGATACCCTTTGTAGTGCTGCATGTAGGCGCAGTGTTTCACGCACTCCATGCACTCGCAGAGGATGCAGCGTTTCGCCTCGCGGATGGCCTCTTCGGGGGAGTAGCCTTCCTGCGGAACCGCTTCCGGCTCCGCTGAAGCCATCCCCTCGGTGGAGGTGAACAGACGGGTGGCGTACGGCCCCTCCTTCTCCCGTGAGGAGAAGAGGGACGCGCCCTGGAGAAAACGCTCCGCCGACTTCATTCCCCGCCGTCCGTCGGCGGCTCGAAGGATGAAGGAGGGGGCGGCGCCTCCGGCGAAAAGTCCTCTGACCGAAGTCTCAAGGCTCACGGGGTTCACTGAAGCCGTCGCTTCCGCAGTCGCGCAGGCCGCGAACGGGTCGTCCAGACCGGCGTAGGCGGCGTCGAAACGTACGGAAAGCTCTGAAAGCGGAGGGAGGTCCTCAAGGGGCAGAAAGAGGACTCCGCCTTTTTCGAGCCAGGCAAGCTCGCGGCGCGCGATCTCATCGGTGATCAGGGGGGAGAGGGCAGTCAACGCCGCGGCCCGGTCCTCCGCGCAGAAGACGGAGACCGAGTACCCTTTGCGAATGCCTTCCGAGGCTGCGCAGAGCGCGCTCAGTCCGCCTCCGACGACGGCGACCCTCTTTCCGTTCTTCGGAATAAGGAGCGGAGCGCGCCGGAGAGGCCCCTGTTCGACGCAGGCTCTTTCAAGAGCGCCCAACTCGATCGCGCCGCCGAGTTCGCGGCGGAGGCAGGCTTCCTTGCACGGCGCGTCACAGATACGCGCAAGCGCTTCGGGCAGGGGGAGCGTCCTCTCGATCAACTTCCGGGCGTCGTCGATCCGGCCTTCGCGGACAAAAGCACAGAGGGCCCGTCCGTCGAGATGCAGCGGACAAGCCGCCTGGCAGTACGGAGGCTCCTCCTGAACGCACTTCGATTCGAATTCCAGCAGCCGTGCTTTTTCCATGGCGTACCTCCCGGAACGGAGGGAGGCGCCCCGCGAGGAACGCCTCCCCGGATACTGTTACTTTTTCAGCCCGGCCAGTACCTTCTCCGGGTATGCGGGCAGCCTGGTGATACGGACGCCCGTCGCGTTGTAGATGCCGTTGATGATGGATGCGTGCGGGCTGGAGAGCGGAAGCTCGCCGATGCCTGCCGCGCCGTGCGGCCCGTCTTCACGATGTTCCTCGAAGTAGATGATCTCCATATCGTCGGGGATGTCCTTGATGTACGGGAATCCCGCCCCCGGCATGGTGGAGTGTTTCTCGATATCTTCGAAGTCCTCGGTCAGCGCGAGGCCGATGCCCTGGGCCATGCCGCCCCAGTTCTGACCGTCGACGACGAGGCGGTTGTTGATCTTTCCGCAGTCGCACATCAGCGTCATCCTGTCGACCGAGGTTTTTCCGGTTTCCGTGTCCACGGTGATCTCCGCCATGAAGACGCCGTACATGTAGATCACGAACGGTTTACCCTGTCCGTCCTCGTTGCAGGCCGTTCCCTCGACGGCGGACCACTTGCCGGTGAAGGAGGTCGGCTTTCCGGCGGCGACCAGTTCGTTGTAGGTCATAAAGCCGCCGTCCCGTTTCAGGAAGCCTGTCTTCGGTTTCGCGGTCTCCCGCAGCAGCGTCTCGCAGGCGACGCGAATGGCGTTCCCCGTCATGACCTGGGAACGGGAGCCGCCCGCGGGGCCGGAATTGGGGCACTTCGCCGTATTCGGCCAGGTGAATTTCAGCTTGTCGGGGGAGATTCCCAGGGGACGCAGCGCCTCGTGCGCCGTGCCGATCGCGCCGGCGTCGGCGCCCTGTCCGTGGTCTTCCCACGCGGTGCAGACCGTGATCGTCCCGTCCGGGTTCATATCGAGCCGCGCTTCGGAGCCGTCAGGCCCGTCGAGGCCGCAGCCGTACACGCCGACCGAAAGGCCGACGCCCTTCTTGAAGCGTGTTGTGGAGCCCTCCGCGGCGCGCTTCTTCGCCAGTTCGTACTTCGGGCGGAGCGCTTCGAGCATCTTCGGCAGCGAGTAGGACTCGGGCGCCTGGCCGGTCGGATTGGTGCTTCCGGGGCGGTAGGCGTTCTTGTAGCGGATCTCCAGCGGGTCCATTCCCAGCTTCTCCGCCAGCTCGTCCATCAGCACCTCGGAGGAGAAGAGCGACTGCGGCGATCCGTACGCGCGGAAGGCGGAGCCCCACGCGTGGTTCGTGCAGACTGTCCGTCCCTCGCCCCGGATGTTCGGGATGTCGTACCCGGCGCCCATGAACTGGATACCGCGGAGCGTGAGGAGGTCGCCGAACTCGGAGTAGGGGCCGTGATCGACCGAGAAATCCGTCTCCATGGCGAGCAGTTTGCCCTCTTTATCGGCGGCGAACTTCATGTTGACGAAGAAGGGGGAGCGTTTGCCGGTGTACTGCTGCTGCTGTTTCCACGTGTACTTCAGCGCGACCGGGTGTCCCGTGGCGAGGGCCGCAGCGCCGACGAGCGCCTCCATGGTCGGGCTGAACTTGTAGCCGAAGGTGCCTCCGGCGGGGTTTGTCACAAGAACCAGCTTCTCGGGCTCGACGCCGAGTCCGGGGGCGATCATGGCGAGGTGCAGGTGGACGCCGATGGACTTTGAGTGGATGACAAGGCGTCCCTCGTGATCGGTGTACGCGAAGCCGACGTCGGGCTCGACGGGCATGTGCGGTTGACGGCCGACGTAGAAATCGTCCTCGACCGTGACCACATCGGAGCGTGAGAAGATGGGAGCAGTCTCTTCGCCCTTCCTGATCTTCTGCGTGAAGTAGACGTTCGGCGTTCCGGGGTGGATCTCGATGGCGTCGTCGGTCATCGCCTCGGGCGCGCTCATGTACGCCGGCAGGACTTCGAGGTCGAGCTTCACCTTTTCGGCCGCCGCGACGGCGTTCTTGTAGCTGTCCGCGCAGACGATGGCGACGGCGTCGCCGTACTGGAAGATCTTCTCGTCGCAGAGGATCGGGCGGTCCCACCCGTCTCCCTTGTTTGTCGGGAAGGTGATCAGACCGGTAATGCGGTTCTTTCCCTTGATGTCCTTATGGGTGACGATCTTGTAGACTCCGGGCATCTTCTCGGCTTCCGAGGTGTCGATTCCCTTGATGTTCGCGTGGGAGACGGTTGCCTGCACCAGCGCCGCGTGCAGCGTCTTTTTGGGCATCTTAAGGATGAGATCCGCGCCGTAGTCGAGCGTTCCGGTCACCTTCGCGACGGCGGTCGGGCGAGGGTACTTGCTCCCCCAGATCCGTCCGTCCGCAGGCATTTTGAACTCGAGCTCCTTCTCGCTCATCTCGCCCCGGAGGACCTTTGCGGCGTCCATCACGGCATCGACGATGGGAATGTACCCGGTGCAGCGGCATGCGTTCCGGTTGAGCTGGAACCAGTCGCGAACCTCTTCGCGGGTCGGGTTCGGATTCGTGTCAAGCAGCCCTTTCGCGGAGACGATGAAGCCCGGCGTGCAGAAGCCGCACTGGGCCGCGCCGTGCTTTATCCACGCCTTCTGGAGCGGGTGGAGCTTCTCCGGCGTGCCGATCCCCTCGATCGTGACGATCTTCGTGCCCTCGGGGAGGCGGGACATCTTGTAAACGCACGTGCGGGTCACCTTGCCGTCCATCAGCACGTTGCACGACCCGCAGTGTCCCTGGCCGCATCCTACCTTGGTTCCCGTGAGCCCGAGCTGCTCGCGGAGCACTTCGGCGAGCGTTGTTTCCTCGTCGACGATGATGTTCCGCTCAATGCCGTTGACAAAAAAGACCTTTTGAATCATCCTGTTTCCAGCTCCTTCCGAATCTCGGCAGGGGTCGGGACGGCGGCGCCGCGAACCGGGGCGCCGGCAAGCAACGCGGTCCGGAAGCCGCCGTCCTTCTCCGTATCAAACCACACTCTTCCGCCAGTTTTCCTCAGTGAAGAGGAGAACGCAGTACCGTTGCCCAGGCACTCCCCCTTCCATCGATGAGTCGTGAAACAAGAATACAAAAACGCCGTCCTCCGTGCAAAGAGGACGGCGCATGCCGTTTTTGGAAATCCTCCTTGCCAAAGGGGAGGCGCACCCGTTTCCAGATGCACCCTAACGGTCGCAGTCCGTGGGATTGTTCCTGTAGGGCCTGCGACTCGGAGGTTTTATCTCGACTGAAACAGTCGTCTTTTTTTGAAAAATGTACCTTCGATACTCATTATAGAGCATCATAAATTCAAGGGCAACATCAGGATGGAAATTTCGGGAAAATGTTTTGATTTTGCAACATGGTTGCATTTTGTGCGGCGCTTTTCAAAGGTTTCCCACGTTCTTTTGAACAGACGGGGCGGAAGAACCTCGCTGCAGCGGTACCGGAAATACGCGGTATACAGAGTTCTTCAGAGTTCCCTCCGCCGATGAACGCAAATTCGACGCGTTGTGTGGAGGTGGTCGTGTCGAGGTGGTGTCTGTATGGTAGAATGTGGATACGAAGTAAGTACTTTTTGTTCCGTGAAGAGGAGGTGCACCCTGTGGAAGTGAATGTTGTAAAAGTCGGTAATTCAAAAGGGATACGGATTCCGGCCCCTCTTCTGAAGCAGCTCGGTATAGGGGAGCGGGTGATTCTGGAGGTGGAGGGGGATGCGTTACTCGTACGTCCGGTCAGAGCCCCGAGGCAAGGGTGGGCGGCCGCTTTCGGGAGGATGCGCCGGAACGGAGACGACGTTTTGCTGATGGATGACGCGCTCGACGACGATATGCTGGAGGCGTGGGATGAAAAACGATAGCGAGAACTTGGTTCAGTACGGCGTGTACTGGACCGATCTCGACCCGACGCAGGGAGCGGAGATGAATAAGACTCGCCCGTGCGTTGTCGTCTCTCCGCCGGAAATGAACATGCATCTGCTGACCGTTCTGGTTGCGCCGGTAACAAGCAGACAACGTGAAAGCTATCCTACCCGCGTTCATTTTTCGATAGGCGACGTTTCAGGTTGGATCGTTCTCGATCAGCTCAGGGCGATAGACAGGAAGAGGCTACGTCGAAAGATAGGATGTCTGGACGGAGAGACGGCTCTTCTGGTGAAGAATGTCATCCGGGAGATGCTCGTGGACTGAGCAGCGTGCCGTTGCAGGGGCTCTTTGCGAAGGGATTCGTCCGCCCAATACTCCCCGGTTTTAAAATGCCCGGGGAAGTGGCCGGGCAATTCCTTCCCGATGAGGAGCGCGCCTACGCAAAGGACGTAGACCGAGTGAAAACCCAGGTAGCGCAGGGGGACGCCGCAACCCTCCGGGGTTTTTTTGCTCTGGCCTCCGGCGGCTTCCTCCGGAAGATAGCTCGCTACGTCAGCAGCCTCAGCGCCGCGACGAAGGCGAGCGTGAGGACGATCTGGTTGAAGCGCTCCTGGGAGATGCGCTTGACTATCCAGTATCCCAGCAGCGCCCCCGCCGCTATGGAGGGGAGGGCGAGCATGTTGATCCTGAGGCTCTGCATGGTGATGAGCCCCAGGCTGAAGAAGAGCGGAACCTTCAGCAGGTTCATGATGAAAAAGAACCACGCGGTGACGGCGATGAAGGGAAGTTTCGGCAGTCCTGCGATAAGCAGGTAGAGGCTCATTACCGGGCCGGAAGCGTTCGCCATTCCCGTTCCGACTCCGGCGAAGAAGCCGAAAACTGCGGTGAGCAGCGGAGATGTTTTCCCGTCGGCCGCTGCAGCCGCCCCGCGCCGTTGTTTCAGGACGCGCGAGACTTGGTGCAGGATGAGCATTGCGAGCACCACGCCTCCGATGATGGGCCGCAACTGGTCGTCGCTCGCAAAGCGCAGCACCATGTACCCCACGCCGAGCCCCGGAAGAGCGAAGAGCAGCAGCGTCAGAAGACGCCTTTTGTCGGTGTGCATCCAGAATTTTCCCACGGCGAAGAGGTCGCCGAAAATCAGCATCGGGAGCATCACGCCGACGGAGAGACGCGAGGGGAGCGTCATCGCCATCAGCGCGACGACGAGGATGCCGCTGCCCGGAACGGCTGTCTTTGCGATGCCGACGCCCGCGCCCGCACTGAGGACGACAACCCACGACCACAGGGAGAGGTCGAGCCCCGTAAAAGAAGAGAGAAACTCCATTGAGGATACCACCTTTCAATGACTGCGCAGTGCCGCCATTATACATCATGTCTTTTGTATTCAGAAAAACTACAGGCTATCCCTTGCAAAACGCAGGGGAAAATCGGGTATAATGCTTGCAGTGCAAGAAGGAATGCACCATCATTATAATCGGGAGGTATCATTATGTCGGAACTGGAAAAGAGTCAAGCGCGAAGCAAGAGTGAAACGCTCAGCGTCCTTCTCGGGGCGGCGTTTCTCATGGCGACCTCGGCCATCGGCCCGGGATTCCTGACCCAGACGGTATCCTTCACCAACGAACTCAAAGCGGTATTTGCATTTGCGATCCTTCTCTCCATCCTCATCGATATCGTGGTGCAGCTGAACATCTGGCGCGTTCTCGCCGTCTCCGGTTTAAGAGGGCAGGACGTCGCCAACAAGGTGCTCCCCGGTCTCGGGTACTTCCTCGCCTTTGCGGTCGCCCTCGGAGGGCTGGCCTTCAATGTGGGGAACGTCGGCGGCGCGGCGCTCGGCTTCCAGGTGCTCTTCGGAGCCGACCAGATGGTCGGCGCAGTTATCAGCGCGGGCATCGCGATCACCATCTTCCTCTGGAAAGACCTCGGCAAGGCAATGGACAAGTTCACGCAGATCCTCGGCTTTTTGATGCTCGCCCTTGTCTTCTACGTCGTTTTCGTCACGAAGCCTCCAGTTATGGAGACGGTGCATGAGATGGTCCGTCCCTTTACCAGCCTGGCTATCCTAAAGGAGTACAAGTGGCTCGTTGTTCTCACCCTCGTCGGCGGCACGGTCGGCGGCTACATCTCCTTCTCCGGCGCGCACCGGATCATCGACGCCGGAATCGTCGGCAAGGAGAATATCGGCCAGATCAGCAAAGGCTCCATCAACGGCATCGCCATCACCGGCGTTATGCGCTATCTGCTTTTCCTCGCCTTCCTCGGCGTGGTGCTCACCGGAACCCCCATCGACATGACCAACCCCGTCGCCTCGGCCTTCCAGATCGGCGCAGGCGCCCTGGGCTTCCGCATCGCCGGAGTCGTCCTCTGGGCCGCGGCCATCACTTCGGTCGTCGGCGCGTCCTACACGTCGGTCTCCTTCCTGAGGACGCTCTTCAAGGTTGTCGACAACTACTACCGTTACTGGATCATCGCGTTCATCGTCGCCTCCACATCCATCCTGACCACCGTCGGCCGTCCGGTCGCCCTGCTTATCGTCGCCGGTTCGCTCAACGGGCTGATCCTTCCTCTGTCGCTGGGCTGCGTTCTGATGGCGGCGCACAACAAGAACATCGTGAAGGACTACATGCACCCCGTATGGATGACGGCGCTCGGCTGGGTCATCGTCGTCTTCACCGCCTGGATGGGATTCAACTCCTTCGCCGGGATCATGAAGCTGTTCCAGTAGGAAGAAGAAAGATATTTATGAAGGAGGCGGTGTCCGCGTGAATGAGAAGAAGTATCCGAGACTGCTGACGGCGGGCGACGGCTGCGTGGTCGTCGAATTCGGCGACGTCATCGATATGGAAATAAACTCGCGCGTCGCCTCGCTCGCCGCGGCGGTACGGAAGGCGGAATTCCCCGGGTTTCTGGATACCGTCCCGACGTACCGCTCGCTGGCAGTCTATTTCAATCCGGTCACGACCGATGTCGACGCTCTCTACTCGAAACTCGGGAAGATGGCCTCGGCGCTGGGAACAGGTAAAGGAAGCGAATCGCGCCGGGTCATCGTCGTGCCCTCCCTCTACGGCGGAGAGCATGGTCCCGATCTGGCGGACGTCGCGGAGCACACCGGCCTGACGCCGGAAGAGGTCGTCAAGCGGCACACGGCGAACGACTGCTACTGCTATATGCTCGGCTTTACTCCGGGCTTCGCCTACCTCGGCGGAATGGACCCGTCGCTTGAAACGCCGCGGCTGAAGAATCCTCGGGAGCTCATCCCTGCGGGTTCCGTGGGTATCGCAGGCAAACAGACGGGAATCTACTCGATTTCAAGCCCGGGAGGGTGGCGGCTGATCGGCCGCACGCCGATGCGGATGTTCGACCCCGACCGGAATCCCGCCATCTTCCTGGAGGCGGGGATGTGGGTGCGCTTCCGTGCGGTCGGCAAGGCCGAGTTCGACGAAATAGAAGCGGCCACGGCGGCAAGAACATACCGGCCGGAAATACTGGAAGAGGTCTCGCCCCGGCTGGTCGGGGCCGGGGAGGTGTTGTGATTATGGCAGCTCTTGCTTTTTCGGTACAGATGCCCGGGATGCTTACCACGGTTCAGGACTCCGGACGATGGAGCTACCAGGGGAAGGGAATGCCGGTGGCGGGGGCCATGGATATGCAGTCGTTCGCGCTCGGCAACATCCTCGTAGGCAACGACGAAAACGCCGCCGCTCTCGAAGTCACCCTGCTGGGACCCACCCTCTCCGTAACGGAGGGGGAAGGGGTTGCCGCCGTCACGGGCGCGGAGCTCGGTTTCACCGTCAACGGCGAGCCCATCGCGAACTGGACTGTTGTGACAATACGCGAGGGAGACATTCTCTCCTTCGACGGTCCGCGCTCCGGGTGCAGGGCGTACCTCTGCGTCTCCGGAGGGATTGACGTCCCAATGGTCATGGAGAGCCGCTCCACATATACTCGCGCGAAGGTGGGCGGTCTGGAAGGGCGCGCCCTTAAAAAAGGCGATGCGATGCGATGCGGCGAACCGGCGCCCCTCTGGAATCGATGCGAAGGGTTGGTTTGTCCCGAGGCGCTGCGTCCTCTCCGCGATCCCGCAGCCCCGCTGCGCGTCATTCCCGGTCCTCAGGATGACCTGTTCACCGAGAAGGGGCTTGCCTCTTTCTACGGCACGGAGTATGTCATCTCCAACAGCGCCGACCGGATGGGGTATAGGATGGACGGCGAACCGATAGAGCATACCGGGGCTGCCGACATCATCTCCGACGCCATTCCCTTGGGAGCCGTGCAGGTCCCCGGCCACGGACAGCCTATCGTCATGCTGGCCGACCGGCAGACGACAGGAGGGTACACGAAGATAGGCGTCGTGTGCTCGGTCGACGTTGCCGCGCTTTCGCAGCGTCTTCCCGGAGCGAAGGTGCGCTTTTCGAAAATTGCAGTAAAGGACGCCGTCGGCCTTGTGCGCGCAGAGGCGCGGACGAGGGACGAGCTGAGGAAACTCCGGGCGGCGTGGCGCTCAAGCGCGCGCGTATCCTCTGCGCCCGTACCGGAAGCTGTCGCGGCGCCGACCGGCGGCGAGGCGATTCTCCGCGTCGACGGAAAGGAACACGTGATCTCCTGGGAGGAGATCGGGGAGGTGGAATGATGTTCAAAATTGACCTGAACAGCGACCTCGGCGAGAGCTTCGGGCCGTGGCGCATGGGAATGGATCGCGAAGTGATGGAGCACGTCAGCTCCGCAAACGTGGCGTGCGGTTTCCACGCGGGCGATCCCGAAGTAATGATCCGCACGGTGCAGGCGGCCAAAGAGGCCTCCGTCGCCGTGGGAGCGCACCCCGGACACCCCGACCTTCAGGGGTTCGGACGGCGGACGATGGGGTGTACCCCCGATGAAGTGTACGCATTCACGCTTTACCAGATCGGCGCGATCCAGGCCGTCTGCACCGCGCAGGGCGTGCACCTCGAACATGTGAAGGCGCACGGCGCGCTCTACAACCAGGCTGCGAAGGACCTGGCGATGGCGAAGGCTATCGCGCGCGCCACTCGCGACGCGGGCGGCAATCTTATCCTTCTTGGTCTGGCCAACTCGCTCTTCGAGCAGGCTGCCGCAGATGAAGGCGTGCTCTACGCAGCCGAGGCGTTCGCCGACAGAGGGTATATGGACGACGGCAGCCTCGTGCCGCGCAGCAAACCGGGCGCTTTTATCCACGATCCGGACGAAGCCGCCATGCGGATGGTCCGGCTTGTGAAAGAGGGAGTCGTCCGCTCCGCGGAGGGAAACGACATCAAACTGAAGGCGCATTCGGTCTGCCTGCACGGGGATAACCCCTCGGCGGTGGAGCTCGCCCGTCATATCAGGAAGACGTTGCAGGACAACGGCGTCGTCATCAGTACTATTCGGGAGGTGCTTGAAGGATGAAAGCGTCCGATTATGCGAATAGCTCGCCCCGCGAGGTGCGCCAACTGATCCGTGAAGGGAAATGGACGCTTCCCACGCCGGGAATGTGCAAGGGACACGTGCAGGGAAACCTTGTCGTCCTGCCGCGCGACCTCGCCTATGACTTCCTCGTCTTTGCCCAGAGGAATCCGAAACCCTGCCCGATCCTCGACGTCACCGAGCCGGGCGATCCCGAGCCGAAGATTGTGGCGCCGGGGGCGGACATTTCGACGGACATTCCGCGCTACCGCGTCTGGAAGGACGGCGTCTGCGTCGACGAACCGACCGACGTGAAGAAGTACTGGCGCGACGACATGGTCGCCTTCCTGC
>ERZ1645192.3379-NODE-3379-length-12984-cov-7.140073_pt1 | contig 12984 bp, 13 predicted proteins | sample MGYA00575354_ERZ1645192 | MGnify/ENA primary metagenome ERZ1645192 (study PRJEB40844, sample SAMN11349763) | freshwater sediment metagenome | isolation source: river sediment | host: Sediment | place: India: Faizupur Khadar , New Delhi | collected 2017-02-21 ... | reverse complement strand
GTTCATTGATGATAAGGCCGAGGCTGCTTTTGACGCGCTCGACCGGGCTTACAAACGCACGCTCGCCTTGTTGATTGACTACAAATGGCTTACGCTCATCCTGGTAGTCATGATTTTGGTCCTTACGTTCCAAGCGTTTCAGGCGATGCCTCAGTCTCTCTATCCAACCATGAGCGAGACTTCAGTCACCCTCAGCGTCACCCTTCCAGAGGGGACAACCCTTGCGACAACGGAGAGCATCTTGATGGATCTCTATGCTAAAGCCGAGCAAGACATCAAGGGATACAAGGACATCACGGTCACCGCCGGCGGCGGAGGAATGTTCGGCAACGGAGGAACGAACTCAGGATCACTGCAGATATCCCTGCTCGATGAGGAAGGTGCCGATACCATGCAAATCGTGCAGGATAAGTTGAGGCGTTACTTCAATCTCTATCCAGCAGCCAGTTTCTCGTTCAGCCAGATGTCCATGGGTCTTGGCAACCTGAATCCGGTCGATGTTGCGGTCAAGAGTGACAACCTTGATCTCGCCGTGGAAACTGCAGAAAAGATTCGCGACCTGATCGATGAGAATCTCAAGGGTATTACCGAAATCAGGACCGACTTCAACAAGGGCTTGCCCGAGTTGAAAATCACCATCGACCGTGAACGGGCATACGCCTACAACCTGACGATGCAAGCCATCGCTACAGAGATCAGCAACAGCGTGAACGGTATTACTGCAACCCAGCTCAAGAAGAACGGCAGCGACACCGATGTGGTCGTCATGCTTGATAAGGCAGACCGTTCCAGCGAGCTCGATCTCAATCGAATCTTCATCCGTAATTCGCTCGGAGAGAAGATAAGTCTGGATAACCTGGCTACCATTGAACGCTCCACAGGTCCGGTATCGATTAGTCGTGAGAACGAGATGAGAACGGTTCATGTGGTCGGCGGTCTTGCCCCCAATTATGCGGTAAGTCAGGCTGAATCGGATATCAAAGCCCTTTTGGAAAAAGAATTGGTGCTGTCTGACGAGGTTTTCATCGAGTACGGCGGTGACTTTGCCGACATGACGGCCATGTTCAGTCAAGTCGGCCTGATTCTCGCACTCGCCATAGTCTTGGTCTTCGGTGTCATGGCAAGTCTCTTCGAGTCGTTCAAGAACCCCTTCATCGTTCTGCTTTCCATGCCGCTGATGATGGTGGGCGCGGTCGGTATCTATCTGATCACCGGTGAGACGTTCAGTATCATCAGCGCCATCGGTATCGTCATTTTGTCCGGTATAGTCGTCAACAATGGTATTGTCTTGATTCAATACATCAACCTGCTCCGAAAGCGAGGACTTCCCGTCCGAAGCGCTTGTATTGAAGCTGGTGGAAACCGGCTCAAGCCGATACTCATGACCAGTTTGACCACCATTTTCGGTATGATTCCGCTTGCATTCTTCGGTGGCCAGGGAGCTGAACAGATCCAGCCGATCGGTCAGACCCTCATCGGAGGCATGACGGTCAGCACGCTGATGACCATCTACTTCACTCCGGTCCTCTATGCCCTCTTCAACAAGGATAAGCAGAAGAAGGATATCGAACGAATTGAGAATTACCTGGAGGAGGTGTGAGATGAGAAGGGTGGAAATAATCGCAGCCCAAGCTATTCTTGACGATGTGTTGGAAGCCCTCGAGCACTATGAGGTACCCATGCACTATACCATCATCCCCACCGCCCATGGGAAAGGCAACACCATTCCCAAGCTCGGAGACGATGTCTGGCCTGAAGAAAATTTCATTCTCATCATGTATTGTCAGGATGAGACGTTATCCGGTATTGAACAAGCCCTCCAGTTGGTGAAGAAGAAGTACGACCACGAAGGAATCGGGTACTTTGTAATCTAGGAGGGAATGAGGTTTTCAAAGCCATCATTCCCATGACCGACCTGTCGGGGATCGTTATGATCACCGACGGGCAGTCAGTGCTGTATCAGCAGGGTTTTGGGTTTGCAGACCGTAAAACCCGACAGCCGATCAATGAGCACACACTCTTCCCACTTGCCTCGCTGACCAATCCGTTCACCGCCTTGGCCCTTCCCTTGGCGGCCCAAATCCTTCCAAGCACTTCCGTCGATCCCAAGATTGACGGGGTCTTTGGAAATGAGGAGTATGCCGTCGTGCAGGAACTGCAGGGACCTCATATCGTCATCGGCTTCGATGCCCTGTCCAGCCAGACAATCAGCAGGAGAGCGGTACTCCCACGACGCTAAAGTTTTTATGCAGGAGATCGTGAACCCAGAACGATTCTTGCCTGCGGCACCAAAGATGACTTGAGTAGCAAACATACGGTGTACGCTTCCCACACCATTGCATTCGAGAAGTAGGTTTCTTCTGTGAACGGGCACGCAATCGCCCTTTGCAGGTATAGCAAGGTAAGGTATACTTGCTTGGAAAAGGAGTACTTGCAATGCACCTACAAGAGATTCAAATGCGTGACCCGTTCATTCTCGCCGACTGGAAGTCGAACTATTATTATCTGTATGGAACGACCGACAAGGACCCCTGGAAAGCGAAGGGTGTAGGCTTTGAGACCTATCGAAGTACGGATCTGGTGCATTGGGAAGGACCTTTTGTAATTTTCACCCCGCCGGCCGGGTTTTGGGGAACCAACAATTTCTGGGCTCCGGAAGTGCACCTCTATCAGGACAAGTACTATCTGTTTGCCTCCTTCAAGTCGGATGTGCGGCGTCGGGGAACACAGATTCTTGTCTCCTCATCTCCTCTCGGGCCGTTTGTTCCCCTAGGCGACAGACCTGCCACCCCTGCCGATTGGGAGTGTCTGGATGGCACCTTCTTTTTGGATGAACAAGCTCAGCCTTGGATGGTGTTCTGCCACGAGTGGGTGCAAGCCAATGATGGGGAGATTCTCGCCCGGCGCCTCTCTTCTGACCTCCGTGAAGCAATCGGTGAACCAGTACTCTTATTCAAGGCCTCAGCTGCCGGTTGGCCCAAGTTGTTGTGCCGCCGGGATGGAACAGGCATCGTCGATGCCAGGGTCACCGACGGGCCTTTTCTGCACCGCACCAAGGACGGCACGCTGCTGATGCTCTGGTCAACCGTTTCAGAAGCCGGCTATGCCATGGGCTATGCCAGAAGTACTTCGGGCTCACTGCTTGGTCCCTGGGTACAGCAAGAAAAACCTCTCATCCAGTGTGACGGCGGCCATGGAATGATATTCCGTTCCTTTGAAGGAGTCTTGTATCTGACCTACCACAGTCCCAATAAAACACCCAATGAAAGGCCGTTCTTTGTGGCCTTGGAAGAGAAACAGGGGGCACTGGTATGCCGCTAGCACGAAGATTTCTCGTGCAGGAGCACAATCCACACATTCACTCGTACGATCCAGATGGATTCTTAAGTGTAGGGAACGGAAATTTCACCTATACCGTCGATTGCACGGGTCTGCAGTCCTATCTGCATAATCGAATAGGCAAGACCCCTTTGTGCACGATGAGCTCGTGGGGCATGCACAGCTACAGGGGAAAGGAAACGCCCCGCTACGATCTGCTCAAGCTCAAGCAATATGACTGTAATGGCAGGAAGGTCGGCTACATGACCGATCCCGCCGGCCAGGAACAGTTGTTCAACGACCTCAGGATCAATCCCCACCGATTCAACCTTGCCCGCATCGGTTTGAAGGCAAAGGACACCGAAGAGGAGGTTTTCATCTCCTCGCTTGCACACATCGACCAAAGCCTCGATCTCTATAGCGGCCTGATCACCAGCACCTTTGCCCGGCAAGGCGAACGGGTATGCGTGCAGACGGTGTGCCACCCCCACCAGGACCAGATTTCAATCAGTGTAGAATCTCTTTTGATTGCAAACGGCCTGCTTTCGGTAGTGGTTCACTTTCCCTACGCTTCCCATACCATCAGCGGCTCGGACTACACAAGAGACGACGATCACACAAGCATCCTGGCAACAGGGGAGAACAATCAGTACGTCATCAAACGCAGCATGGACAGCAGCCGGTATGAGGTTCACATCGGCACGTGCATGCAATGCTGTGTGCAGCAGACCAGCCAGCATGCCTTTGAGATCACTAGCTCCAACCTTGTTCTGCAAGCCAGCTTTCTGTTCAAGCAGGAAGCAGGCAATTGCACAGTCAGCTCCTTCGCCCAGGCCAAGGCTCTATCGGCAAACCATTGGGCTCGGTTTTGGACTGAGGGCGCGTTCATCGATTTTTCGCTCTCTTCTGATGAGCGAAGCAAGGAGTTGCAGCGAAGGATGTTGCTGAGCAGGTACTTGCTGGCCATCCAGTGCAGCGGCGAAACACCGCCGCCTGAGACCGGGCTTACCTGCAACAGCTGGTATGGGAAATTTCATCTGGAAATGCACCTGTTGCATGCTTCCCACTTTGCACTCTTCAATCAGGCTGAGCTTCTCGAGCGTTCACTGCATTGGTATGCCGGCATCCTCGATGGTGCCTATGAGCGGGCAAGAGTGCAGGGCTACCGGGGTGCCCGTTGGCCGAAAATGACCGATCCCAGCGGCAATGACAGCCCATCGTCCATCGGGACGCTGCTCTGTTGGCAGCAGCCTCATCCGATTTTCTACGCTTCATTGTTGAGAAAGACCCACCCCGAGTCCGCCTTGCTCAAAGAGTGGACGGAGATCATTGAGGCTACCGCCGCCTTCATGGTCGACTACCTGCAATACGATGAAAAGCAAGGCCTCTATGTCCTCGGCCCACCCCTCATCCCGGTGCAGGAGAACCACAGGCCTGAAGAAACGCTGAATCCCACCTTCGAGCTCTCCTATTGGCGATGGGCGCTGCAGGAGGCTGTAAGCCTGCTCAAGGAGGCAGACAGGAGTGTTGATGAACACTGGCTTCAAGTACTTGAAAAGCTCTCTCCTCTGCCCAACGATGCAGAAGTCTACCTGGCACACCAGCATTGCCCGGATACCTATGGCGCCTTTGCCTACGACCATCCTTCGCTCCTCTTCAGCCTCGGCCTGCTCGATGGCAGGGATGTGGACAGGCGCATGATGAACAACTCCCTGGACCGGGTGCTCAAGGATTGGAAGCTCAATGAGCTCTGGGGCTGGGACTTCCCCCTCATGGCCATGACCGCCGCCCGTTTGGGCCGAAGCGCCGATGCAGTGGATTTGTTGTTGATGGACTCTCCCAAGAACACCTATACGCCCAACGGCCACAACGCCCAACTGCCGAAAGCCGACCTTCCTTTGTACCTGCCGGGCAATGGCGCCCTGCTCTTGGCCCTGGCTTTGATGGCCGGCGGTTGGGAAGGTGAGACGGCCCATGCGCCGGGATTCCCAAAGGATGGCTGGGTGGTGAGAATCGAGAACCTCAAGCGATTCTGGTAATATGAGCTATCTTTTTTCTTGGTATTCAGTATGGTAGCGCCAAGGCGGAGTGTATGAAGGCTGTAGTGATTCGATTGTTTCGCTTGTTCTTCGGGTTGTTTCTGTATGCCGTGGGCATTGTGCTCACCATGCAGGCCCATATCGGCTATGCCCCGTGGGAAGTATTCCATGCCGGCATTGCCAAGGTGATGGGAGTCCAGATCGGAACGGTAACCATTTTGGTGGGTTTGGTCATCGGTATCGCAGTCATGCTGTTCGGTGAGCCGCTGGGTCTGGGAACGGTATGCAACATGGTGGTTATAGGCCTGTTTATGAACATCCTGCTTGCCAGTGGTCTGTTTGCTGAACTGTCCAATCCTGTTCTGGGCGTTGTGCAGCTGATAGCAGGCTTGTTTGTCATCTCCCTGGCCTCCTATTTTTATATTTCCTCCGGCTTCGGGGCAGGGCCCCGGGACAGCCTGATGGTGCTGCTCTCACGCAAAACCAAGTTTTCGGTCGGCACCTGCCGGGGAGCCATCGAAGTGGGCGTCACCGCCGTAGGCTTTCTTCTGGGAGGTTTCCTGGGTTGGGGAACGCTGCTCAGTGCTGTACTTATCGGCTTTTGCATCCAGATTACCTTCAAGGTGCTTCACTTTGATCCAAAGAAGGTCGCACATGAGGATTTTGTTTCCAGTTATCGAAAACTCGGGGCATATGTGCATAAATAGGTCTAATATCAACAAAAATCTATATAAAAATAAAAAATCAATGAAAATATATTGATAATGAATAAAACAACATAAAAATATTTATTTTATACTAAAACCTATGGTATACTACCGATATGCAATACTACGCGTTGGTAGGAGATTTACGACAATCGAGGCAGTCGCCTGACCGGAAAGCTCTGCAGGAGCTGTTGCTTGATACCCTGAGGGAACTCAACGGCAGGTATGAGCAGCATATGGCCGCCTTTCTTATGGTTAATGCAGGGGATGCTTTTCAGGGCTTGTTTTTTTCATCAGCTCCCATCCTGGAAATTTGCGATTGCATCAGATATGCACTCTCCAGTAAAAGTGGAATACGCATGGGTCTCGGGTATGGTGCCATTGAAACGGCTATCGACAGGAAGCATAGTATTCTTGCCGATGGTCCAGCATTCTGGAATGCACGAAATGCTCTACAGCAGGTGAAAAAAGAGGACTACTATGGTACGCGCACCATGGCAATAAGCCTTGGTGGGAATCGATACGAATACCTCCAGACGCTGGTAACCCAGGTTCTGGTGCTTCAGGACCTGGTTGCCTCGAAGTGGAAAAATACTCAACTGGAACTTGCCAGGCACTACCTGACAAGTCACGGGTATCAGAGAGTCTCTCAAGCCCAGGTGGCTAAAGAGATGAACCTAAGCGCCCAGCAAGTAAACAACACAGTACAAGCCATGGGATGGTTTGCATTTCTGGATACACGCAAGGAGACGGAACAGGTCATGCAGCGAATCCTGGGAGGTATTGAATCATGAGTACAGCACTACTGGCCATGCTCGGCATGCATGTTTTAGGTGATTACTATCTGCAAACAGACAGGCTTGTCCAGGCAAGACAGCACCAATTCTCGGCAGTTGTGCTGCATTCACTGCTGTATTCCCTTGCTTTCCTTCCCTTGCTGCTTGCATCTCATCCTTCTGCCTTTGTGGTGCTTGCCGTCTCACATGCCTTGCTCGATGCTTTGAAATTCCTGCTGCAGAAAGGTACAAACAAAACGGCAATACTTTTCATGCTTGACCAACTCTGCCACATCCTCCTGCTCGTTGTCGTTTCGATTCTGTACCACGTAACGTTCTTCCTGCCTCCGAGCTGGGTTTCCGTTCTACGAATCAGCGTCCTTCTGCTTTGTGCGGCTAAACCCGTCTCGGTCATGTTCACCGAGCTGTTCGGGCGATTTCGGCCGATGCCCGGGGAAGGCACAGAGGGGGCTGGGAAGGTGATCGGTTACTTGGAAAGGCTTATTCTTGTCATCCTGATGGTAGTCGGAGAATATGGTGTCATTGGTTGGATCATTGCAGCAAAAACATTCGCACGAAGCAGGCAGCTTGCCGACTCCCAAGCATTCTGCGAGTACTTTCTTGTAGGAACACTGCTAAGCATCCTCTCTTCTATTTCGCTCTATCTTGTTCTGTATCGTTGGTAACTCTCGAAAAAAAGAGTCGAAGAACCTCGTTCCTCGACCCTTCGAGCACGGTTGCATACTTTATTGGATGCTGCTACCCAGTTTCTCGAGGAAAGCGAGCAGCTCATCCAGATGCTGATGGGTCACCAAGGGGTTGAGCAGGGTGAACTTAAGGTATGTCCTGCCCTGATACACCGTCTGGCCGATGACCACCTGGTGATGATGCAACAGCTGTCTTCGTACCTGCTTGTTCTTCTCGCAGCTTCCCTTCAGGCGGAACACCACACTGGAAAGCTCGGGCTTGATGGCCAGCTCGAACCGGTCGTTGGAGAGTATGGCTTGCGCAAGGTAGGCTGCATTCTCGATGCAGGTGTCGATGATGGAGGCAAAACCGTCCTTTCCCCTGCACTGGAAAGCCATCCATACCTTCAAGGCATCGAAGCGGCGGGTTGTCTGCAGGCTTTTGCCGACCAGGTTGGTATAGCCCGCCTCCTCGTCCTCTTCACGATTCAGGTAGTCGGCATGCAGGGTGAACACCTCAAATCGGGAGCGATTCTTTATCAGCAGTGCTCCACAGCTGATGGGCAGCAGAAACATCTTGTGGAAGTCGACGGTGATGGAATCACACAAGCCGAGATCGCCCAAACGCTGTTGATAGTGTTGGGAAAGCTGCAGCCCGCTGCCGTATGCTGCGTCAGCATGCAGATGAAGGTTGTATGCATCACATACAACTCTCAGCTTCTCTACCGGATCGATCGAACCATAATCGGTCGTTCCGATGGTTGCCACGATGCAGAAGGGCAACAAGCCTTCAGAAACATCCTCTTCAAGCATCGTTTTTAGTTTTTGCACATCCATCCTGCACAGCTCATCCACCGGAACCTTGCGAACGGCATCGTAGCCGAGGCCCAGCAGGTGTGCACTCTTCTCCATGGAGAAGTGGGAGACTTCGGAAGTGTAGATCCTGAGCTTCTGATAGCAGGAGGGCAGGCCTAGTTTCTTGACGTCGTGTCCAAGGACCGTGTTGCAATACCAATCGCGGGCCATCGTCAGGGCGCTGAGATTCGATTGGCTGCCCCCCGAGGTGAAGACGCCGTCGGCATCCTCTCCTAATTGATACAGCTTGCACAGTTCGTTTACTACCGCTACCTCCACTTCGGTCGCGATGGGACCTTGATCCCAGCTGTCCATCGACTGGTTGAAGGTGGACAGGATCAGCTCGCCGGCGATCGACTCAAGCAGTGCAGGACTGTGCAGGTGGGCCATGTAGTTGGTGGACCAGGTCCTGAGAAAGTTGGGAAGAATGGTTTTCTTCACCTCGTCAAGCACAGCATCCCAACCATTGCCGGTTTGCGGCAGAATCGTGGTGGCCTGCATGAGGTTTTGCAAATCCTCGACGCTGGCGCCCTGATAAGCGCCGGCATCGGTCACCGAGTCGGTGATTGCTTGCACCGTATCGTCGATGATGGTGCGATAGGCCTCTTTCGAGCGGGTGTCACTGCCGAAAAAATACGGAAGCTTATCGGTGGGAATTGACATCTGCATCCACCTTGCGGATTGCCTTCTCGGCGATATCGAGCATGAGCTTGACCTCATCCTTGGTAACGTTGAGAGCGCACAGGCAGCGCATGACCGAACCGTACCTTCCCCCTTTTTCCATGATCAGGCGGTTGTTGAAGCACTCTTTCTGCACCTTGGCTGCAATGACGCCGCTTTGGGGGAGAGAGCCGAGCTGGTCTTTCTGCCCGAGGGGATCGACGAATTCAATGCCGAGCATCAAGCCTTTGCTGCGGACGTCCCCGATGATGGAGACTTCCTGCATCAACTTTGTCATGTGGTCCTCGATCATTTTTCCTTTCTCAATCACTTCGGCCAAAAACTCGGGTTTGCTCACCCGCTTCATGACTACCGTACCGGCCGCCATGGCCAGCTGGTTGCCGCGGAAGGTTCCTGCATGGGCACCCGGCTGCCAGGCATCCAGATCCTTGTGATAGATGACTACGCTCATCGGCTGCGATCCCCCGATCGCCTTGGATGCAAGGATGATATCGGGTACGATATCGGCATACTCGAAGGCGAAGAACTTGCCCGAACGGCCGATTCCGCACTGGATTTCATCGACGATCATGGGGATGTCGAGTTCCTTGGTCACACGGCGAACCGTCTGCAGGAATTTAATGGGAGCGGGTACTACGCCGCCTTCTCCCTGGATGGTTTCCAGGATGACGGCTGCAGGCTTGGTAATACCGCTCTCGGGGTCCTTGAGCGTGCGCTCAAAGACTGCACAGGCTGCGTCGATTCCTGCTTCACCACCCAAACCAAATGGGCAGCGATAGGAGTAGGGGTAGGGGAAGAAATGTACATCGGGCATCAGGCCGTTGACCTGGCTCTTTGCATTGAGATTTCCGGTTAAGGCAAGGGCTCCGTGTCCCATTCCATGGTAGCCGCCGCTGAAGGCGATGATTGAAGAGCGACCGGTTGCCGTCTTGCACAGCTTGATCGCCGCATCGACTGCGTCGGTTCCGCTGGGACTGCAGAACTGGATTTTCCCGTTGTTTTTAAGCTCTTCAGGAAGAAGATTGAAAAGGGTTTGAACAAAAGTATCTTTGATCGGGGTGGTGAGGTCCAGGGTGTGAAGGGGAAAGTTGTTGGTCAAAAGGTTGACCATCGCCTGGTTTACTTCATCGTCGTTGTGTCCAAGGGCAAGGGTGCCTGCACCACAGAGGAAATCGAGGTATGTATTGCCCTCTACATCGATAAGGTATGAGCCTTTGGCTTCTTTGATTGCGATGGGGAATTTTCGGGGATACGTGCGTGCATTGGATTCGGTTTGATTCTGACGATCAAGATAGAATTGGTTGGTAGATTCGTTCATTACCCTTATTCCTTCTATACCATGGTGTTTTTTTGTCTGGATGTTACATCCAGCCCTTTCATATAAAGTGTTTCCCACCCTCTCTCAAGAGAGGTGAAGGATGTTCTTGTCTGCACATTGGAAGGCCAATGCGCAAGAAACGATACTACCAGCTTCTTATCAAATTTGCTAGTGATAGTTTGGCAATTGTCTAGAAATTTCGAAAAAGTTCCTATGCTGAAAAAAATGGGAAAAAATTGCGTGGTTTTCAAGGTAAAGGGCTGGACATGATTACAATATTGGTGTATTAGATAGCTATTACAGTAGCAGATTAGGAGGCATGCATGGCAAGCCAGGAAGTAGTAGTATCATCAGGGTATGGGATGGAAGGGGATGTCGTTGTTCGTATGACCGATATCTCATTCTCATACCAGAGCAAACCGTTGTTCTCCGGTTTGAATCTGGAGATTCACAGGGGAAATATTTACGGATTGTTGGGAAAGAACGGCGCGGGCAAGACCACCTTGCTCAAGTTGCTCAGCGGCCAACTGTTCGTACAGGGCGGGAAGGTTGAAGTGTTTGGACAGAACCCCCAAAAGAGGGCTCCCTCCCTGTTGCAGGAGATTTTTTATCTGCCTGAAGAGTTCCCGCTTCCGAAAATGAAAGCGAATGAGTATCTGGCGATGCTCAGTCCTTTCTATCCTCGTTTCGACCATACGATGTTTGGTGTGTATTGCAAGGATTTCGATGTTGATTTGAACCAACGACTGGATCAGATGTCCTTGGGACAGAAGAAGAAGGTCCTGCTGTCCTTCGGCCTTGCGTCGAATACCGCCCTGCTTATGCTTGATGAACCTACCAATGGGCTGGATATTCCTTCGAAACGGCAGTTCAGGCAGACGGTCGCTTCAGCGATGACGGAGAACAGGACGTTCATTATTTCAACGCACCAGGTGCGTGATATGGAAAACCTGATCGACCCGATCATCATCCTGCATGACGGTTCGGTTATTTTCAACGATACGGTTGCCAGTGTTTCGGACAAATATGTCCTCAACCTTACCACCAGCGAACCCAGCAAGGAGAACACGCTGTATACGGAGAAAGTGCTTGGCGGCTGGATGGTGCTCAGTGAGCGAGGCGACGATTCTGAAGGGCAGCCTTTGGACTTGGAAACCCTGTTCAATGTGGTTATCCAGACCTCAAAGGGAACTATGGGAGGTGTACGATGAATAGATTGCTCGCATTGCTCAAGCGGGAATGGAAGACCGGTCAGAAAGACTACTCGACGTATGGTTTGGTGATAGTGTTGCTGCTCTTTGCTTTTGAGACCATGCAGAGTCTGGTGGCCCGGTATACCGGTTCTTTTTTCCCGATGGAAGTATATTCGGAAATGTTTCCCGGCTTTTTGCTTCTCGGCGGTTTCATCACCACCAGCATGCTTTTCAGTGAGGATATGTTCAGCAAGGACGCCCAGCATAATTGGTTGATGCTTCCTGCAACAAATCTGGAGAAGTTTTTGTCCAAGGCTTTGGTGTCTACTATTGGCTATCCGATTGCTTTGACGCTGCTGTTCTTCTTGACCAGTGTGGTGACCGAGCCGATTCAGTTTCTGATTTTCGGCAGTCCGATTGGTTTGTTCAACCCGTTCAGAGACAATGAGCTTTGGTCGCTGTTGGCTCAGTACTGGGTATGGAATTCGGTGTTCCTGTTGGGTGCGACATTCTTCCACAAGGGACATTTCATCAAGACGGTTCTGGCTGTCGGGGTAGTCTTTCTCGGCCTTGGTTCACTGGCGCTTTTGTTCACCAGGATTGTGTTCGCCATCAAATTTGGTTCTTCAATGCAGATGTTTGATTCGTTCATGTACTTCGACTCCAGGTACCTGCAGAACTCCCTCACAGCTTTGAAGGTGTTCTCCGGTATAGCCAGCGTTTTATACTACGCAGTTTTGCCGCTATTCTGTTTGGTTACTGCGTACTTCAGGGTTGAGGAGGTCCAGGCAACAGATGCAGTTTAATACACTCTCTCCCATCTATCTGCAAATAGCCGAGTACATCCATGACCTTATCCTCAACAGGGTATGGGAGGATGGGCAGCGAATTCCCTCGGTACGCGATATGGCCATGGAGTTGGAGGTGAATCCCAACACCGTGATCAGGACGTATGCCATGCTGCAAGAGGAAGGCACGTTGGAGAACCAGAGGGGAATCGGATATTTCACCGCCAAGGACGCACGCTCTCTTGTGCTCAAGCAGCGTCGCGAGAAGTTCATCAAGCGGGAGCTGCCCCAGTTGTTCTCCACCATGGAGACGTTGGGCATCACCTTGGAGGATTTACAGCACTATGCACGCAATAAGGAGGTTGGCAATGAAATCCAAGCTTAAGCGAAGTAATAAAATGTTGATAGGAGCAGGCATATTCCTGGCTGTCTACCTTCTGATAAGCATACTGTTCGGTACGTCGGTATTGAGCAGGGCGATCAAGAGCGGTCCTTCCGATACAGTCACCCAGGTGACTGTATGGAGGAATTGGTAAGAAACAAACAAAATCACAGACTTTGTACAAGAGGGCCGAAACCGGCCCTCTTGCTATGTCATGAAGGTCAGGCACACCGGAGCCTGC
>ERZ1645192.3378-NODE-3378-length-12992-cov-7.775218_pt1 | contig 12992 bp, 14 predicted proteins | sample MGYA00575354_ERZ1645192 | MGnify/ENA primary metagenome ERZ1645192 (study PRJEB40844, sample SAMN11349763) | freshwater sediment metagenome | isolation source: river sediment | host: Sediment | place: India: Faizupur Khadar , New Delhi | collected 2017-02-21 ... | reverse complement strand
CCGAAGGGAGCCGCGTAAGCCATGGCGAACATCATCACCCGCAGCGTCGACACGGTCTGGAACTGGGTCAACGAACGCGCGCCCGGCATGATGCCGGTGTACCGGAAGCACATGTCCGAGTACTACGCGCCCAAGAACTTCAACATCTGGTACATCTTCGGCGTGCTGTCGATGGTGGTGCTGGTCAACCAGATCCTGACCGGCATCTTCCTGACGATGCACTTCAAGCCGAGCGCGGCGGAAGCCTTCGCCTCGGTCGAATACATCATGCGCGACGTGGAGTGGGGCTGGCTGATCCGCTACATGCACAGCACCGGCGCTTCGCTGTTCTTCATCGTCGTCTACCTGCACATGTTCCGCGGCCTCATGTACGGTTCGTACAAGAAGCCGCGCGAGCTGGTGTGGCTGCTGGGCATGGTGATCTACCTGGTGCTGATGGCCGAGGCCTTCCTGGGCTACGTGCTGCCGTGGGGCCAGATGTCCTACTGGGGCGCCAAGGTGATCATCTCGCTGTTCGGCGCGATCCCGGTGATCGGCGGCGGCCTGACCGAATGGATCATGGGCGACTACAACCCGGGCGACGCCACCCTGAACCGCTTCTTCGCGCTGCACGTCATCGCGTTGCCGCTGGTCCTGCTGCTGGTGGTGGTGCTGCACATCTTCGCGCTGCACGAGGTGGGTTCGAACAACCCGGACGGCGTCGAGATCAAGAAGGGCCCGAAGGGCAACCGCTGGTCGGCCACGGCGCCGGCGGACGGCGTGCCGTTCCATCCGTACTACACGGTCAAGGACACCTTCTACGTCGGGTTCTTCCTGATCATCGCGGCCTTCATCATCTTCTTCGCGCCGACCTTCGGCGGCTGGTTCCTCGAGCACGACAACTTCACCGAGGCGAACCCGCTGGTGACGCCGTCGCACATCAAGCCGGTGTGGTACTTCACCCCGTACTACGCGATGCTCCGCGTGGTGCCCTCGTTCTTCGGCATCAAGCTGTGGGGCGTGCTGGTGATGTTCGGCGCGATCGTGATGCTGTTCCTGGTGCCGTGGCTCGACAAGTCGCCGGTCAAGTCCTACCGCTATCGCGGCCTGCTGAGCTGGGTGATGCTGCTGGTGTTCGCGGTCAGCTTCCTGTGGCTGGCGAAGATCGGCGCGGGCCCGGGCACCGATCCGGTCGAGGCGATCATCGGCCGCGTGCTGACCTTCCTCTACTTCGCGTTCTTCATCACGATGCCGCTGTGGACCAAGCTCGACAAGACCAAGCCGGTGCCGGAACGGGTGACGACGCATGACTGACATGCCTGCCATGAAGCGACCCTTCCTGTCCCGCGCCGCGACCTTCGCCGCCGGCCTGCTGATCTCCGCCAGCGCCATCGCCAGCGAGACCGGCGGCCTGCAGCAGTCGGGCACCGACCTCGACGACAAGGCCTCGCTGCAGCGCGGTGCCGCGCTGTACATGAACTACTGCAGCGGCTGCCACTCGCTGAAGTACGTCCGCTACGCGCGGATCGGCGAGGACCTCGGCCTGACCGAGGACCAGGTGCAGGCCAACCTGAACTTCACCGGCGCCAAGATCGGCGACCACGTGATCTCGCCGATGACTGCGGAGATGGGCCTGGCCGCGTTCGGGAAGGCGCCGCCGGACCTGTCGGTGATCGCGCGCGTGCGCGGGTCAGACTGGATCTACACCTACCTGAAGTCCTTCTACCTGGACGAGTCGCGCCCGCTGGGCTGGAACAACAAGCTGTTCCCGAATGCCTCGATGCCGAACCCGTTGTGGGAGATGCAGGGCCTGCAGCAGCCGGTGTTTGGCGCGAAGACCGCGTCGGGCGAATTGCCGGTGGAAGGCTTCAGCATCAGCCAGGCCGGTTCGCAGACCCCGCAGCAGTTCGACCAGACCGTGCGCGACATCGCCGCGTTCCTCGAGTACGCGGGCGAGCCGGCGGCCCTGAAGCGGCCCGCGCTCGGCGTGTGGGTGATCCTCTTCCTCTCCTTCTTCACCTTGATGGCGTGGTTGTTGAAGAAGGAATACTGGCGGGACGTTCACTGACGCGGCGTCACGCGCAGCACGGGGAACGACGCTTGGCGGCTGCCCGCATCGTGCGGGCGGCGCGGGTGCGTCCGGCGGGGACCGGGCGCGGGAGTTGTCCTGATGATGGCTGTGAGTCCGCGCATGCGTAACGCCCTGACGCTGTTTTCCTCGGTCGACGACGTCCTCTGCCATCGCGTGCGGCTGGTGCTCGCCGCCAAGGGCGTCACCTACGACCTGATCCCGGTCGACCCGCAGAATCCGCCGGAAGACCTGATCGACCTCAATCCCTACCACTCGGTGCCGACCCTGGTCGAGCGCGAGCTGGTCCTGTATGCGGCCAGCGTGGTCAGCGAATACCTCGACGAGCGCTATCCGCATCCGCCGCTGATGCCGGTCGACCCGCTGTCGCGCGCACGCCTGCGCCTGGCGATGCTGCGCATCGAGCACGATTGGGTGCCGCAGGTGCAGGCCATCCAGCTGGGCAACAAGCAGCAGGCGGAAGCCGGCCGCAAGCGCCTCAAGGAGTTGCTGACCGCCTCGATCCCGCTGTTCAAGGCCAGCAAGTTCTTCCTCAATCCGGAAATGAGCCTGGCCGACTGCGCCATGGCACCGATCATCTGGCGCCTCGACGCCCTCGGCGTCGGCCTGCCGAAGGACGGCAAGGCGATCGAGGACTACGGCAACCGGATCTTCCGCAACCCGGGGTTCCTGCGCAGCCTGACCGACCAGGAAAAGCAGCTGCGCGACATGCCGCAGTGATCCGCGGCGCGCGACGCAAGGACGCATGACATGGCCGAACCGATGCCGCCGGCGATGACCAGCCATCGCCCCTACCTGCTGCGCGCGTTGTACGAATGGATCGTCGACAACGGCATGACCCCGCACGTGCTGGTCGATGCGACCCAGCCCGGCGTGCGCGTGCCGGCGCATGCGGTGAAGGACGGGCGGATCGTGCTCAACATCGCTGAACGCGCGGTGGCGCGGCTGGAGATGGGCAACGACGCCTTGGGCTTCACCGCGCGCTTCGGCGGAGTCAGCCAGTCGGTGCTGGTGCCGTTGCCCGCGGTGATCGCGATCTATGCCCGCGAAACCGGCCACGGCATGGCCTTGCCGGACGATCCGCAGGGCACCTTGCCGGCGGACGAGGTCGACGCGCCGACCGCCTCCGCGCCGAGGGCCTCGGATGAAGGTCCCGGCGACGACACACCGGAGCCGCCCAAGCGCGGCGGGCACCTGCGCATCGTCAAGTGACGCCAGGGGCCGTTGCGCGGCCCGGCAGGCGGCAGCTCAGTGCAGCGGGAAGTCGCGTACCACCGCCTGCGCGGCTCGGCTGGGACCGCTGAAGCCGACCAACCGATCGCCGAGCAGGACGACGCGGCCGACATGGCGATCGTGGCCGTCCTCGGAGTACTCGAAGCGGAACGTGCGCTCGATCCCGAGCCATCCGTCCTCGCGCCGGCGCAGGCGCATGCCGGTCGCATGCACCGACTGGTCCAGCCATTGCACGCCGGCGGCCTGGCAGGCGTCGCGGCCGATCTCGGCGGCGCGCTCCGCCGCGGCGCGCGCGGCGGTGAACAGGAAGAAGCCGGCGGCGCCGACGATCATCAGGAGCAGGAGGGTGGGCATCGGCCTACTGTGGTGGCGGCGTCCAGCGTGCGCAAGGTGCCTTCACGCCGTGGGCGGGGGCCCGAGCTTGAGCGAGAAGTCGATCGCGTGGACGTGCTTGGTCAACCCGCCGATCGAGATGCAGTCGACGCCGTCGTCGGCAATCCCGCGCAGGCTGGCCAGGTCCACGCCGCCCGAGACTTCCAGCGGGATCCTGCCGGCGTAGGGCGCGGCCTTGGCGATGCGCACCGCCTCGCGGCGGGTGTCGGCATCGAAATCGTCGATCAGGATCCGGGTGCAGCCGGTATCGAGGGCCTCGCGCAACTGCGCCAGGGTCTCGACCTCGACGATCAGCGGCAGCGCGGGATGCAGCGCGCGCGCGCGCTCGATCGCGGCCGCCACCGAACCGAAGGCGCGGATGTGGTTTTCCTTCAGCATCACCGCGTCGTACAGGCCGATGCGGTGGTTGCCGCCGCCGCCCACGCGCACCGCGTACTTCTGTGCGATGCGCAGGCCGGGGATGGTCTTGCGGGTGTCGAGGATGGTGGCGCCGGTGCCGCGCACCGCGTCGACGTGGCGGGCGGTAGTGGTCGCCGTCCCGCTGAGGGTCTGCAGGAAGTTCAGCGACGCGCGCTCGGCGGTCACCAGTGCGCGGTTGCGTCCGCGCAGGGTGGCGACCACCTGGCCCTTGGCGATGCGGTCGCCTTCGTCGAAGCGCCAGTGGAACGCGACGCCGGGATCCAGCGCGCGGTGGCAGGCTTCGAACCACGGCCGGCCGGCGAGCACGCAGTCTTCCTTGCACAGCAGGTAGGCACTGTCGGGCGCGTCGTCGAGCAACATGGCGGTGGCATCGCCGGTGCCGATGTCCTCGGCCAGGGCGGCGGCGACGTCGGCGTCCACCACCGCGGCCGGCGGCGGCGCGAAGCGCGGCGCGCTCATGCGCGCGGGAAGGCGTCGAGCTGGGCGGTGGCGATGCCTTCCTCGGCCAGCAGCACCGGGATGCCGTCGTCGATGCGGTACACGGTCTTGCGGTCGCGGGTGACCAGCGCCTCGCGCAGCGGCGCGGCTTCGCGGCTGCCGTCGTTGCGCGCCACCGCGGCGGCGGCGATCGCCTGGTGCAGCGCCTCCAGGCCGGCCGGCTCCAGCAGCGCCAGCGGCTGGCGGGTGGCGGGGCAGACCAGGATGTCGAGCAGCTTGCGGTCCATTGACGGTGCCGGGCGCGGGAGGGATGGCTAGAATAACGGTTTGGCGCACGCGGATCGCCGCGGGGAGTCCGGCATGGCAGCAGCAGGCGACGCACCACTGGTCGGCATCGTGATGGGCTCCCGTTCCGACTGGGAGACCATGCAGCACGCGGTCGCCCGCCTCGAGGCACTCGGCGTGCCGCACGAGGTGCGCGTGGTCTCCGCGCACCGCACGCCGGACGTGCTGTTCGACTACGCTGCCTCGGCGCAGGCGCGCGGCCTGCGCGCGATCATCGCGGGCGCCGGCGGTGCCGCGCACCTGCCGGGGATGCTGGCGTCGAAGACCGCGCTGCCGGTGCTGGGCGTGCCGGTGCAGAGCAAGGCGCTGAACGGCATGGATTCGCTGTTGTCGATCGTGCAGATGCCGGCCGGGATCCCGGTGGCGACCTTCGCGATCGGCCATGCCGGCGCCGCCAATGCGGGCCTGTTCGCTGCGGCGATGCTGGCCCGCGAGTTCCCGGCGATCGGCGAGGCGCTGGCGGCGTTCCGCGAGCGGCAGACCGCCGACGTGCTCGCCAACGACGATCCGCGCGCATGAGCAGGGCGCCGCGATGACGACCGTCGGCATCCTCGGCGGCGGGCAGCTGGCCCGGATGATGGCGCTCGCGGGCGCACCGCTGGGCTTGCGCTTCCGCGTGCTCGACAACGTCGCCGATGCCTGCGCCGGGCAGTTCGCGCCGATGATCGTCGGCGACTACACCGACCAGGCCGCGCTGGCCGCGTTCGCCGCGCAGGTCGACGTCGCCACCTTCGATTTCGAGAACGTGCCGGCGGAATCCGCGCAATGGCTCAGCGAGCGCGTGCCGGTGTTCCCGAACCCACGCGCGCTGGCGGTGGCGCAGGACCGCCTGGCCGAGAAGACCCTGTTCCGCGAACTCGGCATCCCGGTGCCCGACTTCGCCGACATCGCATCGCGCGATGCGTTGCACGCGGCCGTCGCGCAACTGGGCATGCCCTGCATCCTGAAAACGCGACGCCTCGGCTACGACGGCAAGGGCCAGTTCCGGATCAAGTCGGTGGCCGACATCGATGCCGCCTGGGACGCGCTCGGTGCGCAGGCCGGCAGCGTGGGCCTGATCCTCGAGGGCTTCGTGCACTTCGACCGCGAGCTTTCGGTGGTCGCGGTGCGCGGACGCAATGGCGAGTTCCGTGCCTGGCCACTGACGGAAAACTGGCACGTGGATGGCGTGCTCTCCGCGAGCCTGGCGCCGGCGCGCGTCGACGCCGCCTTGCAGGCCACCGCGCTGGCGCACGCGCGCACGCTGGCCGATGCGCTGGACTACGTCGGCGTGTTCGCGCTGGAGTTGTTCTGCAAGGACGGTGAACTGCTGGCCAACGAGCTGGCGCCGCGCGTGCACAACTCGGGCCACTGGACGATCGAGGGCAGCGAGACCAGCCAGTTCCAGAATCACCTGCGCGCGGTGCTCGGCCTGCCACTGGGCGATACCCGGATGGTCGGGCTCGCCTGCATGCTCAACTGGATCGGCGCGATGCCGGAAGCGTCGGCGGTGCTGCGCGAGGCCGGCGGCCACTGGCACGACTACGGCAAGGAGCCGCGCGAGGGTCGCAAGGTCGGGCATGCGACCTTGCGCGCGGACGCGCCGATGGAACTTGCCGATTCGCTACGGCGGGTCGGCGCGGTGCTCAAGCGCGAAGCGCAGGTCGCGCCGGTGATTGCCGCGTTGGTTTGAGCCTGTTTCCTCTCCCCTTGTGGGAGAGGATGTCGCGCAGCGACAGGAGAGGGGGCGCGCATCACCCTCTCCCGGCCTTCGGCCACCCTCTCCCGTGAAGGGAGAGGGGAATCAATCACTTCATGTTGCCGGCGACGAAGTCCCAATTCACCAGGTTCCAGAACGCCTCGACGTACTTCGGGCGGGCGTTGCGGTAGTCGATGTAGTAGGCGTGTTCCCACACGTCGCAGGTCAGCAGCGGGGTGTCCTCGCCGGTCAGCGGGGTCGCGGCGTTCGGCGTGCTCGCCAGCGCCAGCGCGCCGTCCGGGCGCTGCACCAGCCAGCCCCAACCGGAGCCGAAGGTGCCGACGGCGGTCTTGGTGAACTCTTCCTTGAACTTCTCGAAGCTGCCGAACGCGGCGTTGATCGCCTCGGCCAGCTTGCCGGTGGGCTCGCCGCCGCCGTTCGGCGACAGGCAGTGCCAGTAGAACGTGTGGTTCCAGACCTGCGCGGCGTTGTTGAACATGCCGCCCTGCGACTTGCGGATGATGTCCTCCAGCGACATGTCGGCGAACTCGGTGCCGGCGATCATGTTGTTGAGGTTGGTCACGTAGGCCTGGTGGTGCTTGCCGTAGTGGAAGTCGATGGTCTCGCCCGAGATGTGCGGTTCCAGGGCGGTGCGGTCGTAGGGCAGGGCGGGCAGTTCGATGGCCACGGGGGACTCCGTTGGAGGGCGGTGGGTGCGGCCGGGGCCGCGCGAAGACTTACAATAGGCAATTCTATCCCCACAGCCCGTTGCCGCAGCGTCGACAAGCCGTCGATCGCCGCTGGCGCCGACGGGCCGCCGCACCGCAGGAGCAACGCCATGTCGTCCATCGAAGACCGCATCCGGGCCGAAGTCGAAGGCCACCCCATCGTGCTGTTCATGAAGGGCACCCCGCAGTTCCCGATGTGCGGCTTCTCCAGCCGCGCCGTGCAGGCCCTGCGCGCCGCGGGCGCCAATCCGATGCACACGGTCAACGTGCTGGAAGAGCCCGAGATCCGCGCCAACCTGCCGCGTTATTCCGACTGGCCGACCTTCCCCCAGCTCTTCATCAACGGCGAGCTGATCGGCGGCTGCGACATCACCGTCGAGCTGGCCGAGTCCGGCGAGCTCGCCCGCCTGGTCGCGGACGCGCAGAAGGCGTGAGCGCCGCTGCACCCCTGCAGGATCGGGTCGTGCTGGTGGTCGGCGCGGCCGGCGGCCTCGGCGCGGCCGCCTCGATCGCGTGTGCGGCGGCCGGTGCCACCGTGGTCCTGCTGGGCCGCAAGCCCGCCCCGTTGAACCGGGTCTACGACGCGGCCAAGGCCGTCGGGCCGGAGCCCGCGCTGTATCCGCTCGACCTCGAAGGCGCCTCGCCGGATGACTTCGACGAGCTCGCGCAGCGCCTGGAGACGGAATTCGGCCGGCTCGACGGCGTGCTCCATTGCGCCGCCGAGTTCAAGGGCCTGACCCCGCTGCAGCACACCGATCCCGCCGATTTCGCCCGCGCCATCCACGTCGACCTGACCGCGCGCTGGTGGCTGACCCAGGCCTGCCTGCCGCTGCTGTCCCGGTCGGATGCCGGCGCGGTGGTGTTCGCGATCGACGATCCGGTCCGGGTCGGCGGCGCCGGCGCTTTCTGGGGTGGGTATGGCCTCGCCCAGGCCGCACAGGCCGCGCTGGTGCCGATGCTGCAGGCCGAGCTGGGCGCGGACGGCCCGCGCATCAGCGGCCTCCGCCCGGGCCCGATGCGCACCGGCTTGCGCGCGCGCGCCTTCCAGCCGAACACCGATCTGGAGGCCAGGGCGCCGGAGACCTATGCGGCGGCTTGCGTCGAACTGCTGTGCAGCGCCGCGGCCGATGCCCGCGGCCGGGTCGTCGAGATCGACTGAGACCGCCGATGACCGTCGCCTCGGCCGCCCTGCTGCTGTTCCTGATCCTGGACCCGCTGGGTAACATCCCGGTGTTCTTGGGGCTGTTGAAGTCGCTGCCGCCCGCCCGCCAGCGGCGGATCCTCGCCCGCGAGTTGCTGATCGCGCTGGGCGTGCTGATGCTGTTCCTGTGGGGCGGGCAGTACGCGCTGGAGCTGATGCACCTGCGCCAGGAGTCGGTCTCGATCGCCGGCGGCATCGTCCTGTTCCTGATCGGCCTGCGCATGATCTTCCCGACCGCCGAGGGCGTGATGGGGGAAGTTCCGGGCGGCGAGCCCTTCATCGTCCCGCTGGCCATCCCGATGATCGCCGGCCCCTCGGGCATGGCCGCGGTGATGCTGCTGGGCAGCCAGGAGCCGGCACGGATGGGCGATTGGATGCTCGCCCTGACCCTGGCTTGGGGCGCGACCGCGGTCATCCTGTTCTCCGCCACCTACCTGCAGAAGTGGCTGGGGACGCGTGTCCTGACCGCCATCGAGCGGCTGATGGGCATGGTGATCGTGGCGATTTCCGTGCAGATGCTGCTCGACGGCATCGCCAGCTACCTTCGCGCCACTGGCTGAACAGGGGGCGCCCGCGGTGGCGGCTTGCATGGCCTCGCCGGCGGTCACGAAACCGTCATGGTCCCGATCTACCGTGTTAAACTTTGGTGAACCCGTGCGGCAGCGCATGGGGCTGGGATCCAGAATTCGCCGACAACCGTCGCAGGGCGGACGTGTCGGCTCGTGCCGTGCATCGTCCGCTGTCTCCATCTTCCGTTGATCAATGAGGTTATCGCCATGACTCACCCGAACCGCGCGCGGCTGTCGAAGCTGTCGCTTGGCCTGATGCTCGCGCTCGCCGCGGCCCCCGCATTCGCGCAGAGCACGTCCTCCGGCATCGGTGGCACCGTGGTCGGCGCCGATGGCAAGCCGGTCGCCGGCGCCGAGGTCACCATCACGCACGTCGAGTCGGGCACCGTGAGCCGCGCCACCACCGACGCCAACGGCCGCTATGCCGCGCGCGGCCTGCGCGTCGGCGGTCCGTACACCGTCACCGTCACCAAGGCCGGTGCCGGCGCGGACACCGAGGAGAACATCTACCTCGCGCTGAACCAGGTCAGCACGGTCGATGCCAACCTCAACAACGACGTCACCACGCTTGGCACCGTCGTCGCCGTCGGCACTACCGGATCTTACGTCTTCGGTTCGGAGAACAAGAGCGTTGGCACCAACATCGGCGGTCGCGCGCTGGAAACCGCGGTCAGCGGCAACCGGTCGATCGACGATATCGCCCGCCTGGATCCGCGCGTCAACATCACCGAGCAGAGCGAAGGCTCGATTTCGGTCTCTGGCCAGAACAACCGCTACAACAACATCAGCGTTGACGGCCTTTCGGTTGGCGATCCCTTTGGCCTGCAGGCCGGTGGCCTGGCCTTCATCGGCTCGCCCATCTCGGCAGATTCCATTGCCGCCTACGACATCAAGATCACCGACTACGACACCACCTCCGATTCGATCGGTGCCAACATCAACGCGGTCACCAAGTCGGGTACCAACGAGTTCCACGGCTCGGTGTATTACGCGTTCAGTAACGCCAGCAGCATGGTGGGCGAATTCAACGGAAACGAATACACCGGTTTCGACAAGAACGAGACGCTCGGCGCCACCTTCGGCGGCCCGATCCTCAAGGACAAGCTGTTCTTCTTCCTGTCGCATGAGAAGCAGGAAGTCAGCGGCCTGGCAGGCGTCGGCACCGATGCCGTCAGCTCGGGCAAGCTCACCCAGACGCAGGTGGACGCGGTCGCCAATGCGTTCAGCACCATCGGCATCGACCCGGGCACCGACACCGCGGCGGGCCTGGAGAATACCCGCACTGTTGCCAAGCTCGACTGGAACATCAGCGACAGCCACCGCGCGACCTTCACCTACCAGCGCACCAAGGAAGCCAAGCCGCAGCCATACAGCTCGTATGCGCGCGACTACAGCGTCATCCTGCCGAGCAACTGGTACACCTCGGCGAGCAAGACCGACAACTACTCGATGCAGTTGTTCAGCGACTGGACCGAGAACTTCAGCACCGAGCTGAAGATGGGCTACCAGGAATACGGTGCGGTCAATGGCGCGGCCAAGGACCAGCCCGAGGTCTACGCCTGCTTCAGCGCCACCGCCTGCCCGAACAATCCCACCCAGATCTCGTCCAGCGTTCCGTGGGTGATCGCGGGCGAGGATCGCTTCCGCCACCAGAACCTGATCGACAGCAAGCGCTTCACCGGCACGCTGTCCGGCACGTACTACGCCGGCGACCACGTCATCAAGGGCGGCTTCGATTACCTCAGTAACGAGATCGGCAATGCATTCGGCCAGCTCCTGCATGGGTCGTACTCGTTCTACGACAAGAACGGCAACGGCACCCCGGTCGACGAAATCCTGGCCAAGAACTACGGCACCTTCGTCAAGAACGTGATCCCGAACGGCGTCGACCTGGCGACCTTCGCCGGCACCTGGAAGTACACCCAGTTCAGCCCGTTCCTGCAGGACACCTGGCAGGCCACCGACAACCTGTCGCTGGTATTTGGTGTTCGCGTGAACATCCCGAAGGCCGACCGTTCGCCGCCGGTGGCGGGTTACCAGCTGGCCGGCCAGACCCTTCCGAATGGTCAGTACAACCCGGCCAATCCGATCCAGCCGGGCGTGTGGGAGCACTACTTCGGCTATCCGTCGGATACCACGCTCAGCTCGAAGAACAAGGTGATCGAACCGCGCTTCGCGTTCAACTACAGCTTCAACAGCGAGCGCCAGATGCAGCTGCGCGGCGGCGTGGGTCTGTTCCAGAGCGTGCCGCCCTACGTGTGGCTGACCAACCCGTACACCAACAACGGCGCGGTCTCGTCCAAGCAATACACCAGCACCAATCCGGTCGCCGACCCGTTCAGCGCGGACCCGTACAACCAGCCTGGCGTGCAGTCCTCGGCGCTTCCGGCCGGCGTCTGCGTGGCCGGCGCGAACTGCCAGATCGACGTCCTTGATCCGGACTTCAAGCTGCCGACCGCGTGGAAGTTCAGCCTGGGCTTCGATGCCGAGCTTCCGTGGGGCCTGACCGGTACGGTCGAGTACCAGAAGATCAAGCACAAGGATGCGATCGCCTACATCCTCCCGAACGTGGGTACGCCGAATGGCGTCCTGCCGGACGGCCGCCTGTCGTACTGGCGGACCTACCCGAACGCCAGCACCACCCAGGTCGGCAATGGCAGCAACAACGGTTCCTACCCGGAGATCTTCTATCGCTCCACGCTGTTGACCAACACCGACAAGGGCGGCTCCGATTCGCTCACGTTCTCGCTGAGCAAGGCGATGTCGAACGGCTTCAGCGGCAACTTCAGCATCACCCAGACCCGCAGCACCGAAGTCAACCCGGGCACCAGCTCGCAGGCGTACTCCAACTACAACTACGTCGCGCGCACCAACCCGAACGAGATCGTCGAAGCGCCGTCGCGCTACGACATCCCGCTCTCGGTCAAGACCTCGCTGACCTGGGAACACGCCTTCTTCGGCGACAACAAGACCACCGTGTCCGTGTTCTACAACGGTCGCAGCGGCCAGCCGTACAGCTGGGTGTTCGGCGGTTCCGACGTCAATGGCGATGCGGTCGCCAGCAACGTTGACCTGGCTTACATCCCGCTCGCCAACGATCCGCTGGTGACGTATAAGGCCGGAACCACGGCTGATCAGATCGCTGCGTTCCAGGCGTTCATCAGCAACGATGCCTACCTGAACTCCCGCCGCGGCCAGATCGCCGAGCGCGGCTCTTCCCGCCAGCCGTGGGTGAACCAGCTCGACCTGGGCGTGCAGCAGGAGTTGCCGGGCTTCTTCAACGGCGACAAGTTCGTCATCCGCATGGACGTGTACAACTTCGCCAATCTGCTCAACAAGGATTGGGGCGTCCAGGAAGGTCTGGGCTTTTTCGCCACCCGTCGCCTCGTCAATGTTGCCGACGTGGTTGGCACCTGCCCAACCAACTGCAAGTACGTGTACGACCTGGGTACTCCGACAGCGCCGACTCGCCAGGAGTTCGGCACCTACGACACCTACACCAACCCCTTCCGTGTCATTTCGCGCTGGCAGGCGTTGTTGACGGTCAAGTACATCTTCTGATCCACGCATCGATGCGTCACAAGCGGCCGGGGCAACCCGGCCGCTTTTTTTTGCGCGAACGCGACGTGCATCTGGGCTAAAGTGGCCGGTCTATGGAAGCCACGACCCAGACGCCGCAGCCAGCGGCCCGCACCGACTCCGTCTTGCCGACGGTCAATACCCACCTATATCCGAAGGGCGGCCTCGACGTGCTGTCGCGCGAGGAAGTGGCGCGCCTGCGCGATGCCTCCGGCGGCATGCACGACCTGCTGCGCCGCTGCGCCCTCGCGGTGCTGACCAGCGGCAGCGCCTCCGACGACCCGCGCGCCGCGCAGGAGCTGTACCCCGACTTCGACATCCAGGTCCTGCAGCAGGATCG
>ERZ1645192.3377-NODE-3377-length-12999-cov-8.000155_pt1 | contig 12999 bp, 15 predicted proteins | sample MGYA00575354_ERZ1645192 | MGnify/ENA primary metagenome ERZ1645192 (study PRJEB40844, sample SAMN11349763) | freshwater sediment metagenome | isolation source: river sediment | host: Sediment | place: India: Faizupur Khadar , New Delhi | collected 2017-02-21 ... | reverse complement strand
GCCGATACGGATTCTAATAAAGACTTTCTCTATTCGATGAGCAAAGGAGGATAAGTATAATGAAAAAAGGAATTCACCCCGAACTGAAAAAGGCCACGGTCAAATGCGCCTGCGGCTACACGTTCGAGACCCTTTCGGTGAAAGACAGGATAACAGTTGAAATCTGCGCCAAATGCCACCCCATCTTCACGGGCAAGGAAAAACGCCTTGATTCAGCCGGTCAGGTCGAGAAGTTCGAAAGGAAATACGGCAAGAAACAGAAGTAATGTTCGGAAAGCTTGTAGAGCTCGAGAAACGCTTCGATGATATCGAGGCGGAGATGATGAAGCCGGAGGCCCTCTCCAACATGGATGAGTACAAGAAGCTCGCCAAGGAGAGGACCGACCTCAAAGAGGTCGTTGACGCGTACCGTCAGTGGAAGGAAACGAAGGCGGAGCACGAGAAGACCTCGGAGCTTTTGAAGCACGAGGCGGACGAGGAGATGAAGGAGCTCGCCCGCGAAGAGCTCGGCAGCCTCGAAAAAGAAATGGTGAGGATAGAGAACGACCTCGCCGAGACACTCCTCAGGAAGACGGAAAAACAGGCAAAAAGCATGTTCCTGGAAATCAGGGCCGGTACGGGAGGGGAAGAGGCGGCCCTTTTCGCACGGGACCTCTTTGCGTCCTATATGAAATTTGCGGAGAGAATGCGCTGGAAAACGGAGATCATGAGCTCGAGCCCGTCGGACCTTGGCGGGTTCAAGGAAGTGATCGTCGTTATCGAAGGCAAAGACGCCTACAATACCCTGCGGTACGAAAGCGGCGTCCACCGGGTGCAGCGCGTGCCCGAGACGGAGGCGCAGGGGAGGATACACACCTCCACGATAACCGTTGCGGTCCTTCCCGAACCCGAAGAGCTGGAGATAAACATCAACCCCGACGAGCTGAGGATCGACCTCTTCCGGTCGAGCGGCCCGGGAGGACAGCACGTCAACACGACGGATTCGGCCGTCCGGATAACCCATATACCAACCGGCATGGTCGTCACATGCCAGGATGAAAAATCCCAGCACAAGAACAAGGCAAAGGCCATGCGCGTGCTCAGGGCGCGGCTCAAAGAAAAGCTTGAAGGCGAAAAGGAGCAGGAGATCTCCGACGAGAGGCGCAAACAGGTAGGGACGGGCGACCGCAGCGAACGCATCAGGACGTACAACTTTCCCCAGGGACGCGTCACCGACCACAGGATAGGCCTCACTCTGTATAAACTGCAGGATGTCCTCAACGGGAACATCGAAGAGATAACCGGCCCGATCAACGCCCATTTCCGTTCGGAAGCGCTGAAAAAAGGATAGACAAGGTGAAGATCAGGCAGGTCATTACAGGACAGACGGGCCTATCGAGGACCGACCGCGTCGCGGCGCTCTGTTATGCCTGCAGCCTCACCCCCGAGCGGCTGTACGCGGACCTGGACTCGGACATTGCCGACGCGGACCTTGAGGTCCTTGAAAAGTGCCTCAATGAGCGCATGTCGGGAAAGCCGCTGGCGTATATTACGGGCAGGCGCGAATTCTTTTCCGAAACCTTCACGGTGAATGAAAATGTCCTGATACCCCGGCCCGAAACCGAGGTCCTCGTCGAAGGGGCCCTCGAGAGACTGCGGGGCGCAAAGGGCCGCACAATCCTGGATATGGGGTGCGGCTCGGGTGCTATCGGCACGATAGTGGCAAAAGAAACGGGAAACCGGGTCTTCTGCGTTGACATATCGCACGAGGCCCTGAAGTGTGCCCGACAGAACGCGCGGTCGCTCGGCGTTGACGGCTTGACCGAATTCGCCTGCTCGGACCTTTTCGAGGCGCTCGGTACCGGAATACAATTTGATATGATCCTTGCGAACCTCCCCTACGTGACGAGCGGGGAACTGGCGCAGCTGATGCCCGATGTCCGGGATTTTGAGCCCCGCCTGGCGCTCGACGGCGGGGAAGACGGCCTCGACGTGTACCGGAGGCTCATCGCCTCGCTTCCGGGCCGGCTTGTTCCCGGCGGGGACATCCTCCTCGAGATAGGCTCCGCGCACCAGGCACGGGAGCTCAAAGCTCTTCTCGAAGGGGCGGGCCTCGGCATACAGATCATAAATGACTACGCGAACAAGGAAAGGGTGGTCGCCGGCCATGGATAAATTTGTCATAGAAGGCGGGGAAAGATTAAAGGGCACGGTCCGGATAAGCGGGTCAAAGAACGCGGTCCTGCCCGTTCTCGCCGCGACTTTACTGCAAAAGGGCGTGTACACCATCGGCAACGTGCCGCGGCTCATGGACGTGACGACGATGATGCACCTGCTCGATCTTCTCGGGGCGCGCTGCACCTGGCAGGACGAACACACCATCAGTGTCGATTCAGGGAAGGTCGACAACCACGTCGCTCCGTATGAGCTCGTGAAAAAGATGCGGGCATCCGTGCTTGTGCTCGGCGCGCTGATAGGGGGCCTTAAGAAGGCGACCGTGTCATACCCGGGCGGGTGTGCGATCGGGGAGAGGCCCATAGACCTTCACCTGAAAGGACTGTCCGCCCTCGGCTGCGAAGTGGCGATCCGCGAAGGCTACGTCGACGTTGCGGCAAAAAGGCTTAAGGGCGCTCGCATCGTTTTTGACACGGTGACCGTCGGGGGGACAGAGAACCTTCTCATGGCGGCTGTTTTTGCAAAAGGGGAGACGGTCATCGAGAATGCGGCGCGGGAACCCGAGGTTGTCGACCTCGCCCGGATGCTCAAAAAAATGGGCGCACGCATCGACGGGGAGGGCACCCCGGTCATCCGGATCACGGGGGTGAAGGAGCTCATCCCCTGTTCGTGGGACGTCATCGAGGACAGGATCGAGGCGTCCACCTTCCTCGCGGCGTGCGGCATGACGCGGGGGAACATCGTGCTCGAGAACTGTGTGCCGGAGCATATCAAAGCGGTCATCGACAAGCTGAAAGAGACAGGCATGGAGATCACGGCCGACGGGAAAACGGTGAAGGCGTCGATGTCGAAGAAAAGGCCGATGGCGGTCGACATAAAAACCCTTCCCTATCCGGGGTTCCCGACCGACATGCAGGCGCAGCTCATGGCTGCCATGACCACTGCGCGGGGCGTGAGCGCGATAACCGAAACCATCTTCGAGAACCGGATGATGCACGCGGCCGAACTGCGCCGGATGGGCGCGGATATACGGGTGGTCGGGAATACCGCGATAGTCCACGGGGTGGAATCGATATCGGGAGCGAAGGTGATGGCGACGGACCTGAGGGCGAGCGCCTCCCTCATCATCGCAGGGCTTTCGGCATACGGCATGACGGAGGTGTCCCGGATATACCATATAGACCGGGGATACGAACGCATAGAGGAAAAGCTGAAAAAGCTCGGTGCGAAGATCGAAAGGGTGAAAGATGAAAGTATGGGAGCTTGAAAAAGAATACGAGAGCCTCATATCCTTCGTAAAGACCGGCAGGGAAGGAAAAAAACGCGATGTTCGCAGGTCCGTCGCAAAGATAAAGGAAGAGGTGATGCTGCGGGGGGACGGGGCGCTCAGGGATTTCTCGAAGGCCTGGGACCGCTGGGACAAAGATTTCCCGATCAAGCTCTCGGCGGACGAGATCGGGCGCGCGGCCTCGCGGGTCCCGCGGGCGGATGTCGCGATCCTCAAGGGGATGATAAAGAACGTCACCTCGTACCATAAAGGGCAGAAGCCGAAGAAACGCATATACAAAAGCGAGGGGCTGCGCGTTGTCGAGGAGCACGTGCCCGTCGAGAACGCGATGGTCTATGTGCCGGGCGGCACGGCATCCTACCCTTCTTCGCTCATCATGGGCGCCGTGCCGGCGCAGATAGCGGGCGTCAAAAGGATATGCGTCGCAAGCCCCGGGCGCAACGGGATGATAAACGACCATGTGGCGGCGGCGGCCAAACTGCTCGGCATCGGCGATATCTACCGTATCGGCGGGGCGCAGGCCGTATACGCATTTGCGTACGGGACCCAATCGGTCCCGAAAGTGGACATGATCGTCGGCCCGGGCAATGCCTATGTCGAAGAGGCAAAAAGGGACGTGTACGGGACCGTCGGCATCGACATGCTGGCCGGGCCGAGCGAACTCGTTATCCTGTGCGCCGACGCGTCACTGCCCCGGCTCATGGCGCTTGACCTGTTTTCCCAGGCCGAGCATGACGAGCTGGCGTCTGTCGGGATATTTTCGCCTTCGCTCGCGCACCTTAATGACGTGAAACAGGCCATGGAAGGGCTGCTTGAAACAGCGGCGAGGAAGGAAACGATCAGAAAGGCGATCGAGGCGAACAGCTACCTGGTGCACTATACCGAATTGGGCCGCGCCGTGGAAGCGATCAACGTCATCGCGCCCGAGCATATGGAGCTTATCGGCGAGGAAGCCTGCCTGCCTTCCATCCTGTATCCGGGCGTCATTTACGTCGGCCCGTACACGCCGGTGGCAATGGGCGATTACTATATCGGGACAAACCATGTCCTTCCGACCGCGGGGGCGGGACGCTTCAGCGCCGGCCTTTCCGTCGACCGATTTACAAAGAGGAAGGTTGTTGTTAAAATAAACAGGAAATTCATACAGAAATACGGCGACAGGGCCGAAAGGCTCGCACGGGTGGAGGGCCTGCCCGCACACGGCGACGCGATAAAGGCACGAAAGGAGCTCGAACAATGAAGCTGAAGATCGGCTTGCCGAAGGGGAGCCTGCAGGAATCGACATTCCGGCTGTTCAAGAATGCCGGGTACACGATCAAGCTCCGGGAGCGCTCGTACGTCCCGGTCATCGACGATAACGAGATGGAAGGCCTCGTGATCCGGGCGCAGGAAATGGCGCGCTACGTAGAGAACGGGATCCTCGACATGGGCATAACCGGGCTTGACTGGGTCATGGAACAGGATGCGAAGGTGGTCGAACTGGTACGCCTGCGGTACGGGAAGGTCGGTTTCCGGGGTGTAAAATGGGTTGTTGCCGTTCCGAACAATTCGCCGATAAAGAAGGTCAAAGACCTGCAGGGCAAGAAGATCGCCACGGAACTCGTGGGCTTTACGAAACGTTACCTGAAAAAACAGGGGATCGAGGCAAGCGTGGAGTTTTCCTGGGGCGCGACCGAGGTGAAACCGCCGCTCCTTGCGGACGCCATCATCGAGGTTACGGAAACCGGGGCCTCCCTTGTCGCGAACAACCTGAGGATAATAGAGACGATACTCGAGTCCGAAACCGTTCTCATAGCGAACAGGAACGCGTGGAAAGACCCCTGGAAGAGGAGGAAGATGGAAAACATCGTGATCCTCCTCAGGGGCGCCCTCCTCGCGGAAGAGAAGGTCGGTCTCAAGATGAACATTCCGCGGAACAAGCTGGAGAAGGTGACGCAGATCCTCCCGTCGCTGCACACGCCGACGGTGTCCAACCTTTCTGATGACAAATGGGTCGCGATCGAGGTTATAATTGACGAAAAGGTAGTCCGTGACATAATCCCCGACCTGAAGAGGGCCGGCGCCCAGGGGATAGTCGAGTATCCCCTCAACAAGGTCATCATGTAACGGGAGGGTTAAGACCATGGCGAGATCGGCATCGGTGAAGCGGAAGACGAACGAAACATCCATTTCGGTGTCCTGGGAGCTGGACGGTGCGGGCACGTACACCATCGCGACCGGGATCCCCTTTTTTGACCATATGCTCGATCTCTTTGCCAAACACGGCCTTTTCGATCTGAAGCTGTCCGCGAAAGGGGATATCGACGTGGACAACCATCATACCGTGGAAGATATCGGTATCGCGATGGGCAAGGCCTTCCGGGATGCCCTGGGGACAATGGAAGGGATAAAGCGCTATGGCAGCGCGACCGTGCCCATGGACGAGGCGTTGTGCATGGCGGCGATCGACATCTCGGGCAGGCCGGCCTTTGTCCTCAAGGGCAGGGTCAAGGGGAGCACCGGCGGTTTCGACGTCGATGTCGTGAAGGAATTTCTCCAGGCTTTCGCCAACGAGGCCAAAATCGCTGTCCATGTCAACCTACTGTATGGCACCAATCTGCACCACAAGGTAGAGGCCGTCTTCAAGGCGTTTGCCCGGGCCCTGAAAGACGCCGTCGAGAAAGACGACCGGATCCGGGGCGTCCTGAGCACCAAAGGCGTCCTTTAAAATGGTCGTCGTTATCGATTACGGCATGGGCAACCTGAAGAGCGTCCTGAACGCCTTTTCCCGGCTCAATGCGGACATCGTTATTTCATCGGACCCGGACGTTGTCCGGAATGCACCGGTTATAGTCCTCCCCGGCGTCGGGGCGTTCGGCAGATGCATGGAGAACCTCGAAAAAAGGGGCCTTACCGCTGCGATCAAAGGTCATATCCGGGACGGGAAACGATACCTCGGCATATGTCTCGGAATGCAGATCCTTTTCGAATCGGGCGACGAAACCCCGGGCACACCGGGCCTCGGGATCATAAAGGGCACCGTTCCCCGGTTCACGGGCTCGATGAAGGTGCCCCACATGGGCTGGAACAGCGTCACACTCACGAAAGACAGCCCGATGTTCAACGGTATACAGACGGGGGATTACTTCTATTTCGTGCACTCATACTACTGCGCCCCGTCTGACCCCGGGGTGATTGCCACCACGACCGATTACGGAGATCCGTTTGTTTCATCGGTTGAAACAGCGAATATTTTTGCCTGCCAGTTCCACCCCGAGAAAAGCCAGGCGTTGGGGTTGAAACTGCTCCGGAATTTTCTGGATATCGCCGCGGACCGGTGAGAAAAGTAAGCAGTGAACAGGAAAGGGTAAGAAGTGAAAAGCAATAAACCGGATATCCCCTTGCTGTTCACTGCGTACCAATAAAAAAGGCTCCCTTTGCGGGAGCCTTTTTTATGTTCTGTTAGATTTACTGAAGTTTCTTGAGAGAGTCGACCGCCCATTTTACCGCGTCGGCCGGCAGCCCTTTGCCCTTCAGCGTCTTTGCGTGCTCGTCAAGAAGAGGTTTTACTGCCGCTGCCCATTTTGCATCCTCGGCCGCGGATAACGCTATCACCTGGTTTCCCAGTTTCTTGTTAAATGCGTAACCTTCCTTGTCGATCTCGTCCCATACCTTACCCTGTTTTGCGGTGTATTCCTTGCTGACATCCTCAAAAACCTTTTTGACGTCGGCGGGAAGCGCATTCCATTTTGCCTTGTTCATTACGATAAACATACCGGTCGTGTATGCCGAACCGAAATTCTGGGTGATCGACTTGATAACCTCGCCCCATTTCCAGCCCTGGGCTGCTTCAACGGGGGCCATTGCGCCATCGGCAACGCCGGTGCGGAGGGCGTCATATGTCTCGGGCATGGTTGTTCCAACAGGTGCACCACCGAGTGCCTGGACGACCTTGGCCGCAAGACCGGTTGCACGGACCTTCATGCCCTTCATATCTGCCATCGTCTTGACGGGCTTCTTTGACAGGAGAACGCCGGGGCCATGGGCGTGGAGCCAGAGCACCTTGACGTCCCCAAGTTCTTTCGGCTGGTACTTTGCATAGAACTGGTTGATCAGCTGGGTTGCCGCAACACCGGTCTTATAGCCGAGAGGAAGATCGATGACTTCCATCATCGGGAATTTTCCGCGGGTGTATGCGAAGCAGCTCTCGCCGATGTCGGCAATGCCTTTCACGACGTTGTCATAGGTCTGGGCCGCGGGCGTCAACGTTCCGCCCGGGAAGTATGTTATCTTGACTTTGCCGCCGGACCTCTTTTCGATCTCTTTGCAGTACTGCTGTGCAAGAACGCTGTTCTTGTGCGGTGCCGGGAAGAAATTCGAGTAATTAAGCGTGATGACCTTCTGTGCAGAGGCCATTACCGGGAAAAAAGCGAGGCATGTGGCCGCAAAGAAAACAACAACAAGCAATGATTTTACCCCGAAAAACCGTTTCATAAACCCCTCCTGAAATAATATTTTCTCAATTCTATGTAAACGGAATCCTCTTTGTCAACAATAATTGCAAGAAAACACGAGCCTGTTCATGATGTTGAACAAAGTAGATCAAAAAAAACCCTGCAATATTATATGCTATACGATTACGTTTATTATGGTAAAAAATTAACTTGACTTTCGGGCAAATATCCGCAATAATTTGCGACACAATGCTTTTCAGGGCATTTTTTCATTTTCTCAGAGGTGTTCTTTATGGCCAAACACAAAATACTTTGTCCGATTTCAGGCTCTGCCTGTACCGAATGTCCGGTCTATCGCGGCCGTCACTACTATCTGTGCTATTCTGCTGCATATAAAGGAACGTCTTTTGATCCGGAGCGGATCAAGGAACTAAAGGAGGCGGAAAAGAAGAAGGAGCCTGACGAAACTTTCGGAATGCCCGAAAAGATCGACGTTGGGGCGCAGTGTGTGCGGAATGTTGAAGAATATGGTGTTGAGCGGGAATTTGCCGTCTTGAAGAAATGGAGTTCGACCGACACGCCAGATAAGCGCTAAAGAATCAAGAATCAATAGAAAGGAGAGGATTATGATCAACGATTTTCATTACCTGAAGCCTGCAAGCCTGAAAGAAGCGCTTGCGATGTACGCGGAACACGATGATTGCAAAGTCATCTGCGGCGGCCAGTCCTTGTTGATCGTCATGAGGCAGGGCATGGTTGCTCCCGAATACCTCCTCGACATCAAGCATGTGAAGGAACTGAGCTACATCAAGTTCGACGAAAAGGACGGCCTGCGGATCGGCGCTACGACAACGCACCGCGAGATCGAGAAATCGGACATCATCGCGAAGAAATACCCCGTACTCGTAGCGATGGAAGAGAAGCTGGCATCGATCCAGACCCGGAATTGGGGCACAATAGGCGGGAATCTTGCGCACGCCGACCCCGCCGGCGACCCCGGCCCCGTGCTCATCGCGTTGAATGCAGAGATCAAATTCGGCAACTCGGGCGGCGAAAAGGTGGTCCCGCTCGACGAGTTCTTTGTCGATTATTTCGAAACGCAGATGGAACACGGTGACCTGGTCCTGGAAGTGCACGTCCCGACACCCGAACCGAAATTCGGCTGCGCTTACCAGAAATTCAACCTCCTGGACAGCGATATGGGTATCGTGGCGGCGGCTGCATCAGTGACGCTGAACGCCGACGGCACATGCAAGGATGCCCGCATCGTTCTCGGCAACGCGGGACCGATACCCCTTCGCGTAACGAAGGCGGAAGACCTGCTGAAAGGCAAGAAGCTCGACGATGCCCTGTTCGCACAGGCCGGCACGATCGCTTCAGAGGAATGCGCGCCGGTGGCGGATATCCATGCATCCGAGGAACACAGGCGGCACGTCCTTGGCGTCCTCACGAAACGGATGCTGAAGAAGGCCTTTGAACAGGCCCAGAAGTCTGCTTAAGGAGGGAAAGAGATGGAAAAACAATTACTGCGTTTCAAAGTTAACGGCGACGAATACGAAGTCTATATAAATCCCAAGACGTTGCTTGCCGAGGTTATCAGGGACCATCTGGGCTTTACGGGAACGAAGAGAGGCTGCGAGACGGTGTCGTGCGGCGCATGCACGGTAAACGTGAATGGTTTTTCGGTTAAATCCTGCTCGGTGCTTGCGATCCAGTGCCAGGATATGGACGTAACGACAGTGGAAGGCCTCGAGAAGAACGGCAAGCTGAGCCCGATCCAGAGGGCTTTTCTCGACAACGGTTCATATCAGTGCGGTTTCTGCACTCCGGGCATGCTCATGTCTTCGACGGCTTTTCTCGAAGAATTGAAGGGAGAGGTACCGACCGAGGAGAAGATCCGAGAGAGCATCGAGGGCAATGTCTGCCGGTGTACGGGCTACAACAGCATCGTAAGGGCAATTGACGCTGTTGCCCAGGGCAAATATAAGGAGGAGTAAGATGAGTCACGCAAAATATTCTGTTATCAATACACCAGTTCATAATATAGATGGCGTTGCGAAGGTAACAGGCCGGGCGACTTACACCTTTGATGTCACACTTCCCGGCATGCTCTACGGCAAGATCCTCCGCAGCCCCCATCCTCACGCAAAAATACTGAACATTGATGCGACGCGAGCATTGGAGCTCCCCGGCGTGAAAGCGGTTGTGACCGGCAAAGACACCCTTGGCATTAAACAGGGCATCTGGAGACGCTATGAAGAGCTCTGCGACGAGCAGATCCTTCCCCTGGAAAAGGTCCGTTACATTGGCGAGCCTGTCGCTGCGGTTGCTGCAGTGACGGAGGAGATCGCCGAGGCCGCCCTCGATCTTATCGATGTTGATTATGAGGTCCTCCCCGCCGTTTTTGAACCGCTCGAGGCCATCAAGAAAGAGGCCCCGACGATCCATGAAGGTGTCGAGAGAAATGTCAACGTGACCCGCCATATTGAGTGGGGCGATGTCGACGAGGCATTTGAAGAAGCGGATTATATCAGGGAAGACTGGTTCAAATGCTCCGGCCAGCACCACATGTGTATGGAAACCCGCGCGGCGGTGTCAAGCTTTACCCCGGACGGCAAATTGACCGTGTGGACCTCCACCCAATCGGCCTATTATCATCAGGCGCTTCTCGCGGGCGTTTTCGGGCTTCGCGATGGCGATGTCCGTGTTCTGGCGCCGTACGTCGGCGGCGGCTTTGGCGGGAAGTTTGAGATCGACTCCGCCCAGTTCTGCAGCGGCGTCCTCTCCATGAAGCTCCATAAACCGGTAAAGATCGTTCTGACACGCGAAGAAGACTTTATCGCTTCCAAAAGGCGGACCCCGATGTTCTATTATGTCCGCACCGGCATCAAAAAAGACGGTACGTTCTGCGCACGTGAATCCCGCATGTTCTCGAACGGCGGGGCCTATACGGGCATGGGTGCGACGGCGCTGTATCTTTCCGGTTTCTTCCATTCTTTTCCGTACAAATGGAGAGGCTACCGTTATGACGGTTACCGGGTATACACCAACACGATGCCGTCGACATCAATGCGCGGTTTCGGCGCCCCCCAGGCCATGTTCTGCTCCGAGCAGCAGATCGACTGGATATGCGCCGACCTCGGCCTCGACCCGTTTGAAGTAAGGCGGAAAAACGGCCATACCGAGGGCTATGAAGTCCCGGGACAGGCATTCATCGCGAGCTGCGGTCTCGAGCAGTGCATCAACGAGATCGAAAAATGGGTCAAGTCAAAAGGCAAACTGCCGGCCAACAGGGGCATCGGCATCTCCTCCTGCGGTTTTATGTCAGGCGGTATCTTCAACTGGTTCGATTCGCCCTATTCCTTCTCTTCGGCTGTTGTAACGATAAATTTTGACGGTACGGTCGAGCTCCACGTCGGCTGCCAGGACATCGGGCAGGGCTCGAACACCACGATGGCGATAATTGCCGCCGAAACGCTGGGCGTCAAAATAGAAGACATCAAGGTCCATTCCGGCGACACCGACCATTGCCCCGCCGACCTCGGCGCCTGGGGATCACGGCAGACCCTCATGGCAGGGAACGCCGTCAAGATGGCCTGTGAAGACGCGAAAAAACAGCTTCTCGAGTTTGCCTACGCCGAGATGGGCATCAACATTGTTTACGACCTCGACATCAAGGACAGGTGGGTCCATATCGTCGCACGTCCGGAACGCGGTCTGCCTTACGGCGACCTCGTCAAGAAGGCCCTCAGGGGAAAAGACGGCCAGCGCATTGTGGGCCGCGGCTACTACACACCGCACCGGAAAGGCATGATATCCCCCGCGTACAGCTACATGATGCAGGCAGTTGACGCCGAGATCGATCCTGAAACGGGCAAGATCAAGATTTACGAAGTCATGACGGCGCACGACTGCGGGCAGCCGATCAATCCGCTGGGACTTATAGGCCAGCTTGAAGGCGCTGCCTCCATGGCACTCGGCTATGCATATCTCGAAGACATGCCTTTTGAAGACGGCAAAATGATGAACCCGAACCTTGTCGACTACAAGGTGATCAAGGCCCCCGAGATGCCGAAGACCGACATTATCGAGATCGACACCTACGAGCCCGAAGGACCGTATGGAGCGAAGGAGGCCGGTGAAGGCCTCACCAACCCGACGGCGGCGGCGCTCGGCAACGCAGTTTTCAATGCAATGGGCATTCAGATGAAAGAGCTCCCGATCACCCCGGAGAGGATCCTCAAGGCCTTAAGGGAGAAGAAGGAACAGGAAGCCCAGAAGTAACGATTATTTAAGATAACCAAGGAGGTTTACCGTGAGCTTTAAATGTCCAGCATGCAAAAAAGAATGGCCTAACAGCAAACAGGTTGCTCGCCACATGTTCGGCACCGGCGACAAGGCACACCGGGCATGGATCGAGTCCCAGGGTCACTCATACATCGAACTCCTCCTCGCTCAGACAACCGAGCCGGGAAACAAGAGCTATGAAATACTGTCCGATCTGATCGAAAAGGCACAGGACAAGCTGTAATAAATCTGGGGCCCCGATTTCGGGGCCCCGTAGAAACCTAATAAGGAGGAATATCCATGATCATAGAGGGCGGATTTACCTTAAAAGCACCGATCGACAAGCTTTTCGATTTCCTGCTGAAACCCGATACGATCCTCACCTGCCTTCCGGGCGCAGAATCAGTGAACATTATCGATGACACGTCGTACGAATGCATCGTGAAACAGAAGGTCGGCCCCATCAAGGCCAGGCTGAAATTCGTCAACAAACTGACCGTCGTCAACAAACCGACCCACATGGAGATCGAAGGCGAAGGCGAAGACATGACCAAGCTCGGTCACTTCAAGAACAAGACCGTCGTTGATTTGAAAGACCTGGGCAACGGCGACGTCGAGGTGAGCTACAAGACGGACGTCAACATCGTCGGCAAGCTCGCCATGTTCGGCGACAGGATCATGAGGGCAAAGGCGAAGGACACCGAAAAGGAATTCACCAAGAACCTCCAGGAAAAACTGAAATCCATCGTATAGTAAATATTGAGCCTATTAAAAAGGGTCCGCATTCGGCGCGGACCCTTTTTAATTCCGGAAAAAAACGGTTCCGCGTTCTACGTT
>ERZ1645192.3375-NODE-3375-length-13008-cov-13.814097_pt1 | contig 13008 bp, 11 predicted proteins | sample MGYA00575354_ERZ1645192 | MGnify/ENA primary metagenome ERZ1645192 (study PRJEB40844, sample SAMN11349763) | freshwater sediment metagenome | isolation source: river sediment | host: Sediment | place: India: Faizupur Khadar , New Delhi | collected 2017-02-21 ... | reverse complement strand
TGCTGAGCGAGCTGGATCGCGGCAGAACCATCCAGGGACCCGCCCGGATTGAAGGCATGTTGGAGCCCGCCGAACGCTTGCAAGCCGCGGTGGACGACCTGTTCGGCGCGCCGCGCGCTAAAGCCCTGGAGAGCGCTTCGGTTCCGCGCCTGAGCGGCATCCGCGAGCTGTATCTGACCCTGACCGGAGATTTTGAGCTGCACGGCGGATATTACCCCCAGCGTGCCCAGCTGGCGGGCACCTCTGATTTCAGCGGTCTGGTAAAGAACGCGCTGAACAAGCTGGTAGCGAACACCTGGGACGAACTCGGGCGGGCTGGCTACGATTGGTGGAAGCAAGTGACCGTGCAGGAGCATTTTTCCAGCCTGCACGACATTACCGGCACCTTGATTGGCACGGTGGGGGACCTGCCCGCCGTGGCGGAAGGCGGCAATTATACCGAGCTGGAGATTGGCGATTCCCCGGAGACTGCCAGCTTCACCAAGTACGGCGGCTATATCCCGCTGACCCTGGAGCTGATTGACCGCGATGAAACCCGCAAGCTGCGCAGTTACGCCCGCGAGCTGGCGACTGCCGGCATGCGCAAGATTTCCAAGCTCGTCGCGGCGATCTTTAGCAGTAACAGCGGCGTTGGACCAACCATGGCGGATACCGGTGCGCTGTTCAACGTCACAGCCGTCACCACCGCGGGCGGGCACGCCAACCTGGGCACCAGCGCCCTGAGCGCTAACGCCTGGGACGCGGCTTGCCGCGCTGTGTACAAACAGCCGATGCTGATTAAGAACAGCGCTGAGATGCGCGGTACTGGTCCGGCGCTGGCAATTAATCCAAAGTTTATCCTCATCCCGCGCGCCCTGCAGAAGACCGCCATGGAGCTGTGCACCGGCGCCTTGGTGCGGGAGAGCGGTTATGTGTACGACAACGTGCTGAAGGGCAGCGCGGTGCCGGTCGTCGTTCCGGATTGGTCGGATGACAGCGATTGGGCGGCAGTGTGCGACCCGCGCGTTGTGCCGGCGATTTTTGTCGGGGAGCGTTTTGGTCTGGCGCCCGAGATTTTCGTGGCGGGTGACGAACTTTCGCCTTCGGTTTTCAGCAACGACGAACACCGCCTGAAAGTGCGCCATTACCTGGCTGTCTGGGTGAACGACTTCAGACCGCTGTACAAGTCGAACGTCGCGTAAGTTTTTTTGCATAGAAAAGGAGAGAATAATGCCGAAATGGAAAGTGCTGTTAGGCTCCCGGAAATTCTGGGCGGCTCTGATGGGTCTGGTAGTGCTGGTGGTGAAAGCCTGGAAGCCTGATTTCCCGTTGGAGGCGGGAGAACTGGCGGGCATCCTTTCTGTGCTGGTCGCGTACATCCTGGGCACTGCCCTGGAAGACGGCTTGGCAGGGCACAGGGAGTAGCCGGGTTTGGCGGGCGCTCGCAAACCGGGCGCCCGCACGCCAGGAGAGTGAGAACTTGTGAGGAGAGTGGAAACATGGAAAAACCGAATATCAGAACGGTAGCGGAAGCGCTGGCGGGCCCTGACCTGCTGGGCTGCGCGGTAAAAGAGAACGGTGTGCTGGTTGTGATAGACAGCACGGGAAAGAAACGTACTTTTTACCCGATGGATTACCAGCATCTGCTGCATCCTGGGTCTAAAAGCGCCGCGGGCAAAGGAGCCAAACATGCCAGCGCTCAGTGACCTGTGCGAACGCTTGAACCAGCAGTTTCTGGACCCCCAGAACCTGAACATTCCAACCGACACCCAAACCGAAGCCGTGCGCGAGGCTCTGGCTGGCATGAATGCCTTTTTGGGAAGGCAGTACACCCTGGAAGGTCTGGACGGCGCGTTGGAAAGCAGCCTGCCTGAACACTGCCTACCTGTGCTGGTGTGCGGGGCGGCGGCTTTCGCGCTGGATTTCAGCCTGCGCAAACGTCTGAGCGGCTTTGCCAGCGCCATTGGGCGCGAGGAGACCTTACGTCTGTGGTGCGCGCACCTTTCGCGCCAGTTTGACGCGGGCTTGGACCGTTTGCGCGCGCTGAGCCTGCAAAGTGAGGCTGGGCTGCCCTTTGGCGCATGGACCTGGAACGAAAGCCCGCATTGGCGGGAGGAGGGTGAACTGTGAGCCGGCTGGACCTGGGCAACCTGGCGGATCCGGAGGAAAGCGCCTGGTACTGCATCAATGAAGGCCCGATGGACCCCGGCTTGCTCGGCACCCAATACGACCCGACCGCCGGGCCGGGCGAGACCAGAACCGAAACGCTGCGCGTCGGCCTGCGCGGCAGCCCCCTGCAGCTGCGGGCGGTCATCCGGCGGCTGGAGCAACTCGTGGGGCTTGTGCGCCTGAAAAGCGAGCAAGGCTTGGGGCACGCCATCTATCTGCGCGCTTACCCCCCTGAAAGCGCAAACCCGGTGTATACCTGCTTGCTGCAGGCAGAACTGCGCACGCTCCCGGGAGCGCTGGCGTATGAAGAAGGCGGGGCAATGGCAGTAGATTTGGTCATCACCCGGCTGAACTGGTTTGACGGCGCGGAGCAGCCGCTGACCCTTGTAAACAGCGCCGGCAGCGGCTACAGCGCCAGCCTGCTGAACCTGGATGACAGTCTGGCAGCCGGTAATGACAACTACTTTTACGTGGATACCAGCACGCTGCAAAGCGACCTGCCTGCACCGCTCCGCCTGCAGATCACGAACAATAGCAGCGCAGCGCTCGGACAGCTTTTTGTGGGTGCCTTTCACGAGCGGGCGAGCACCGAAAAACCTGCCCTGGTGTTGGAGGGCGAAGCCGCCCCAGAGGCTGTGTTGGTTAGCGCGGCAGGCGCTTCCAACGGCGCTTTTGGGCGCTTTAACGTGTCGGGCGGCAACTGGCAGGCATTCGCGAGCTGGGAGCTGGATTATACGGAGCTTGCCGTGTTGGGTGGGCGTCTGTTTCTGCCGCTTCTGCGCTTCCAGACTCCCATCAGCGCGGAGAGCGTGCGTTTTCGGGCTGTACTCAGCCCTGCGGACGCCAGCCCCTCGCTGCCTGTTTTCCAGACGCCGATCGCGGATGCGCACAGCGGGGTGGGCTTTCTGGCGCTTTCACCGCTGCGCCTGCCCTTTGGCGGACTCAGTCCGCGCTACGCGCCCGCCGCGCTGAAGCTAAGCCTGCAGGCATTTATCCCTGCCGCGGGCACCCACACGCTTGAGATTGACGATCTGCTCTTGCTGCCGCAGGATAATTTTGCGTGGTTTGACGCGCCGGCGGGGATAGCTGTTGGCGCGCGCCTGATGGATGACAGCTTTGCGCGCGAAAGCTATACGGTAGTGGACGGCCAGCAGCTGCGCGCGCACAAGCGCGTTGGCGCGTGGTTCGAGCTGCCAGCCGGAGCGCGGTCCTGGTTTTACTGCTTTCAGGTGGATGCGAATGGGGCGGCGCTTCCCTCGGCAGCAATTGGCGTGCGGGCTTGGTGCCGCAGCCGCAGGCAAATCTTGTGAGGAACAAATGGAACTGAACCAGGAACCTTTTCAGGCGTTTCTTTCCTCCAGAGAAGGGACGCCGCTCTTTGTGCCGGGCTGCCTGCGGGTGCGGACGCTCTCGTGGAAGGCTCAGGGCGGCTGCGAACGCGCGCTGCTGGACCTGGAAAACGCTCCCGGCAGCTTTTCGCAGTGGGCGGAATTGATTGGCAAGTCGGTGCGAATTTACAACCGCTTTGGCAGCCTGGTGTGGTGGGGTTACGTGCAGAGCGCTGCCCGGGGGGAAGGGGCGTACGCGCTCTCACGCTCGCTGGACGATCTGGCGAATCGAGTCGCGGTAAGTTATACCGAGCTGCAGCCGCAGGGCGAAAATTTCGGCGTCGCGAAACGGACCGAGTGGGCAGAGGACGTGCGCAGCGCGGCAGTCTACGGACAGAAAGATATGCTGCTTGACGGCGGTTTGATGGCGGAAAGCTCTGCGCTGCAGCTGCGCGACCTGACGCTCGCCCGACTGGCGGAGCCTGCCGCACGCTTGAGCCTGTTTGCGGGGGCAAAGGAAGACCCGGGCAGGCACGCGGAAAGAACCCGCGCGGCGGTTCGGCTGGAATGCCTGGGTTGGTACGCGCGGCTGGGCTGGCGCGTCTACCAGCCGCCCGCGGGGATGCTGGGGAACGCGTCCGCTCAGCAGGGCAGCCAGAGCCTGGGAAACACCAGCTCGTTTCAGCGGGCGGCGCAGTCCTTTACGACGGACGGCAGCGCCGCAGTGCCTGTCCAGGTGCAGGTGCGCGTGAGGCGCTACGGCAGCCCGACGGACTCGCTCAAAGTCGCGCTGCAGGCGGATAACGGCAGCGGTATTCCCAGCGGCGTGGATTTAAGCTCCGCTGCCATTTTGGGGTCGGCTTTAGCATCGGAAGCCTATCCCTGGACATCTCTCACCTTCACGGCTCCTCCGCAGCTGTTGGCGAATACGAGCTATTGGCTGGTCCTATCCCGCACGGGGTCGGTCAGCGCTGCCAACTATTATCTGCTGGCGGTGGATGAGAAGCTTTCCTACCCCGAAGGTACATTCAAGACTTATAACGGCAGCGTTTGGACGGCGCGTTCCGTGCCGGCAGATCTGGTATTCAAGCTGAGCAGCGTCTGGGAAAGCACAGATTTACTTCTGGACGCTGCCGGGCTTTTTCTGAATGACCCCTACAGCCGGGTGAGCGTGGAATGTGAGAGCGGCGTGTACCTGACCCCTACATCTGATGGTCTATTGCCAGCCGACCGCTTCGCGCAATCGCTCCTGGATCTTGGCACCGAACGTTTAACCTCGCTGGTGTGCGCGGTAAATCCGCAGCTTGCCCTGGTAATTTCAGAATGCCCCGCGGCGCATGAGGCTGAGAATTGGACACTCAGCCCGGAAGCAGGCCTCCAGAAACCGGGTGGGGAACGCTTTCTACCGGGAGAGCATCCGGTGGGGACGTGGCTGCGCTGTGGGGAGAACGCGCCGGTGTTCATCACGCGCGTGCAAATCAGCGCGCCGGATTGGACCCCGCGCCTGGAGAGTGCCTGAAATCCGCAGCCGGAAAAAGCATTAGCCTGCCGGACGTGAAAGCGGTTAAAATGAAACCAGCAAGCATGATGGAGAAAAAAATGCCAAAGGCTACATTTAACTTTCCGGTAGGCTTTTTGTGGGGAAGCGCGACCGCCGCAACTTGTGTGGAAGGCGCTAGCCCGGCTAGCGACTGGTCTGAATGGGAACAGCAACCCGGCCATGTTTTGGATGGAAGCAATTCCGGGCGGGCCTGCGAATGGTGGGCGGGGCGCTGGCGCGAGGATTTTGACCGCGCGCAGGAAAGCAACCACAAAGCGCTGCGGCTTTCGGTTGAGTGGGCGCGCCTGCAGCCAGAGCCGGAGCGCTGGGATGAACCCGCGTTGGACCGTTACCGCGAGATGCTGATCGGTCTGAAGCAGCGCGGAATAACCCCCATGGTGAGTTTGCACCACTACACCAACCCGCGCTGGTTCGCGGAAATCGGCGGTTGGGAAAATGACCAGGCAGCAGCTTACTTCGCGGAGTACGCTCGGCGGGTGGTGGACGCGCTTAAGGCGCACTGCGCGCTGTGGTTGAGCTTTAGCGCGCCAAACGCTTACGCCCTGGCGGCCTACCGCGCGGGAACTTTCCCGCCAGGCAAGCGCGACGAGGCAGCTGCCGGCAAGGTACTGGTGAACATGGCGAAGGCCCACGCGGCAGCCTACGAAGCTGTGCACGCGCTGCAAGCCGACGCGCAGCTTGGGTTCTCGCATATTTGGTCTGGGGATTCCGGGCGGGCGAACGCTGGACGCGATGCCTTTCCGCTGGCGTTCCGGACCGGCAGGCTGGAGTTTGGCAGCCTGCGTGAGAACCTGCCCCAACTGAAAGAGCGGTTGGATTTTCTCGGCATTGATTATTTCGCGCGCGAAGAATCCTTATCGGCCTCCAAGAAAGAGAAAAGAAAAAAGCGCGGCGCGCCCGACCAGGCCGCTGTGGAGAATGTATCGGAAAGCATGCACATTGCCAACGACCCGGCTGGCTTGCGCGAAGCCATCAAGTGGGGCTGGAAGTTCGACCTGCCTATGTTCATTACCGCTAACGGCTGCGATGATTCGCGCGACGATTACCGGCGGAGCTACCTGGCGGAACACGTGCACGCCTTGTGGCACATGGTGAACTTTAATGCGCCTGTGCGCGGCTATTTCCATTGGAGCCTGACGGACCATTTTGCCTGGGAGCGGGGCTGGAGCGAGAAATTCGGCTTATGGGGCTTGGACCCGCAGACCCAACAGCGAACGCGAAGGCAAAGCGCTGATTTCTACGCTGAAATCTGCCGGACGGGCAGCCTCTCCTCGGATATGGTGGAGAAGCATTGCCCGGAGGTCTTTGATAAGATTTTTCCTGTGTGAATCTTCTGAATAGCTGACAGAAAGCAGAGCGAACCATGGGTTCGCTCTGTCTCATCAATTATTATCAAAACGGGCTTGTTTCTTGCAACATAAGTCCAAAGAGCCCTCTTTAAGGAGTTGGATATGATAGCTTACCTTTCAAAAGTACTGCCACAGTTTGTCTTGCCCGTTGGGCTGACCGCGATACTGCTTTTCCTGACGCTGTTCCTGATTAAGAAAAAACCTAAAACCGCCTTCTGGTTGGTGCTCATCAGCCTGCTTGTGGTGAGCACGGCAGGCAATGCGTATTTCTCCGCGTTCCTCACGCGCTCGTTGGAATGGCGCTACATGCCCCCGACAGGTGAGGTGAAGGCGGATGCCATCGTGCTTTTGGGCGGCGGCACCGAAGCGCCGGACACGCCCCGCCAGATGGTGGAAATCAATTCCGCGGGGGATAGGGTGCTGTATGCCGCGCAGCTCTATAAAGCCGGCGCCGCGCCGCTAATTATCCTCTCCGGCGGGAATATGAGCTACAGCCAGGAGCGCAGCACAACCCCCGCGCAAGAGATGCAAGCCATGCTGGTAGGTCTCGGCGTGCCGCAGGAGGCGCTGGTGCTGCAGTCGCAGTCCCAGAATACCGCGGAGGACGCGTACTTTACCAGCGCGATCCTGGCTGAAAAGCAGATCCGCACGGTCATTCTGGTCACCTCAGCAGCACACATGGAACGCGCCCTGATGATGTTCGCTTCTCCGGAAATCAGCATCATCCCCGCGCCGACCGACTATAACGTCACGCAGCGTTCGTGGGAGAACCTGATGCGCTGGGATTGGAAGACCATTCTCACGCATGTCATGCCTGACGGCGGCAATATTGCCCGTACCAATCTGATTCTGCACGAATACCTGGGGATCTTCTTCTACCGGGTTAAATTCCTGTGGGACTCAACGAACCTTCAGCTGCCCTCACTGAAGGGGCTGCTGCACTGACCTTACCCAAAAAGGGCAACGGGGCCTACTGCACCCGCGCAAGTTGAAAATTAGCCGCGAGGAACAATCGCGGCTTTTTTCGCGTCTATAGGGTAGAGCCAGGATTAATGGCTCCTTAGCGAGGAGGCTAACATGAAGATTTTGAGAACCCTGTTGAGTTTCGGGCTGGCTGCTGCTATGCTGCTGACCGCCTGCGCACCCCTGGTGGAACCGCCCGAGGAGCCCGCGCCAACCAAACCTGTTGAAACGCCGCAAGAACCCGCGGCGGAAATTTCCGAGTACAGCGGCAAAGACGCTTACATCACCAACCCACAAGTAGATGCGCAGGCTGTGTTAGCTGCTGCTACCGCTAATAATGCCTTTGCGCTGGCGCTCTACCGTCAGCTGGCTGGGAACGAGGGCGACCTGTTTTATTCCCCCTACAGCATTTACACCGCGCTGATGATGGCTTACGCCGGGGCGGCAGGTGAAACCGCCGCGCAGATGGAACAGGCGCTGGCGATTGAATTGCCCGGTAGCGACGTGCATGCTGCGCTAAACGCGCTGAACCTGACGCTTTTGAACAACAGCCAGTTTGATGGAAAACCAGTCTTCAGCTTTAACGTCGCCAATCAGCTTTGGGGGCAAAAAGACTTTGCCTTCAACGAGCAATTTCTGAACACGCTTTCCGCCAATTACAATGCGGACCTGAAAACTGTCGACTTCAACGATTCCGAAAATGCCCGCGCGCTGATTAACCTGTGGGTGGCCGCCCAAACCAATGACAAGATTAAAGACCTGATTCCTGCCGGTGTCCTGAATGCGCTCACACGCCTGGTGCTGACCAACGCGGTGTACTTCAAAGCCGCCTGGATGAATCAATTCGACCCATCCAAGACCGCGCTGGGAAGCTTTACCCTCGCGGACGGCAGCCAGGTGGACGTACCCATGATGCACGCGCAGCGCAGTATGCAAGCCTTTGTGAATGAGGGGCTTGAGGTGGTGGAACTGCCCTACGAGGGCGGGATGTACTCCATGGTGCTGGTGATGCCCGCGCAAGGCAGCCTGGCGGATTTTGAAGCATCTCTCGATGCGGACAGGCTGAATGAAATCTTAGGATCGCTTTCTACAGCCTCGGTGACCCTGAGCATGCCAAAATTTAAGCTCGAAAGCTCGTTCGGGCTCAGCGAGGCGATGAAAACGCTGGGCATGACCGACGCCTTCACGCCTGGTATCGCGGACTTCTCGGGCATGGAAGACACGCGCAGCCTTTACATTTCGGACCTGCTGCATAAAGCCTACGTGGATGTGAACGAAGAGGGCACCGAAGCAGCCGCGGCGACTGCTGTGGTCGTCGGGATGACCTCCATGCCGGCCGAAAGCTACACTATTAGTTTTGACCATCCATTCCTGTTCCTGATCCGGGATATCCAGACCAACACCATTCTGTTCATGGGGCGCCTGGCAGACCCCCGCTAACACTATCAATCCCCTTAAACTAAAATCCGGTCAGAGACGACCGGATTTTTATATGCAATGATTAGGGTGCCTTACCCGGCTATCCAGGCCAGGCTGAGCGTGCCAGGGCCGACATGCGCGCCAATCACGGGGCTGACTTCGGACCGGATGACTTCCACCGGGTGCAGGAGTTCTATTGCCCGCTCTTCCATAGCCAGGCATTCGTCCTCACACAGCGCGTGGAACGGGCTGATGCGCACAGGTGTACTGTCCCCAACGCGTTTTTGAACCAGCTCGAGCATGCGGGTGATCGCTTTTTTGCGGGAGATAACACTTTCCACAGCCTCAATTTTTCCATCGCGGATTTCAAGCATGGGTTTGACGTTCAGCGCGGTTCCCATGAAGCGTTTGGCGGTGTTAATGCGCCCGCCTTTATGCAGGTATTCCAGCGTGTCAACGGTAAAGTACACGCCTATTTTGGGGTAGATTACCGGAACCAATTCCAGCAGTTCCTTCAGGCTGGCGCCATCCTCGGAAGCGCGCGCCAGGCTGAGCACCAGGAAGGAAAGCGCCGAAGAAACCAGTTTGGATTCGATAATTTCGATGTTCTCGGGGTTGCCTAACTGCTCTTTAGCGATGACGGCGGAGTTGTAGGAAGCGGATAACCCAAGGGAAATGCCGGAATAAAGCACCTTGTCGCCGGCTTCCAGCATGGGGGTGAAAAAGTCCAGGAACTGCTGGACCGTGATCTGGCTGGTAGTAGGGAGGGTTTGGGATTTGGACAAGCGCGTGTAAAACTCGGTCGCTTTGATGTCAATGCCGTCCCGATAGCTTTGTCCGTCCCAATTCAGCGTCATTGGAATGACCGGAATGTTGTATCTGTCAGCGTACTCCTGGGGGAGGTACGCGCTGGAGTCGGTCGCGATGATTACTTTTCCCATTTGATTTTCCTTTAGTCTAATGAATTTTATCTAGTATAGCACATTAAAACCGGGCTTGCGCGGCGCCCGTTCTGACGGCGCCCGTTCTACAAAACTGGTGTCGGGCAACTGCTGAACAATCCCGAATTGGCAGGGAAACCCGGAAGGGAATGCAAAAAGAGCCTGCTTATGCTCCTGCGTTTGGCGGAATTTTTTACCCCATTGCTATTTCAACCTCAATTCTGATAAACTTTGAGAGCTGTTGATAAGCCGTGAGAGCAGATGAAGGTCTTTGGAACAAACCAGTTTTTATAATCCTGTGTAATTCTCACACAACACAAGGAGCAGTTTATGCAATCTTCAATTTCCGAAAACAAAGAAAACCCTGAGAATGTACCATCCGCACCTGGTCTGGACGCGAAAAATGAGCCCGGACAAACGCCGTGGGAGCCGCATGCAGAGACCGTTGCGGTACTGAGCAAGCCGGTTTGGATTTTGCTGCTGGTTTTCTCCCTGGCATTGCTGATGGATCGCATTCTCTTCTACCGTCAGCCCGGCGCGCAGTGGACCATATTTGTGAACGGTTTGCTGGCTGTCATTTTTATCTCTGCCGCGCTGGAACGCAAACGCATACCATACACAAGCGTACTCCTCGCGCTGATGGTAAGCGCCGCGGCAGACCTTACCGCATTCCGCTTGGAAGCTTTCACAGTCACCGCGCTGGTGCTCTTCTCCATCCTCGGGACAGTTTTGTTAGCCGTCAGTCTGCTGAACGGGCAGGGCTTTGTATACCGCCTGCGTGAATACGCCGGGCAGGGTCTGAGGCTGGTGGCATCGGTGTTGGTTGGTCTGCCTGCGGGTCTCATCCAGTCATCGCAGCAGGCTAAACAGCAAAACGCTGTGGATTCAGGCAGCCGCCGCCGTTCGGGCGCGGTGCTGCGCGGCATTCTCATCGCGCTGCCCCTGGTCGCGCTGCTCGGGCTCTTGCTTGCCTCCGCAGACGCTGTGTTTTCCAGCCGCTTTTCAGCCCTCTGGGACTGGATCAAGATAGAGAAGCCTGAAGAGTTTATCTTTCGTTTGATGTTCATGCTCGCTCTCACCTATGCCTTGTTCGGACTGGTGTGGCACGCGCTAACAAAGACCGGGGAAAAGCTCGCGCTGGAACCGGACCAAGGGCTGGTGAAACCTTTCCTGGGGATGACCGAGAGCGCGATTATCCTGGGCGCGCTAAATGCCCTCTTTGCGGCTTTTGTGCTTGTGCAGGTTAAGTATTTCTTTGCCGGGGCGCAAAATATCAATGTGGAAGGCTTCACTTACGCGGAATATGCCCGACGCGGTTTCTTTGAGCTGGTGGTCGCGGCGATCATTACCCTGCTCGTGCATTATGGGCTGGCTTCACTCACCCGCCGGGATGACCGCGGGCGGAAAGCGCTCTTTTCAATCCTGGCCAGCCTGCTCTTGCTGCAGACCGGCGTTATTTTGTTTTCCGCTTTTCAGCGCCTGAGCCTTTACGAAGCCGCTTACGGCTTTACGCAGGCGCGCCTGACCGCGCACGTGTTCATGGCTTTTCTGGGCGGGGTGCTGGCGCTTTCAATCATTATGGAGATCACACGCTCCTACAAGCGCCTGGCAGTCAGCTTGCTGCTGGTCCTCCTGGCGTTTGGGCTGACGCTCAGCTTCCTGAACGTGGACCGCACGATTGCCCGGCAGAACCTGCAGCACGCCCAAGCCGGCAGCGAGCTGGACCTTGCCTATCTGGCGGGGAGCGGGCTCTCTGAAGACGGCACGCCTGAGCTTTTTGCTGCCTTTGACGACCCGGCGCTGAGCCCTGAGCTTAAGGACTCGCTGGGATTGGTACTTTCCTGCCGGGCTGCGCGTTTCGAGCAAAATGGCCCGGATTCGGCCTTCTGGGCTTCGTGGCACGCTTCCCGGGCGGCAGCCGGGCGCTTGTACCTCAGCCGAGCGGAAGACCTGGCAGAATACCCACTGCAGAGTTTTACAGAAGGCAAGGGTTTTCTGGTCGAAGGCTCCCCGTTTATCTGCGCATACACAGAAACCATGCCTTAGGCCGGCTGAAACAGGCACGAGCTTAAACACAGCGCGCGGTTCCTCCCGCGCGCTGTGTTTTTTGGATTGAATCCTGTATAATAAAAAAGTCCCGCTGATTTTCATATTGGAGGAAAAATGAAGTATCCAAGAATCGCCCGTATTCTGGCAAGCTTGGGGTTGATTGCGCTTTGCGCCGCAGCCTGCAAGCTGCCGTTCTCAGCCACGCCCGTGCCGGATGCAGCCGCTACCGCCGCGCAGCAGCTGGCGCAAACCCAAATGGCCCTAAGCGCCACGCAGACAGCGCTTGCCCCGGCTCCAACGGACGCCCCGCCGCCTGCCACCGCGGAGCCAACCTTGCCGCCAAGCCCGCCGCCAGATGCGCCCGCGCCGGGCACGGTCCGTTACGTGTTCGGGCATTTTCAGTTTGATATGCCGGAATACCTTGCCCAGAGTGTGATCAGCACCGTTGTGCCGGCTGTGCTGGAGGGGGACGACGCTTTCCCGGGAGCTATTCAACCGGAATACCTCAGCATCACTTTTGATGGGTATATCATCCCGGACGCGTTCCACACCCCCGAAATCCGGGTGTATCCTGTTCAGGAATTTATAGATATCAGCCAGCAGGCGACCGACATGTTTGAACAGCTTAATTACCTGCTGACGATCCGCCCGGAAGATATTCCTTACGATGCTGGCCTGCCTTTCATTCCCTTCTGGAATGCAGGGCAGATTTTTAACGCGCAAGCCAAGTTTGTAGATTTTCAATCCGGATCGGGCATTCGTTTCCTTTCCATGTACGCTCAGGCTGTTTACCCGGTGGATAATTACAATATCTTCTTTACCTATCAGGGATTGAGCGCGGATAATGCTTACTTCATCAGCATGGTGCTGCCCATCAACAGCGCAGCGCTGCCCATGCATGCAGCAGACCCCGCGGATTACGAAGCGTTTATCAACACGTTTACAACGTATTTGCAGGAAACCAGCGCGCTGCTCAATGCTGAGGCTCCCGAAAGATTCACGCCCACGCTGAACGCCCTGGACGCGATGATTGCCTCAATGCGGATCATCCCCTGAGGTTAATCTTGCAGCTTTGGCTGCCAGTTTTATAAAACACAAGGGAGCCGTAAGGCTCCCCTGTGTTTTTGGGAGGACGGACCCGCTTCAGCGAGGTCCTGCTGAACAAATATCGGTTATGATTACAGCATGTTTATCCCAACCACACCTGAAGAACTCAAGACTCTGAATTGGACCGACCTCGACGTCATCCT
>ERZ1645192.3374-NODE-3374-length-13013-cov-6.055255_pt1 | contig 13013 bp, 15 predicted proteins | sample MGYA00575354_ERZ1645192 | MGnify/ENA primary metagenome ERZ1645192 (study PRJEB40844, sample SAMN11349763) | freshwater sediment metagenome | isolation source: river sediment | host: Sediment | place: India: Faizupur Khadar , New Delhi | collected 2017-02-21 ... | reverse complement strand
ATTATTATAGATCTAGTAAAATCGAAAACATTGATGATATAATCACATTATTCGACAATCATAGAATCGAATCTATGGAAAAAATTGTAAGTGATACGCCAACTACAATTAATTGGAAATTCGTATATTCTAAAGAAGATGAAAAAAATATTAACAATTTTATTACACAAGTATCAAATGTTAACAATGTTTATATTATGCCATTGACTCCAGATTATACACAATACGACAAGGAAATTGATTTTCTTGAAGCGTTTAGAAAATCATCATATGATACAATTGATTATTGTTTAAGAAAAGGTTACATATTTAGTCCGAGAGCCCATGTTTGGGTTTTTAATAATTTTAAACATCGTGATGAATATATTGATATAATAAAGGATAGAATATGAAGATTTATCAAATTTTATCAACGATAGTGGTATCTGATAAAGTGACAAATGGAGATATAAGTAATTTATGTTTAGAAATTGATAATACAATAACATCAAATTTTTTCATCTCAAATAATATAAATGGATTTTTTGTAAATGAAACTGTAGATTACCCAGATCCAACAGAAGATAAAAATGGTGAAAGTTTTCATAAATGGATAGAGAAGTCACAAGAAATAATTGATAAAAAACAAAAGGAACTTTTAATAATTTTCATAACCCTTCTAATACATTAATAGATTTAACATTAAATTATATAGAGTTAACATTATATGAGATAGAAAAATATATAAAGAAGGAAAGAGCAAAACTTCCTAAGAAGTTAAAAAAGAAAAAATAACACAAATATTGGCAAGATCTAGAAATAGGTCTTGCCAATATAATCTTTTTTGGAGGATATAAATGTCGGAAGATATTATAAAGAAACTTATTCAAAAAATGTTTGAAAAACAAGATGAATTAAATATTCACACAAATGGATTAGATTGGAAACAAAATAAAAATTTAAAATGGTATAGAGCAATTTGGACAGAATGTGCTGAATTAATAGATTATACTGATTGGAAATGGTGGAAAAAGGAAGATTTTAAATTAGATGATATTAAAATTGAATTAATAGATATTTGGCATTTCATAATGTCTGGAATGATGGAAAATACTGATATCGATACTTGTGTTGATACAACCATTAAAAATTTTAAATATTTTTTTGAAATAGATAATCCTGTTTCACCTCAGGAAATTCAATCTAGAACAGAAGAATTAGCATTTTTTACTTTAAGAAATTGTAAGTGTTGTATTGAAGAATTTGTCAAATTATGTTCGTCTGTTAATATGGATATTGAAGATATTTATAAACTTTATATGGGAAAAAATATTCTCAATAGATTTAGACAAGATTTTAATTATAAAAAAGGAACTTATAAAAAAATATGGAATGGTAAAGAAGATAATTTTTATCTAATACAATATATAAATAATATTCAAGAAATCGATAACAATTTTGGAAAAAAGATTTATGATCATTTAAAAGAATGTTATGAAAAATGGTGTATTGATTATAAATACTAGAGGAATTAAGAATATTCATCACAAGGAGTAATTATTATGAGACTTGAATTATTAGACATTAATGAGTTTATTGTTAAAAATAAACTAAAACCAGTAACAACAGTTCGTCTTTATGAAAAAGTAGGGAAAACTGATCCAGCTGGATTATTTTCAGAAGAAATTTTTGGAAGATTCGGAAGTACAGATAGACGTAAAAATTTTGCATATATTGATTTAAAAACAAAAATCATACATCCTGAAGTGTATTCTGTTGTTACAGGTTTAGATACGATGGTTTCTAAATTACTAACAAATAAATCAAAATACTCTGTTGATAAAACTGGAATGTTAGTAGAAGATCAAGAAAAAGGTTCATCTGGTATTGATTATTTTATCAGTATCTATAAAAAATTAGATCTTGATAAATTTAAGAAGAATAAACCAAAAAATGTTAAATTTTTAAAAGATAATAAAGAAAAAATATTTATTGATAAATTTTTAGTTCTCCCGGCTGGAATTAGAGATTTAGCAATATCAAAAACATCAAAACAAACAATAGTACAATTTTCAGATCTTTCAGAATTATATGGATCATTAATCAGACATACAAACGCATTAGGATCAGATACTAAAAACTTACCAGAAGAAATTAAAAGTCCTATTATTGAACAAATTCAAAAGACAATTCTTGAAATTAATAATTGGATTAAAAATCGTCTTAAAGGTAAATCTGGATTAATTAGAGGTGGATTATTAAGAAAAGTAATTGATTATTCTGGTAGATTAGTTATTACAACAGATCATAATCTTCCACTGGGAACAGTTGGCTTACCATGGACAGTTGTTCTTAAACTATATGAACCATTTGCAATAAATTATATTCTTAAAAAAGATAGAAATGCGTTAATGTCAATTCAACATATGATGAGAATGGATTCAGCTCCAGATGTTAATGATTTAAAAAGATTATTCAAAGCAATAATTGATAAACCAGAAATAATTCCAAACGAAATGGTTGATTATTTCTTTAATGTAGCTAACGAAGTTGTAAAAAATAAAACAATTCTCTATAAACGAGATCCAGTAAATAGTCGTTCAAGTTGGCTTGCTGGAAATATTAGAGTCGATAGAGAAGGTGTGAGTCTTTGTCTCAATCCTTTAGATTTAGATAGAATTGGTGGAGATCATGATGGTGATGCAGTAGCTGTAGTAGCTCTATTTACAAGAGAAGCCCAACAAGAAGCAAAAGAAAAAATGCATCCGAAATATGCGGATTCAATGTGGACAAATGTAACAACATCTTCAAAAAGCCCCTACATAATAACATTAGATGCTGCAACATCAATTTATTCAGCAACAAAATAATTATTGGAGTGATTATTATGAAAGATGATGAAAAAATAAACGAGTCAGCATTATCAGGATTTAGTAATGTTGCGTACTATGATGATAGACGTTATAAGCAATCACCAACTGCTATTGATGTTCCTCCTTTTAATCAACAACAAAAAGGTCAGGATACACCATATTCTACTACATCACGGGTAACATATATTAGCCCATGTGATACATTATACGGTTGGCAACAAAGTTTAATTAATGAACTACATACAAGAAAAGATATTTATATAATAGCACAACCAGGTACTGGTAAAACAGCACCTGTTGTTTGTTATTGGATAAATAATATTCTTGGGATAAATACAAGTCCAACATCAAATCAATCAGTAAATACTCAAGCTGATAGAAAATTAAAAAAATTACTAACAGCTCCAGAATCTTTTGAGAAAGTTATGTGGTTAGCACCAATTCAGAATCTGAATTCAAATATGAATCTTAATTTCACAGAGGATTTTGTTGAAATTATTGTACAATTTTTAAACAGAATTGTTGGAGAACCAGATTCTAAAGGAAATTTACAGAAACCAAGTTCTATTCGTAATTATATAATAGATATGATAAAAATAGCTGGAGACGATAATGTTGGTTCTGGTAAAATTTTATTGGATATGCTAATGCCAACTGCTACTAATCCAAATGTTTTAATTTCTGCGGAATATGTTAATGAGTTTAGAAAATATCTTGGTAATATTATTAGAAACTATGTTGATAATTGTTTAGTAGGAATACAACAAGAAGGAACTTCTAATCCTAGAATGAGTTTAAAAATTAAAGGAAAAGTACATTATAAACCATTTGTAGCATGTATTTATGAATCAGCAAAAAACATAATCGACAAAATGAATAATTTAAGTTTAATTGTGTGTGATGAAGCTCAAAGATTGCAAGGAGATTCTACTGGTGAAGATAAAGCAAGAGCACAACAAATCGCAAGTAGTATGCATGAAGTTTTAACAAATAAGAACAGCAGATCTGCACAAATGATAATGTTATCAGGAACTACAAATCCAGCATCTGCAAAAAATTTAACACACTTTCTGAATGCTACTTATGATCGTAAATTTAATCTAAATGTTGGACCAGTTGTGGCTCCAGATAAAAACCCATCAGACATTATTGTTCTTCCAATGGATGGATTAAATAATCGTCAAAAACAAATTGAAATTATTAGAAGATCTCTTGCTGGTGGTCATTTAACAAAAACTGGAATTGTATATATTATTTTTGGAAAAGATAGGATTAATAGTTTAATTGATGAACTTGCTCCAGAGGAATATGGTTTTGTGGGTTCGAAAAGAGGTCTTGCACCATCAGGAACAACCTCATTATTTGGAAAATTTAATGCTAAAGAAATATCAAGTCCTGGAGATATAAATGATATTAGTGATCCAAGACTAAGAAGAGCAGTTAGTAATCGAATAGGATTTTTATATCGACCAAAAGAAGAATTAACACCGGCAAATCAAAGAGATTCTGCTATTGTCCAAAGTCTTTTTAGAGATGGAAAAATCAATGTTCTTTTATGTACGGATGCTATTAGAGAAGGAATTAATATATTAGCAAAAACAATGTATTTACCAACAATTGAAAAGCCACCTGATTATAAACCAATGGATTCTGGTTCTTTGTCTCAATTAATAAATAGGACAGGAAGAACATTAAATATGTCAGCGACAATCTATACTGATCAGAAATTCGTTCCAAATGTTTTAAAGGCAATATCAGGGAGTCTTACAGATTTTAGTGAACAACCATCTGAATACCCGAAATGGAACATTAAATCTAATAATGGTGGTTTTAAAGATCAAATAAATAAATACAAATCAATGACTAATACTGTGTCATCAGCAATTCGTTATTGGACTGGAATAATTAAAGGCAGGGGGTAAAAACAGTTGAAAGTAGCATTTACTGGAACGCATGGAACAGGAAAAACAACTAGTGTATTTGCTTATGCACATTCAACAAAGCTTGAAAATCCAAATAAAAGAGTTATTACATTTCATGAAAACGCTTCAAGAGCTCCAAAAGGATTATTTAATAAAAAAGGAACAAGTGAAGGACAACTTTGGATTTTCACAAATCAATTACAAACAGAAATTACTTTAACTCATGAATATGATATTGTAGTTTGTGATAGAACAATATTTGATTCAATTGCGTATACAATTTGGATGGGATTTGAAACTCTAGCAGAAAAAATGCTCTCCTTATCAAATGAATATTCTTCATCATATGATTTAATTATTTTTAAAACAATAAAAACTAATAATTATTTAAAAGATTGCGAACACAGAGATACTAAAGATCTCGAATATCGACAAAGAGTAGAAGATATACTTATAAAATTATACGAACAGTCTGGATTGTTAGGTTCAGAAAAGTTCAGAATTATGTAATTTAAAAATTTCAATTTTTATATAGAAATAATATTCATGCATGGGCGGCTGAACGACCAATAAAGAGTTGGTGGGCAATAATCAAATTTGATTATTGAAAACATTTAACACTTTTTGATAATGGAGGTTGTTATGGCCGAGAGAAAAGAAGACGTAACGAGTCGACACGTTCCAACGATCGTGTCGGGATTAGTTCACCTAGGAATGGGTGAACATGACGCAAAAGTTGAGGGATCGAACGAACATGGTAACAAAGTTACTGGGTACGGCTCGGATCTCGAAAAGGCTAGATCTGATTACCGTAATAAAGGCGGTAAATAGTATAGTCTAAAAATCTTTAATTAGAGAGGGCTCGAAAGAGTCCTCTCGAACTTTTATTTTTAATTCAAATATCTTTTATTTTTTGGAGGCAAAATGATTGATAAAAAAGCATTAGCAACTGCATACCAAACTGGATATATTGTTTCAAATAGGACAGATATAACAAATAGTTATTATAAATATTGTGAACGAATTAAGTTACCATACGTTGCCGTTTATAAAAAAATTAAAAATTCAATGATTGTAATAGATATGTGGACTACTGACTATAATTTTACACAAAACATGATAGATATTTTTCATAAAGATTTAATGGTGGAATATGTTAAACAATTTAAAAAAGTCTCTAAGTTACGAAGAGTGGAATATACATTTGGAAAAGATAGATTTTCAATCTATGATTTTCCAAATGTTTTAGTAAATTCTCTTATAAAAGATTTAATTTATTTAATGCAACAACCAGAAAATACGTATAAGATAAATACATAAAAAATAACAAGGAGGTAATTAAGTGTATAAAGAAGGAAGTGAACCATATGAAGGAATTGAATTTGAAAGAAAACATGTAAAAATTACAAATAAAGAAAATGAAATAATTTTTGAAGATTATATTCAGTTTCCAAAAGATTTTGACGATAATGCGGCAGCTATTGTCGCTAGTAGATATTTGTGTAATAGTGCAAAACATAAAGAAACATCAATTAGAGATATGTTTGATAGAGTGAGTGATACAATTTCAGAATATGGTTTAAAAGATAAATATTATGATAATGAAAAAGAGTTTATTAATTTTAATCATAGGTTAAAATATTATCAAATACATAAATATTTTGCTTTTAATAGCCCTGTATATTTTAATGTTGGACTTCAAGAAAAACCACAAACAAGTGCTTGTTTTATTCTTAACATGGATGATAATATGGATTCTATTACAGAAGTTAGTAAATTAGAAGCCCAAATCTTTAAGAAAGGTTCTGGTTCAGGAACTAATTTGAGTAAACTAAGAAGTTCAAGAGAACCTGTTGGTGGTGGAGGTAAAGCATCTGGACCAATTTCATTTCTCAAAGCACACGATACATTAGCAGGAGTAGTTAAATCTGGTGGTACTCTTAGACGAAGTGCTAAACTTGCATGCTTAAATATTGATCATCCAGATATTGAAGATTTTATAGATTGTAAATTATATGAAGAGGAAAAACTAGCAATTTTAAGAAAAGCTGGACTAAAAGCCAGACCAGGATATGATCTTTCAGATGAAGTATATTTTCAGAATACAAATTTATCTGTTAGAGTTTCTAATTCTTTTATGGAAAAAGTAATTAATAATGGTGAATGGAAAACAACATTTATTTTACAACAAACATCAACTTCTAACGATTGTAAAATATATAAAGCAAGAAATCTTCTTAAAAAAATTGCTGAAACAAGTTGGAAAATAGGTGATCCTGGACTTCAGTTTCATGATACTTTTAATGATTGGAATACGTTAGCTAATGATGGACAAATTGAAAGTACTAATCCGTGCGGTGAATTTGCTTCATTAAATGATACAAGTTGTAATTTAGCATCAATTAATTTAATAAAATTCTTTATTAAAAATACTAATAATACTTTTGATTTTGATTTTGATACTTTTGTTGATGTTATTAAAACTGTTATTACCGCACAAGATATACTAATTGATAATTCAATTTATCCAAGTGATGAAATTACAAAAAATACAAGAGCCTATCGAAATCTTGGTCTCGGATATACAAATCTTGGTGCATTATTAATGTGGATGGGAATATCGTATGATAGTGATGAAGCAAGATTTTTAGCATCACAATTAACTGCTTTAATGACAGGAATCGCATATGATACAAGTGCATCTATTGCTGAAAAAGTTGGTGAATTTGAAAAGTTTAATAATAATAAGACATCATTATTACGAGTTCTAAAGAAACATCATAACGCTCTTTATAACACTCAAGTAATAGATGTAGAAAGTTGTCAAAGATGGTACGCTCTTAGATACCTTTCAACAGCATTATGGGATAAAATTATTAAATATGAGAAATTTAGAAATGCACAAGTTACATTATTAGCACCTACTGGAACAATAAGTTCAGTTATGAATGCTATTACAACTGGAGTTGAACCAGAATTCAGTTTAATCAGATATAAAAGATTAACAGGTTCAGAAGGTGCAATATTAAAATATGTGAATCCAATTGTAGAAGAATCATTAAAAAATATTGGATATTCAGAAACAGTAATCCCAAATATAATAAAAGAATTAATTGGTGAAGAAGTTGAAAATACTAATTTTAAAGATCAAAAAGATAGAAATATATTTTTAACAGCTGCTCCAACACCCGGAACAAAATTATGTATTCCTTATATGGGACATGTAAAAATGTGTGCAGCGATTCAACCATTTTTATCTGGAGCAATTAGTAAAACAATTAATCTACCTCAAGATGTAACAGTTGATGAAATATTCAATTTATATATTGAAGCTTGGAAAATGGGTTTGAAAGGAATTACAATTTACAGAGATAGTAGTAAAAACTTTCAACCACTTTCAACCACTGTCGATAAAAAAGAAGAAATAAAAAATATTCCAGTTGAAATTCCAAAATTAGTTAGAAAGAAATTACCTGCCGAAAGAAAAGCTCTTACACATAAGTTCAAAATGGGTAGTTCAGATGGTTATATTACTTGCGGATTTTATCCAGATACTAATGAACTTGGAGAGATATTTGTTAACGTATCTAAAGAAGGAAGTACAATATCTGGATTCGCAGACGCTCTTGCAACAGTATTAAGTATTGCATTACAATACGGTGTACCTTTAAAAGAATATGTAAGAAAACTTTCACATCTCAAATTTGAACCAAGTGGTTTTACATCAAATCCTGATATTCGAACAGCTAGTAGTATAGTAGATTATATAGCAAGATATTTAGGATTAAAATTCTTACCAGAGAAAGAACAGATTGAACTTGGATTAATATCATCTATAAAAGACAAAACTGAAATGACAGAAAAAGAATCGACAAAAATTTCATCATATGATCAGGATATTGGTCCGACTTGTCCTAATTGTGGTACAATAATGCGACGACTTGGAAGTTGTTATTTTTGTAGTAATTGTAGTTACAATCAAGGATCGTGTGGATAAAAATTAAATGAGCTGACGTAACTCAGTAGGAAGAGTAATCAATATGTCGGGAGTTCGATTCTCTCCGTCAGCTCCGTTTTTTATTCAACAAATGTATAGGAGAGAAATACAATGATCATTCTTGAAAAGCCAAATTCTAATAATAAAGGAGAATAATGGTCATGGATTATCCATGTACAAACTGTCCATTAAAAGAACAATCAAGAAAGAAATGTCTCACAGCTCCAAACACTTGTAAAAAATTCATTGAATATCAAACAGAATGTGATACAAGAAAAACACAAAGTTCGTTAGATAGACACTTTGATTCAGGATTTAATACAAATTATTATTCAAAAACAAGAAGAAGACCACCTTGTTATTAGGAGTAGACAATGTTATCAATTAGAAAATTGTTTAATGTTGGTTCAGATAAAGTAAAACTAAGTAAATTTGATGAAAAATTTTTTAAAACTTTATCAGGGCATGAAGAAATAGCATATCGAAAAGAGGGAAAATATTATACGATACTTTATGATGGAAATAAAGCAGGTATAGTTGGTTTTATTCCAGGTAAAAATAAAGATACTGTATTTGCTCAAATCGTAATTCACCCAGACTATAGAGGAAAACAAATTCTAAAAAGTGCTTATGATTTACTTGTAAAAAAACATAAAATTAAAATTTTATATGCAACTATAAAGAAAAATAATATAGCATCAAGTAAATCACACATAAATGCAGGTTTTAAGAAATTAGATGAACGAGAGATGAAACAATTAAGGGATTTAGATTTCCTTGAAAACGATGAAGATAGATATGTAAAATTATTTAAATAATAGGAGTAAATATAATGTTATCAATTATAAAATTATTTGAAGTGCTTAATTTTAAATTACCTAATCAATTTATAGGAATAAAGAAAAAAACACTTCAATCAACACCTACACTTCCAGGACAAAAAAATCTTAATCGAATTCAAAAATTAGGTAATAAATTAAATACATTAAATACAAAATTACCGAGGTATTAATTATGTCGATTTCAAACCCAATTATTTCAACATCAGATGATGTTTATGATCTGATTAAAAGTGGGAAAACTTTACAAGATAAAATTTCATATTCATCTACAAAAACTAAAGGGAAAGCTATGAACATTCCATTAGGACGAGTTTGGTTTAATCAACTTTTACCAGAGTCTTATCCATTAGTAGATGAACCAGTAGATAGAAAAAAATTAGATACTATTATAATAGATCTTCAAAAACGATATGGAACAGAAGAAGCTTCATTATATATCGCAAAACTTCAATCAGAAGCTTTTAAATTAGCATCAATATCTCCAAACACATTTGAAATAAATTTGTTTATTCCACCAAAAGAGTGGTTAAAAAAGAAAGAAGAATTTCAAAAGAATGCTGAAAAACTTTCACCGTTAGAATTTAAAAAAGAAGCAGAAATTTTAACAAAAGAATTGTTAAAATATATAGAAGGAGAAGGATTCAGAGCAGAAAACATTATGTCATCGGGTGCTAAAGGAAATCCAATATCAGATTGGGGTGCTTTGCTTGTATCTAAAGGCTATGTTATGGATATAGAAGGAAACTTATTAGGTCCAATTACTAAAAGTTTAAACGATGGCTATGGAAAAATTGATTATTATCATGCAGGTTCAGAAGCTCGTAAAAATTTCTATATGCGTTCTGCTTTAACTGCACACCCAGGATTAAATTAGTCCTGTTTAAATCTCGTGAATTCAGGGAAACTCCTAACAGGTGATGCTGAGGACAATCCTGAGCCAAGCTTCTAATAAGACTGCTAATCTTATTAGTTGAAGGTGCAACGACTATCCCGAAAGGGAGTACACTCAAGCGAGTGGAAGCGCGAGACATTCCCTATATAAAAAGTAAGGAACAAAAAATGAATAAAAATTTTAACTTTAATCAAATGCAATACAATGATAATATACTTAATCGATTTAGAAATAAAATTAATAATGTGTCACAAAAAGTAATTTATGATATAAAATATCATAATACTCATAAAGATGTTTTAAAACAATCATAGGGAATGATGATATAGTCTGTTCTCATAGGTAACTATGAGTTCTTCCTCGGAAGAAGCTTAGAAATAGCGATTCTAAGTAAACATTTAAGATCTTACAACGAAGATGGTAAAAGCTAATGCTGGATTACAAATAGACAAAAAAGTACAGGATTGTGGAACTAAGAAAACTTTTGATTTACACATTACAAAAGATATTGCCGACTTAGTATTACAAAGAAATTATGTAACACAATCTGGAACAATTAAAAAGATTACAGATAGTGAACAAGTATTAGATAAGAAAATTAAATTAAGATCACCCTTATACTGTCATTCAGAAGATGGTATTTGTCCAACTTGCTATGGTGATCTTTATAAAATTTTAAATACCAAGAATGTTGGAATATTAGCTGGTGGAGCAATTAATACAGTTGGTATTAATGCTATGATGAAAATGAGACATAAATCATCTTCCATTGAAACAAAAGAAGTTGATTTTATTATTATGGCTAAAAAAGCTGGTATTGATATTAAATCATTTGCTGATATTCTTGATATTAAAAAAACAGAAATATATGCTAAAGTTTCATGTACAATTACTATTGACACAACTGATTATGATGATCTTTCTTTAATTGATTGTGGTGATAAATATCAAATTAATGGAGTTTTAACAATTCAATATAATGAACCACCGAATGTATCAACAATCACATTACCATATGCCATTATGGTTGATTGTTTTAAACCGGCAGATATATTAATTGATGGTAATATTATTACTATGAATTATGAAGCGGGAGAATTAATTATTAAACAAGATTATTATGATGATACATTTAATGAGAGGACTGTTGATAGATTATTTGAAGGTAGCGCAAGATATATTACTAATCCAGAAGTTCTCGTTATGACAATTCGTGATAAAATTACGGGAATAGATTTAGTGCATATAGAAACTATTGTTAGTAATATGTTTAGAGATGCAGAAGACTTAACATTACCAGCAAGAATTACTGACTATAAAAACGTTGTAGTTATCGGACAAAAGAAACTCCCATATGTTATTTCATGGTTATCTGGTTTAAGCTTTGAAAATATTAATAGAGCAATTAAAGTTGGTCTACTTGATGGCAAAGATGCAATTATGGACCCTATTGAAAAAATTGTTATGGAGAAATATGGCGAACTCGAATAATTTAATATTCTTAAGTTTTATATAGAAATAATTAAAGAAAGAAAGAAAGAAAGAATTAACCTGTGGCTTGAATTGTTCAGCAGTATCTTTCATTTGTTTAACAACCCCACCTAAGATGTATGAATCTTAGAATACAGTGCGTGTCAGTTGTGTTCCGTAAGGAACTCCTTTTGATGGACCACCTTCGGCGTTTGCACATGTCGCCAAATTAACTCCTTCGGGAGTTAATTATTTTTTATTTCTTTTTGTGAGAATAATTATGCTACCTATTAATCATTTATTTGAAAATATTCCAGAACATCCAGATACAACTGTTATTAAAAATGAATTTTATCCAGATGGATTAACTCAAAAACAAATATATCAATATTATATTTCTCAAAAGAAAACCATTTTAAAGAATACAGATAATCGAGAAGTAATGATATTTTTTAACGTTGGATTAAATAAATTTATAATTAAGCGTAAAGCTTCTAAAGATGAATTAATTAAACTCACTTCAGAAAATTACGATACTATAATTAGTGGCAGAACAGTTTCAATACATTCAACTATGAATCAACAAGAAAATTTTGGCATTATTGATTTAGATTTTCACGATTTTGAAACTGTTAAAAATGCTACTATAGAAGTTTATGATTATTTATTTAAATCCAATAAGAATCTTGAAATAAGGTTTACTGGTAAAACTGGATTTCATATCATATATTATAACACAAAAAAATTCGATATAAATTATATAAAGAAACATCTAAATACTATGTTGACAGATTCTGATCTTTTTCCAAAATATAATATAAACATAAGTAGATCTACTCAAAAAGTTAATATTGATTTATCTTCTAATAAATTTAGAGGAGGATTTATTACACCAAACGCATTATCAATTCTTGGATTAAAATGTATGATAATTTCTAGAAAACAGTTGGAAAAATTCAATAGAAAGGAGGCAAAAATATAATGCAAAGCGTCTCCTATCTATTTGTATTAATGGAAAATGAAATAGGAATACAACAT
>ERZ1645192.3373-NODE-3373-length-13016-cov-5.078698_pt1 | contig 13016 bp, 9 predicted proteins | sample MGYA00575354_ERZ1645192 | MGnify/ENA primary metagenome ERZ1645192 (study PRJEB40844, sample SAMN11349763) | freshwater sediment metagenome | isolation source: river sediment | host: Sediment | place: India: Faizupur Khadar , New Delhi | collected 2017-02-21 ... | reverse complement strand
CGAGCCTGATAGCAGAGGTCTGCAGCGCAGGTGAAAAGGGTATCAAATTTTGTGGGATTTTGCTGCCATTGACAGCGAACATCGTTAACGACATCACGGGTGGAACTGGGGATACCTGTATCAGCAATTATTAAAGCAAATGAATTCTTCACCCGAATTAATTCAAATGGCTGCTCCCGGATGAAATAGATGGGTTGCTGATAGGTAATTACAGTGTTGTCAATTCCTGAAGGGTTGCCATGCTGATGGGTTTCTGATTGATATGCCAGCTGGTTGATTTTTGAATTATCCAGGGAAAATCCCATAAATGCTGTTACAGCGCGAATGATCGCCACAGCCACGGACGCACTGGAGCCCAATCCGCTTCCTGCTGGAATGGTGGAGGAAATTTTCAACTGTAATGGCGGAAGATGATCCACATTAAGGTCACTCATGATTGCGAAAATGAGCAGTTTGATCGGGTGTGTTCCAGCCAGTTGATGGAGACGGGAGCATAAGCGGATGGCTGGCGATTCGATCCAGATATCATTTTGATTTCCCCCCGGAATCGGTGTAATTATCGCTCGAACCTGGACCTGGTGTACCGGTACAGCAATTGCCGGGCGCTGGTAAACTACCGCATGTTCACCCAGCAGAATGCATTTTCCAGGAGCTGTTGCTGTGATTGCCGGCATTGTTTATTTGGAAAGATAGATAATTGCAACTACACTCAGTCCCCAGAGGAGAATATCCATTTGGAGAGCGCGGTCTGACAGGATCACATCTTCCGGCGCACCTCCCGCATCATTCACCTGGACAAGGTAGATATATCTAAAAATCCCGTACAGGACAAATGGAATGGTCAGCATCATCAGATGATTTTCGGGTAAATTCACTGCCGAAAAGGTATACAGGCTATATGCCATCAGGGTGGTGGAGGACACAATGGTAATCAATTGGTCCAAGAGGGGGATGGTGTATCCATCAAGAACCTTCCTGTGATTGGATGCATCCTTTGCCAGCAATGCCAATTCGGCGCGCCGTTTTCCGAATCCAATAAACAAGGCGAGCAAGGTGGTGCATACAAATAACCAGGGAGAGAAACGCTCAACAACTATCAGGACGACCCCGGCGACAACGCGGATCACAAATCCAGCCGCAATGACCAGCACATCAATCAGCGGAACGTGTTTAAGCCATCTGGAATAAGAGTAGATTAAAAGAAAATATCCAAGGGCAGCCAGGGCAAATTTCCAGGAAAGAAGGAAAGCTGCCGGAATAATGATTGCCAGTAATAATATGGCGGCAATCCGGGCGGTGTGGATTGATAGTTTTCCGGAAGCAATCGGACGGTTTTTCTTTTGCGGATGCTGCCGGTCAGACTCTATGTCCGCTATGTCATTAATAATGTACACGACACCGGAAATTAAAGAAAACAAAACCAAACCGGCGATTGTTCGGAGGAGGGCACTGGGATTTCCCAGTTGCCTGTCAAAGATCAGGGGGGCTAGGACAAAGGCATTTTTTATCCATTGCCTTGGGCGCATGGTCTTCAGAATTGAGTACAGCATGAATTAATCATAACACAACTCTTGCGATACAATTACGGTGTGGAAAAAATCCGATTGGATATCCTGTTGCATGAAAGAGGATTGGCGGAAAGCCGGTCGCTTGCCCAGCGATTGATCATGGCTGGACAGGTAAGGGTGGATGGAGTTGTGGTTGACAAACCATCCATCAAATTCCCGAATGATGTCCAGGTTGAGGTTGATGCGGGACCCAGGTACGTCTCCCGCGGAGGAGAAAAGCTGGAAGCAGGATTGATTGCCTGGGACCTGTTGGACCTGGCAGGATTGGTTTGTGTGGATGTTGGTGCGTCCACAGGCGGATTTACGGATTGTCTTTTACAGCATGGAGCATCACGGGTGTATGCCATCGATGTTGGGTATGGTTTGCTGCACTGGAAATTGAGGAATGATCCACGGGTCATATCCATGGAGAAAACAAATGCCCGCTACCTGGAACCCCTTCCAGAAAAGATTGACCTGGTTGTTGTGGATGCATCGTTTATTTCGCTGAAAGTTCTTCTATCCGTAATTCACGGATGGTTCGATGACCAGGGGAAAGTAATTGCCTTGATCAAACCGCAATTTGAGGCGGGGAAAAAAGATGCAGCAAGGGGAGAGGGGGTTATTCGTGATCCCGCCATCCACCGTCGAGTCATCCAGGAGGTTGTCCGGAACGCTGAAAGCATTGGCTTTGGCGTCCGGGGTCTCATCCGGTCTCCGTTACTTGGACCGAAGGGAAATGTGGAGTTTCTTGTATTGCTCGAAAAGTCCGGCTATTCCAATCCAATATTGGATGAGATCATTGAAAATATGGTGATAAACATCAGCTGATTGGAGGAAAAATGGTTGATCCTTATGTAAAAAGGTTGTTGAGTCAAAGTGAAACGGTTCTATTTACCACCAGGCAGCATTGGTTTTTGCTTGTGCAGCAGATTTTTCTGGAATTGGTGCTGATTGGTATTGTCACGGTAATTATTCTTCTGTTGAGTGACATCTCCTCCTTTTTTTACCTGGGCTTTATCTTGCTGGCGGTTCCCTTGTTTGGGCTCATTCGCGACATCCTGATTTATTCATCGCAACAATTTCTTGTAACCAATCGCAGAGTGATTCATATACGGGGAATATTTCATAAAACTGTCATGGATTCGTCCCTGGAGAAAGTCAATGATGTAAGGATGGATCAACCCCTCCTTGGCAGGGTGTTTGACTTTGGAGATGTGCAGATATTAACCGCCAGTGACGATGCGATCAACGTGTATCACTTCATTGCCAAACCAATCCGTTTTAAAACAGCAATGTTGAATGCCAAGGAAGCCCTCAGCCACCTGGATATCCTATCGGATGATTTGGCGGGTGTTCCAACGCGCTCGCAGACAATCAATCAATCGCAAGAATCAGACATTTTCCGAATGATCAGTGAACTTGATGAGCTTCGCAAGCGCGGGGCAATCACAGAGGAGGAATTTGAGAGGAAAAAAGCGGAGCTGTTAAGCCGGATCTAATTTGCCGGGATACAGACTTTAGCTGGATGAGATAATAGGGTATACTTACCCGGTTAAGAGCCATGGAAAATATCCGCAATTTTTGTATTATCGCCCATATTGATCACGGAAAATCGACTCTTGCAGACCGGCTTCTCCAAATGACGGGAACTGTGTCGGACCGCGATATGGTTGCACAAATCCTGGACTCCATGGACCTGGAGCGGGAAAAGGGCGTGACCATCAAAGCCTCGGCAGTGCGGATGTTGTACAAGGCAAAGGATGGCCTGGAGTATGAACTTAATCTGATAGACACGCCGGGTCATGTGGACTTCAACTACGAAGTAAGCCGTGCGCTGGCGGCTTGCGAGGGTGCTTTATTGATTGTGGATGCGACACAAGGTATTGAAGCCCAGACCCTTGCAAATCTGTACCTTGCACTGGATGCCGATCTGGTCATTGTCCCGGTCATCAATAAGATCGACCTACCCTCGGCACTACCGGATGAAGTGGCAAAAGATCTTGAACATCTCCTGGGGGTACCTGCGGATTCGATACCAAGAATTTCCGCCAAGGAAGGCACAAATGTAGAACAGGTGCTGGAGGCAATCGTCTTCCAGGTTCCTCCACCCAGGGGAGATTCAGATCTCCCATTGAGTGCTCTCATCTTTGATTCTCATTATGATTCATACAAGGGAGTGGTTGCGTATATCCGAATCATGGATGGTAAAATTCGATCCAATGATTCTTTACGATTGATGGCAACCCGTTCTGATTTGAAACCTGTGGAAATTGGGGTATTTTCACCAACCATGCGCCCGGTGGATCAACTGCTTGCAGGAGATGTGGGGTATATTGCAACCGGACTGAAAACAGTGTCTGAGTGTCGGGTTGGGGACACAATCACCAACAGCCAAAATCCAATCCGAGAACCACTTCCAGGGTATCGCCATCCAAAACCGATGGTATTTGCAGGTATTTACCCGGTTGAAGGCGAGGATTATGATGATCTTAAGGAAGCTCTGGAAAAACTTCAATTAAATGATGCTTCTTTGGTTTACCAACCTGAAACATCCCAGGCGTTGAACTTTGGATTCCGCTGCGGTTTTCTTGGATTATTCCATATGGAAATAATCCAGGAACGATTGGAGCGGGAATATGATATGGATGTGGTGGTCACTGCTCCATCTGTGGAATATGAGGTGGTTATGCTGACGGGGGAAATCCTGGTGATTGACTCGCCGGTGGAACTCCCTGATGAAGCGCTTATCCAGGAAGTGCGAGAGCCATGGATGAAGCTGGATATTATTACCCCAACAGAATTTTACGGACCCGTGATGGAACTGGTCACCCGCAGGAGAGGGGTTTATACCCAGCAGGATTACCCCGCGCCTAATCGCGTTCAGTTAATTTTTGAAATTCCCCTGGCTGAAATTATTGTGGATTTCTTTGATGAGTTAAAATCGCGCACCCGGGGATATGCCTCAATGGATTATTCGTTTATCGGATATCGCCCCAGCAACCTGGTGAAACTTGAGGTGATGGTTGGCGGAGAGCCGGTGGATGCGTTGGCGTGTATTGTCCATAAAGAGGAAGCCTATCATAAGGGGCAGCGCCTGGTGACAAAATTAAAGGAGTTGATTCCCCGGCAATTATACGATGTTGCCATCCAGGCATCCGCAAGTGGACGAATTATTTCCCGGGCGAATGTTAAAGCCATGCGGAAAGATGTCCTTGCAAAGTGCTATGGCGGCGATATCACACGAAAAAAGAAATTGCTGGAAAAACAAAAGCGTGGCAAGCGCCGGATGAAAATGGTTGGGAGCGTGGAAATTCCACAGGAAGCTTTTATGGCTGTTCTGCGGCTGGAGGATGAATGACGGAGCCGCTGGTCGTAAAAAAGCAAAAGCGATGGGGATGGATCCCAGGTGTTCTGGTCAGCGTTGTTGCCATTATCTTGATCATCCAGGTTGTGGGGGATTGGGATACGTTGAAGCAGTCCTTTTCCTCTTTCAATGGTCGATATATATTTGCTTCTGCTGCATTTTGTCTTCTTTTTTTGTTGATCAGGGGACAGGCGTGGAGAACGATTCTTGGCTCGGAAGTGGGTTTATGGCAATCCTTCCTGGTGGTTAACCAGGGGTACTTGATCAATTCGATAATTTTCAACCGGGCGGGTGAAATTGCCCGGTCAGTATTGATGTCAAAACACGTGAAGAAAAACCCCTTTTATGTTTTGTCAACCATTATCATTGAGAGGGCATTTGATCTGGTTATTGCGGCGGGATTATTGTTAAGTACTTTGCCGCTAGCGCTGGGCATGGATTGGGCGCGCCCGGTGGCTACTGTCATTATTATTCTTGTCATTGCTGGTTTGGTTGTACTTTTCCTGGTTGCGAGGAATCATGAAGCAGTAGAATTATGGGCGGAAAAATTCCTGGGTAGATGGAAATTTACACGAAAAATTGTTTTGCCGCAGATCAAGCCACTTCTTGCCGGGCTGGGGACACTGACAAGACCGGTGCAATTCATACTATCCTTCTTCTGGATTTTTCTTTCCTGGTGTGCTGCCATCGGGATGTACTATGTATTGATTCTGGCAATCCAACCGGATGCGCCAGTGTGGTGGGGAATTTTTGCCGATTCTGTTCTGGCGGTGGGAATTGCCCTTCCCTCGGCACCTGCAGCGCTTGGTGTGTTTGAGGGTTCTCTCGTTGCAGCACTGACACTGCTGGGCGTTGATGCTTCCATGGCTCTGGCATATGCCGTAATTGTTCACTTCGTTCAGTTTATTGTTACAGCTGTCATTGGTTTCTATGCGCTTATCAAAGATGGCAGGTCCATCGGTGAGTTGCTGAATAATTTCCATCAAAATCCGGAACAACATTGACCCATGCGCATATTGATTGGTTTGACATATTACCGCCCCCACTATTCCGGGTTGACGATTTATACAGAACGATTGGCAAAGGCGCTGGTCCGGCGCGGACATGATGTAACCGTATTAACCTCCAGGTTCTCCAAGTCACTTCCAGCGTACGAAGTGACGGATGGCGTAAAGATCTATCGCGTGAATGTGATCATGCGAATCAGCAAGGGGGTCATCATGCCTGCAATGCCATTCCAGGCATTCCAGTTGATCCGAAAAGCGGATATTGTAAATTATCATGTTCCCCAACTGGATGCTGCTCCAGGGACCATCCTCAGCCGGCTGCTGGGAAAACCGGTTATTTTAACGTATCATTGTGATTTGCAGCTTCCCAAGGGCTTCATTCACCAGGCTGCCAATGTGGTATCGCACCTTGCCAATCATGTGTCTGCCAAATCTGCCAGCCTGATAATCACAAATACCGGGGATTATGCTGTTCATTCCCAGTTTCTCCGTCATTATCTTGCAAAAGTGGGCGTTATTAATCCTCCGGCAGAACTTCCGTATGTTTCCAGCGATCAGGTGATGTCTTTTAAGCAAAAGTGGGGCATAAAACCACACCAGAAAGTGATTGGCATGGCAGCCAGGCTGGCTGCCGAGAAGGGGGTTGAATTTCTTGTAGAGGCAATGCCTGAAGTACTGAAAAAATATCCGGACGCAAAGGTCTTGTTTTTGGGTCAGTACGAAAACGTCCTGGGGGAAGAGGCATATGCTCAACGGTTATTGCCATTGATCCGTGAGTTGGGTGATCATTGGTCTTTCTTGGGCAACGTCTCTGCGGAGGACTTGGCGGCATTTTATCGATCCTGTCACGTGACAGTATTACCCAGTACCAACGCGACCGAATCGTTTGGGATTGTGCAGGTGGAATCCATGATCTGTGGGGTGCCTGTTGTTGCGACGGATATTCCCGGAGTGCGTCATCCGGTGCATGCTTCCGGCATGGGGATTATCATACCGCCAAAAGATGGCAGATCTCTTGCGGATGCAATCCTTCAAATATTGGATCATCCTGACCTTTACCGGGGTGACTCCGAGTTAATCCGACAACATTATGGTTCGGATCATGTTGCTGAGCAATATGAAAAACAAATGCTGGAATTGTTGGGAGAGGTGATGTTGGAAGGGAATCCACCAGAATTACAGGAGGAGTTGCCGGGTGAATAATCCTCCCAATGATTTGTTGTGGAAGAACATCACCTCACTGCCATATTTTCGTGGATTATTACGGGCGGTGGAGGGCAGGTATTATCAATCCATGGATCTGCCGGGACCGGTGTTGGATCTTGGCTGTGGTGACGGTCATTTTGCCAGCGTAACATTTTCCGGCACACTTGATGCAGGCTTGGATCCATGGGTGCAACCTATTCGGGAGGCACAGGGGCGAGGGAAATACAAGCTTCATGTTTTGGCGCAAGGATCTCAAATTCCGTTCCCTGAGCAGTATTTTCAAACCGTGATCAGTAATTCCGTCCTTGAACACATCCAGGACATTCAACCGGTTTTGAATGATGTGGCGCGGGTCACCCGGATGGGAGGTTCATTTATTTTTTGTGTCCCGAACCATCAGTTTGACGGCTCCCTTTCCATTGGAGCGGTAATGGAGAAATTCGGTTGGAAGACCCTTGCAGGCAGGTATCGCAACTGGTTTGAAAAGATTGCTCGTCATAAAAACCTGGACTCTCCCGAGGTTTGGATATTGAGATTGGAAAAGGCTGGGTTTGAAGTAATCCAATGGTGGCATTATTTTTCTCCACAAGCCCAGTCGATCATGGAGTGGGGACACTTTTTGGGATTGCCTTCATTAGTAATCCGCAAACTGACAGGTAAATGGATCCTGGCGCCAACCTGGTGGAACCTGGGATGGACATATCGAATCCTGGAAAAATATTATCGCCAGACCCAGGAGTGTGAAAACGGTGTCTGTACATTTTATGTTGCAAGGAGGGTATAAAGGTGGCGCGTTTTTTTCAGAAGTATGGTTATTATGCCTTATCCATTGGAAGAATGATGGTTGGGTTCAGGGATTTCCCCGCCATTGTGAAAACCATGCTTGCGAAAAAATTGACGCGCCCCAGTCTTGTTACGCTTCAAAACGGGGTGAGATATTTAATCCGGGGAAAAATGGATCTCTGGAGTGTGAAGGAAGCCTGGCTGGATCGCTTTTATGAAACGTATGGTTACCAGATTGAACCGGATTGGAACATTATTGACATTGGTGGAGGGATTGGGGAATTCACAATATTTGCCAGTCAAAAGGCGCAGCAGGGTCATGTATATGCATTTGAACCATTTTCATCATCTTATCAATTACTAATCAATAATCTTGAATTGAATCATGTATCAAATTGCACGGCAATCCAACGGGCAGTCTCTACAAATGGAGAAACTATTTTATTGGATTCCTCCAATGGAGAGCCTTTGCAAGTTCAAAGTCTTACTGATAATCATCGTACATCCAACGGAATTTTCACTGCTGTTGAAAGTGATACCCTGAAGGATATTTTTTCCAAATATCAATTGAGCCGGTGTCACTTGTTAAAATTGGACTGTGAAGGCGCAGAGTATGATATCCTGTTTACATCCGGGGATGTTCTCGACCTGGTTGAGCGGATTGTGCTGGAGTATCATCACGTAAATGGTCATACCGCGGATGAGTTGTGCACCTTTTTGGGTTCCATTGGGTATGTGGTTGAAACTTTTCCAAACCATGTACATGATCACATTGGATATCTTCGTGCCATCCGGCGTGAGTTAATGTAAACATTTGAGTTGAATTATGGAACAAGAACCAAGCATTCTTGACTACCTGATCTCAAAAATCCTGTTTTGGAGGCGAAACCCGTTACACCCCCGGACATTTGTTGCTGATTCGAATCACGAAGTTACCGATGATATTTCTGCATTTGCAGGCAACAGTGATGTAGAAGAAAAGCCGGAAGCAACGCCTGCCTCGTTAAAACCAACAGAGGGAACATCATCATTGGATATCACAAGAATGTCAGCGAGGTTTCCTTGGCGGACATTTGCTGCGCTTGTGATTGCTTTGACAGCACAATTTACATTGGAACCACGAGCCAACCGCGATTGGGTCCCTGGAATTATTTTGTATGGTGCAGCAATTGCCCTGATGATTTGGGCTTGTCTTCAAAAAGAATTGACTTGGATTGATCCACCAGCAGAAGAAGAACCGATTGACCGTGTGGAAACAGGAGATCAAAAGGTTGATTTATGGGAAAGGGTTTTACATTCCCGGTGGGAGTGGCTGTTCCCTGCTGTTTTGTTGAGCTTGCTTGCCATTTTTAGTTTTAAGGTTGGAACGGGACAATATCAATTTACCTGGTTCAATGTATTTGTTTGGATTTCAGCTTTGGTGCTTACGATCGTGGTGTTTTGGCAACCGGATGGGGCTTTTCAAAGATATTGGCAGGCATTGAAAGGATTTATTAAAGCGGGCACCATACGATTGCGGGTCAATCCCTGGTCTCTTCTCCTCATAGGGATTTTTATTGTTGCCATCTTCTTCCGGTTTTACCTGCTTAACCAGGTTCCATCACAAATGGTCAGCGACCACGCGGAAAAGCTTTTGGATGTTGGTGATGTTCTCCGCGGACAAACCAATGTCTATTTTCCGCGCAATACAGGACGGGAATTTTTCCAAATGTATTGGACCGCTTTGATGGTCATTGTTTTTAAAACCGGATTAAGTTTCATCAGTTTGAAGCTGGGAACAGTCATCCTGGGATTGTTGACCCTGCCTTATATTTACCTGTTGGGCAAAGAAATTGGCAACCGGCGGATTGGCTTGATTGCCATGGCTTTTGCTGGGGTTGCCTACTGGCCGAACCTGATTTCCAGAATTGCACTACGATTCACGCTCTATCCGTTTTTCCTGGCACCGGCGATCTATTATTTTCTGCGGGGAATTCGGCTGCAGAAAAGGAATGATTTTATCCTGGCGGGAATTTTCCTTGGACTCGGGCTGCATGGGTATTCGCCTTATCGAATCGTTCCGATCCTGCTGGTGCTGGGGCTGGGAATTTATCTAATTCATCACCTGGGAAGGCATCTTGCCGAAACTCGCAGAAAAACTGCGTTTGGTGTCCTTGTCATGGCAATTATCTCATTGGTGATTTTTCTGCCATTGCTACGTTATACAATCGCCAATCCGGATATGGTTGGGTATCGGGCGTTAACCAGGCTGGGCTCATTGGAACAGCCCATCCAAGGAAATCCGTGGTTGATATTTTTTAACAACCTCTGGCGGGCGATGACCATGTTTGCCTGGGATAATGGAGAGGTATGGGTCATTTCCATCCCTCACCGTCCGGTCCTGGATTTTGTTGCAGGAGCCTTGTTTCATCTTGGATTTGCAGGGCTGTTGATTCGGTATATACAGAAACGAAATTGGATGGATCTGTTCATTCTCATATCCATCCCCGTTTTGATGCTTCCCTCCATCCTTTCGTTGGCGTTTCCGGCGGAAAATCCCTGCCTGAACCGCACAGCCGGTGCAATCATTCCTGTGTTCCTAATCATTGGTTTTGCTCTTGACGGCATCATGCGTGCCTTTGAGAGGCTGGGTCATAAAAGTGGTCAACGATTGGCGTGGGCTATTTTTACAACACTGTTTCTGATTTCCAGCATCCAGAATTATTCCCTGGTTTTTCAACAATATCGCAAGGCTTATGATGCCAATTCCTGGAACACAACGGATATTGGGCATGTTATCAGAAATTACGCGGAATCCGTTGGCAGCGTGGATACAGCTTATCTTGTTGCATATCCACATTGGGTGGATTCCAGGTTGGTGGGAGTGAATGCGGGTTATCCGCTGAAGGACTTTGCCATATGGACAGATCAATTTGAAGCCACCAGGACCGATCCCAGATCAAAGTTGTTCGTGATTAATAGCAATGACCATGAGGATATCCGGATTCTGTCGGGGATGTATCCCAATGGTTCATTAAGTCTTTATGATGTCTCTTTGGAAGGAAAGGACTTCTATTTATTCTTTGTCCCTGCCGAGCCATTGGGGCAGTAGAATCGGATATATTGGGCTGGAGTTAAGAAACGGATGACCTTGTTGCAAGAACAACCCAAAAAACGTATCAGTTTTCAAAATCAATATCACTGGATTTGGGATCTCCTCCTGGTAGTTATCCTGGTTGCTGGTGGTTATTTTCGTTTCATCGGGATCAATTGGGACGATAATCATCATGTCCATCCGGATGAACGTTTCCTGACAATGGTGGAGACGTCCATCTCACCAGTCAAAGCCGGAGAATACTTTAATACAGACCTATCAACATTGAATCCCCACAATGTGGGATATTCCTATTATGTATATGGAACATTTCCCCTGTTTATCGTGCGGTATGTGGGTGAGTGGGTGGATCGCACCGGTTACGACCAGATCTTCCTGGTGGGAAGATTCTTGGCAGGATTGTTTGACCTGTTCACGGTCTTTCTTGTGTACTTGATTGCTTACCGGATTTATAAACGACCCGGTCTCTCCGTTTTGGCAGCTGCATTTTCTGCCTTTGCTGTGCTCCAAATTCAACAATCCCATTATTTTACAGTTGACAGCTTCTTAACATTCTTTGTAACCCTGTCCCTGTATTTTGCCATCCGAGTAATGACCAGCCCCCTTCCTAAGCGGGAAGATGGAGGAGATGATTATGTTTCTGCAGGGACTCCCCCAATAAGAACCTGGCTGCGCCTCTCGTGGGGTGGTTTTCTTGCCTATGCATTATTTGGAGTTGGACTTGGCATGGCAGTGGCATCCAAGGTGAGTGCTGCACCGGTTGCACTTCTTTTACCAGTTGGAGCGGCAATTTATTATTTTCGATTACCGGAAGCAAAGCGCAGCGAATATCTGGTAATTATTGCAAGAAATGTCATCCTGGCGGCTGTCATATCGGTGGTGGTGTTTCGAATTTGTCAACCTTACGCATTCTCTGGACCGGGTTCCTTTGGCGTTGGATTGAATCCAAAATGGGTGGCAAACCTGAAGGAATTGGCAAGCCAATCCACTGGAAACGTAGATTTCCCTCCTGCACTGCAATGGGCAAGGCGCCCCGCCTGGTTTGGGTGGTGGAATATGACTGTCTGGGGACTGGGGCTTCCACTCGGACTCCTAGCGTGGTTGGCTTTTCTGTGGATGGGTTGGAAGGTGTTTTTCCGGCGGGAATGGCATCTTCACCTTCTCCTATGGTTATGGGTGGGGGTGTACTTTTTATGGCAGGGTACTGGATTTGTGAGCAGTATGCGCTATTTGCTGCCGATTTACCCAGCCATGACGGTGATATCCGCATGGGGATTATTCAGTCTGTGGGATCACAGGACGAGTATCCGCATCATAAGAAATCTAAAAATTAAAAGCATTGCAATTGTTTTGTTTGGGGCTGTTATCCTGGCGGGAACGGCATTATGGGCTTACGCCTTTTCCAGAATCTATACAAGAACCGAAACCCGGGTAGCGGCAAGCGAATGGATCTACGAGAACGTTCCCGGACCCATCAATCTACAGATAGAGACAACGGATGGATTGGTTCAACAACCTCTCAGCACGCTAGCGGGAACCACTTTTTCTACTCCTCAACCTCTCCAAATTGTATTTAAAGCGGTTGAAGCTGTCACTATTACGGAATTAAAGATAGGGAATCTTGTGGAATTAGGGTCCACTGGTGAACAGCGAACAATCCTGGCAACGATTTCTTCTGTCGGGGAGGGCGGAAACGGAGAATCAAGTTATGGATACCTGATTCAAAGTTTTCAGCAGGCACAACAGAATTCAATAATCTTTCAAAATCCAATTCAAGTTCAACCCGGTTTGGATTATGAGTTGAAGCTGGAAGTTGTTGAGCCGGCAATAATGCGGATTTTTGGCAAACTATCCATTGCTGGTATTGATGTGGACGGAAAGAATACCAGTCTGGATCTGCCGGAACTTGTGGAAGTAATCCGGGTAGGGAAACCCTATTCCGTTACGACCATAAAGCCAATTCGTAGTGGCGTATTGAGGGCGATTCAAATTCCTCATGTAGTGGATTGGCT
>ERZ1645192.3372-NODE-3372-length-13017-cov-5.308363_pt1 | contig 13017 bp, 18 predicted proteins | sample MGYA00575354_ERZ1645192 | MGnify/ENA primary metagenome ERZ1645192 (study PRJEB40844, sample SAMN11349763) | freshwater sediment metagenome | isolation source: river sediment | host: Sediment | place: India: Faizupur Khadar , New Delhi | collected 2017-02-21 ... | reverse complement strand
ATGATAGAGATCGATCTTCACGAAATGACCGTAACAGAGGCTCTGGACTATTTTATCGGAACTTATAATTCGAATAAAGGTCAGAGCCTCAAGATTATTCACGGCTACGGATCGACCGGAGTAGGCGGCAGGATCAGAACGGCTGTCAGAAATTTTATCGAAGTCAACAGATCGTGCTTCAGCAGGATCGAGTTCGGCGAGGATCTGGACAGAAATCAGGGCTATACAATAGTCTATTACAGATCTGAATTACCGGATCCGAATGATATTTTAAAAGAGAAGATCAGGGATTATTGTGCATTGTCGCCCAAAACCAAAGAAAAGATAGCCGGCGATTTCAGGAAGTTCGGAAGCGGAGCTGTATTGCAGGCTTTAAAGGAACTCGTTTCTTCAGGAAGGCTTATCGAGATCAAAGGCAAAGTAAAAAAATATGGTATAAAATAGCTAAAGTTTTAATGAAAGCGTAAAAGCCGTGATCATTTTTGACAGCTCAATGTTGCTCGTTTCAAGCGTCCTTGAAAGCTTCAGTGCTATGTTCTTAAGGACGATAACCCCGATGTCTTTTCTTTCTGACAGGATCTTTTCAAAATCGTCCGCTTTAAGAATCAGAACTTCCGTATCGGTTAAAGCATTTACTGTCGCTGTTCTTTTAAGTGTAGGATCGAAAAGCGACATTTCGCCAAAGAATATATTCTGAGAATCGTTCAGTCTGATCATTTTTTTATCGTCAGGTCCGGGTTTATATCCTTCGATCAGCGGGATAAGTTCCTTCTCGATCGATATTTCACCTTTCTTTAACAAGTACATTGTATTTCCGGTAGAATTCTCGCGGATAATTATCTCACCGCTTAAAAATCTCTTCTCTGTCATTGATGAAAGCACATATTCTATCTGATCGTCGTTAAGACCTAAGAACAGTGAGTTCTGGCTTACAGCGCTCATACTTTACGCTCCGGCTTTTGGTTTTCGGTTGTCTGTCAGAAGTACGGCAAGCTCGAATTTCCTTATTATATAAGAATCTTCAGGATTAAGCAGTATCTTAACTTTATCGAGATCTTTTGTAAGTCTGCCTGCCTCTTCGAACTTTCTTTTTATAAAGGCGTCTATCGAGCTTGTATCTTTTGAGTCTGTGTTCTTCATTTCCAAAACATCCTGGATCTGAACAAGAGCTATCAGGATAGCTCTGTTCTTCGAACGGTAATGCGATGCGAGTTCGCCGAACGTCTTTCCGATAAAGTCCTTGGGGATTTCGACTGTTGACATCGAACTGCCGTCTTCGAATGACATTATTTTCTTCATAACATCTGAAATTCCGGGATTTACTATTGCCGAAGTCAGAAAGAAAGGAACTGTGTTATCGGAAATAAAATAATTATCGGCTTTAGCTCTCTGGATGTAAGGCACTGTCTCATTTCTTAAAAGCTGAACATGAACTTTTATCTTCTCCGAAACGGATTTTATAGTCATTGTGGCAAATACGGTTTTCTCATCGGCACCCTGCGAGGAGGCCATCGAATTGTCGGGGATTATTATTACACCTTTTGAATTCTCTATTCCCGCTTTTTCAAGAATGTTTATGTCGGAAAAATCCCCTTTTACGAATCTAACATTGGCATCAGAGAATTTTTCGATGACGGCGTTCATCTGAGAAGGATCCGTATCGTTTATCAATATGATGTCCTTTACTCCTGAAGAGATCAGCGATGATATCAACGATTCTGCTTTCCAGTTCCATCCGCAGAGAATCACAAAATTTTTTCCTTTGATTGTGCTCACTCCCTGGCCCTCTTTTAATTTTTTTGATATAAGTATAGATGACATGGTAGCTGTGAAAGATGATATAAGTATCATTCCTGAAAAGATAAGGAAGATAGTGACTATTCTTCCCGGAACGGTTTTCGGGGTTATATCGCCGTATCCCACAGTTCCGACGGTAACGATCGCAAAATAGACAGCTTCAAAAAGTGATTTAATGTCTTTTTCGAAATTTACAAAAAGCAGAGCTGCGAGGAGAAGGACGAAAAATAAAAGCGTAACTATTTTTACTATATCTTTCTGCCATAATTTCTTAAGCGGTCTTAGCGTCATAACCTTTCTTATTTTATTTATCGTAATGATATCTGCATGCGTAAATATAAATATCATCTCCCTCGGTTTTATAAATAAGCCTGTGCTCTCGGTCAATGCGTCTTGACCACAATCCCGACAGGTCATATCTCAAAGGTTCGGGTTTTCCTTTCCCTTCAGCCGGATTGACTTTAATATCTTTGATCAGCTCATTGATCTTAATGATCATTTTCCTGTCTTCTTTCAGCCACGAAGTATAATCATCCCATGCAATATTTGAAAAGATGATCTTCATTTTCAGTCGAGCTTGCTTTTAGCGACCGTTTTTCCCGATCTCATCTGCTCTATAGATTCAAATAATCTTTCAGCGTTAGCTTTTGAACTTAGAATGTGAACTGTCTCCATTATGGAATTGAATTCATCAAGAGATATTAGTACAGCTCCTTTGCCTTTGCCTCTTTTTATAACAAGCGTGTCATTGTTTTTTTCAACATCATCCAGATATTTTTTAAGGCCGATACGGAATTCTGTAAAATTGGCTGCTAACATAAACCCTCCTTGCAAGTAACTAATTAAGTACTAATATAAGTAACTATTTCTGCAATTGCAAGAAAATAAGTGCTGCTATTCTTTCTTCAGCTCTTTTGAGAATTCATAGATCTTTGATCCTATCTCGTCTCTGATCTTTCTGATACTTTCGAGCTTTTCTTCGTATGTACCTGTAAGTTTTGAAGGGTCGTCGAACGACCAGTGAAGTCTTTTATAAGCGCTGCCGGGGAATATCGGGCATCTTTCTCCCGATGCCTGATCGCATACGGTAATGACATAATCAAAATGCCTGCCGGCATCGATAAAACTCTGAACTGACTTTGATCTGTTTGCGGAAATATCTATTCCGATCTCTTTCATTGCATCGACTACGATCGGATTCAGATGCCCTTCTTCAAGCCCGCCGCTTTCTGCTATGACATTCTGAAGCTCCAGCGAATTCAAAAACGCTTCGGCCATCTGGCTCCTGGCGGAATTATGAATGCATACAAACAGTATAGTTTTCATTTTGATACCTCCGGAAACCATTTTTTAGTGTTATTTGCGAACTTAACAAGGCTGAGCATTACCGGAACTTCTACAAGAACACCGACTATAGTTGCAAGAACGACCGGCGATTGAGGCCCGAATAACGATATAGCTACGGCTACAGAAAGCTCAAAGAAGTTCGACGCGCCTATCATACCTGCAGGAGCAGCTATGTCATATTTAAGCTTCCATTTTCTGCTCCAGAAATAAGCTATAAAAAAGATCAGATAAGTTTGGAGCGAAAGAGGTACGGCTATTAGAAGTATATGAAGCGGGTTATTCAGTATAACATCGCCCTGGAACGAAAAAATGATAACAAGCGTGAGAAGAAGACCGATTATAGTTACATTGCCGAATTTGGGAATGAATGTGTTGTTGAAATAATCTTCGCCTTTATGTTTTATCACGCTCGATCTTGTTGTCATGCCCCCTGCAAGAGGTATTACTACGAACAGAACGACCGACATTATAAGAGTATCCCAGGGGATAGTTATACCTCCTATTCCGAGAAGGAATGCAACGATAGGAGTGAAGGCTATCAGGATTATCAGGTCGTTAGTAGCTACCTGAACCACAGTATAAGCGGGATTTCCTTTTGTCAGATGGCTCCATACGAAGACCATTGCAGTACAAGGTGCGGCTCCGAGCAGTATCGCTCCGGCAAGGTAATCTTTTGCAAGTTCAGGCGTTATCAGTGCCCCGAATACCATATAAAAGAAAAACCATGCGATAAAATACATCGTGAAGGGTTTTATCAGCCAGTTCGTCACCCAGGTCACATAAAGCCCGTGAGGATTTTTCCCGACATTCCTGATACTGGTAAAATCCACTTTCATCATCATGGGGTAGATCATCAGCCAGATCAGAACCGCGATCGGAATGGAGACCTGCGCATATTCGAGCTTGCCGAGAGTTTCGGGTATAAAAGGAAGGAATTTACCTATCAGTACTCCGGTTATCATGCAGAATATCACCCATACGGTCAGATATCTTTCAAAAAAACTTATTCCGGTATTTTCTGACATTATTGACTCCCTATAAATAATTAAATAATCATATTAAAGATCAAGCCTGAAAGCACAGCCATTACGAATACGATAACGACGAATGATACGATTATTTTTTTCTTGAATATCCCTGCGAACATTGTAAGCTCAGGAATGGCTATACCGGCTCCGCTTATGATAAAAGCAATTACCGCGCCGATGCTGACACCTTTATCCATTAATGCAAGTCCTATCGGTATTGCTGATTCTACACGGATATATAAAGGCATGCCGATTATAGCTATCGCTATAACTGCGAACTGATTATCCGGCCCTGCGACTTCTGCTAAAAGATCGGTAGGCATATATCCGTAAATTACGGCTCCTATAGCCACACCGACGATCATATAAGTGAAAACACCTTTAAAATCTTCAAATGCTTTCAGGAAAGATTTCCTTAATTTGTTAATGAAATTTACTGATTGTTCATCATCACTTTCGCTTGAGCTGCCTTTAATCCTGACATTTTTCACCTGATCCGCCCAGCCCATTTTATCGAGAAAAACTCCAGCCGCTACTGAAATCACAGATGTTAACAGTAAAAAAGCAACAGCTGCTTTCCATCCCATAAATGATCCTAACAATATAAATACAAGAGGATCCATTAAAGGAGATGAAATCACAAAAGACATAACCGTGCCAAATGGTACACCTGCTTTAATAAATCCGAGAGTCATCGGAACGGTAGAGCACGCGCAAAATGGCGTGACAGCTCCGAAGAATACTCCCATTATATTACCCCATAAACCTTTTCCCTCCATCCATTTTTTCATTTTGCCCTGAGGGATATACATAAGAGCTAATGCTACGATCATGCTTATCCCGATGAAGAGGATAACAAGCTCAGACATTATAAAGAGAAAGTATTTAAGAGTAACCAGAAAAGTGTTCACGGTTAGCCTCTAAAATGTTATTAGAAAATAAAATCCGGTCATTTACATCCCGGGGCTGAAGGCGCACAACCTGAAGGACCGCATCCGCCTGATGTTCCGCACCCGGCGCTTAAAGTTGAAGAGAATGTCTGTAAAATAACATTTTTAGTTATTTCTCCCTGCGTCGGAGCCATTCCTTTTCCCTTACTGGCTACTAAGAGTACAGGTAGAGTAAGCTGCTTTGAAATTCCTTCATAATCAGAGGAGTTTGCTTTTAGAGTGTAAAGACCGACATTATACTTTTGCTCTTTTAATGTTGACTGAGCTGCAAGAATTTCTTTTTCTGTTTCAGGCTTAACAAGGCTGTCATTTTTTGCGGGAACATAAATAAATACAGCATCCTGATTTATGGCTACGACATTCAGGTAGTTCAATGATTCAAGATAAGTTCCGACAGGTGCCTTTCTGGAATCTGTTTTAGGCTCTGCAGTGACTTTATTGCTGTCGGCGGCATTCTGAATTGTACCTGCGTAAAGGTTTGATGAGTTACCTGAATCAATCTTATCAGAGTTAAAAACTTTGTAGGAAAAAATACCTGCAGCAGCAATAAGCAGGATCAGTCCGAAAAGCGTCTTGCACTTAGATGATGTTTTAGCATTATTACATCCGCAGCCTGAAGAACAGCATGAGCTTTCCTGGTTATTATCAACCTGCTCAGTTACTTCATTATCATTTTCCATTTCCAACTCCTTAATTTTATTTTTTACATTCTTTTTTAATTGTATAGCAAAAGCAATCGCTTGTATCGCTCGTGATCTTGTTGAAACGGCTTTTAAGACTGTTGACGACATCATTACAAAGTGAATAATACATCCATGTAGCATCTTTTCTGCTGGTAACAAGATTGCTTTCTTTAAGTACTTTCATATGATGAGATAGAGTCGATTGTGAAATAGAAAGATATTCCAGTATCTCGCATGCACACATTTCTTTGCATGATACAAGATCAATTATCTGAAGCCTGACCGGATCACTTAAAACTTTAAAAAGTTTTCCTATATCTTTGTAATCTTTGTCTTTCATTTAAATCCCTTAACCTGATTAAATTCGGATGAATTATAAAAATAATATTGATAATTGTCAATATTTATATTTATCGATGTATTGAGTTGGCGGATTTTTGAATTGATAATACTTCATCATGTAAAAGTATTTTATACCTGCTTTCGTAAGGTATAAGAAATTCCGAGCCGTCATAGATCAGCGGTTTTTCGATATATATTTCAAGTTCGCCATAAATAAGTTTTTCAAAATCTTCTAAATTCTTAGCGCGATACATCAAATCTGGTCTAACCATCTGCCCGGACGGTGTTTTATAGGCATTTCATCAGCCGGCCATTACATATTCATCGGAAACAGTGAGAATACCGCCTTTCTCGCGAATATAATTTTCAAGATCAATATCGATCTTAATAATCTTCATTTACAGTCTCCGTTGCAGCATTTATCCTCTTCGAACTGTATCGTTACGTGACTGACGCCGTATTTAACTTTAAGCAAAGCTTCGATCTGGTCAAGAATCGGCTTTGTCTGCGAGATCATAATGTCCTTGATACCGACATGAGCTTCAAAATAAATGGTTTTCTCATTGGAATACCAGGTATGAACGTGATGAATATTGGCTACATCGGTAATAGATTCGATATCTTTCTGGATCGAGGCATAATCAAGGTCGGCCGATGACTGCATGAGAATATCCACCGATTTTTTAACTATCTTCCATGATTCATGGATAATGAACAGTGAAACCAGCACTGTGATCAGAGGGTCGATCCATGTCATGTTCCAGAATTTAATGGCGAGACCGCCTGCTACGACACCAACCGAAGACAAAGTATCACCGAGCATGTGCAGATACGCAGCCCTGATGTTCATACTGCCGTGAGAATCCTTTTCAAGAATGAAAACCGATATCAGATTCGCAACAAGCCCTATCAGAGCTATAGTTATCATAAGGTTCGTGTTGATAGTTTCGGGATGCATGAATCTGTCATAGGCTTCGAAAAGAAGGTAAATACATATAGCCACAAGCGTTGAAGAATTGATGAATGCGATAATTATTTCAGCTCTTTTGTAACCGAATGATTTCTTGGCGTCTTTTTCTTTGGCAGATATTTTTATCCCGATGTAGCTGAGTATGATTGAGGCTGTATCGCTTAAATTATGTGCCGAATCTGATATAAGAGCAAGAGAACCGGAAATTAAACCGCCCGCAAACTCTGTGACAGTAATAATCAGGTTAAAAAGGGCTACCCAGAATATTTTAGTGGCTGAAATGTCCCCGTGAGCATGACCATGTTCATGATGGCTGTGCCCGTTATCCTGATGTATTTCGTGGTTGTGGTCATGATCGTGATCGCAGCAGCCCATTTCGACTCCGTTATTTTTAACTGTTTAGAATTCTGATAATATCTTTAATATTGTAAAGCCCAGCGATAATAACAATTACACCGCAGATTTTTTTCAGTATCTGCGTTTTTTTTGAACCGGAACTCCATTTTAGATATTTTTCAACCCATTCAACGAAAGTGCCGGCAAAAACGATAACCCCGATATGACCTATTGCGAAAGCGGCCATAAGAAGTATCCCGTATGAAAGACTGTTCGCACTTGCCTGAAATACAAATCCGAGCATCGGAGCCATGAAGGCGAAGGTGCAGGGGCCTAATCCTACTCCGAATATCAGTCCGACAAGGAAAGAAGTCAGAAATCCCTTTTTTGTAAATCTTGCAAGATTAGGGCTGTCAAAATCGGGCATTTTGACTATGTCCAGAAGTATGAGCCCGAAGAGTATGAAAAATACGGTCAGGAAAATATAACCCCATATCCCGGTGTCACCGAGCATTTTGCCCATCATACCGGTAATTATTCCGATCATAGCTATAGTAACAAGTATCCCGAGGCCGAAGAAAAGCGATTGAAGAAATGCTTTATAGACGGTTTGATTCTTTTTCCCGTTAATGAAACCTATTATCAGGGGAATGGATGAAAGGTGGCACGGACTCAGTAAAATGCTGGCAAGACCCCATAAAAAAGCGCCGAAGAGAGCTACCATAGCGTTTCCCTGCATGATCTCATACAGGTACATGAATATTGCGTCCATTATTTAACGCCTTTCTGCTTCAGGATCTTAACAAGTTCTTCTTTCGGAAAAAATCCTTCATGCCTGAAATACTCTTTTCCGAGGCTGTCGAGGAATACCTGAGTAGGTATCAGTCTGATCTTGTATTTCTCTGCGTCAAGTTTGCCTTTTTGCGTCCATACATCGTGGAAAACGACTTTGACCTGTGTGGGATATTCTTTCTCGATATCTTCCATTATAGGTTTCATCTGTTTGCACGGGATGCAGTTGACCGATCCCAGTTCGACAAATGTAACTTTCGGATTTTCTTTTATTTTTGCCGGAGCTTGCTCTTTTGCTGCAGCTTTTTCTACTTTTACAGTTTCTTTAGCACCGGGAGAGGGAGTCTGATCTTTTGATTCTCCTGCGCAGGCTGAAAATGCGAAAAGTAAGATTGATGCCATCGTCAGATTAATAATCTTTATCATTTATTGTCCTCGATGTATTTTTTTATCTGTTCAACAGAAAGCGCTTTTCCTGAGCTGACAACTTTATCGTTTATCACGAGAGCGGGAGTTATCATTATTCCGTAGTCCATGATCTTGTTCATTTCGCTTATCTTTTCAACATTGATCTCAAAATTGAATGAGTCGGCAGCAATGCGGGTAGCTTTTTCCAGGCTTGTACATTTGGGACAACCGGTACCGAGTACTTTGATTTCCATTATTAAACCTCTTTTTTAAGTTCAGTAGGATTACAGAGATTTGCTTTTTCGTTGGCCGTTCTTCCGCAGCATTTGCAGAAATACTTAGGCGCAGAAGTCAGCTTCATTACTTTCTCAAAATCGAATTTATTAGCGGGCTGAGCCTGCATACACATTTTATGCGCAGGGATATTGCTGCAGTCGCATGAGCATGAGCCTTCACAACAGTTACTTGACATTTGATCCTCCATAATTAATTAGAATAGATTTCCGTATAAGAAACCCGTTATTGTTGACATTATAATTACCGATCCTACAAATACGGCGGTTTTCTTAAAACCCAGCACGCTGTTTATTACGAGCATGCTCGGTAAAGAAAGCGCGGGTCCGGCCAGAAGAAGAGCCAGCGCAGGTCCTTTCCCCATTCCGCTTCCGATGAGACCCTGAAGGATGGGAACTTCAGTCAGCGTGGCGAAATACATAAAAGCGCCTGAAAATGAAGCAAAGAAATTAGCCCATAAAGAGTTTCCGCCGACAAGAGTATCGATCCATTCCGAAGGAATAAAACCTTCATGTCCGGGACGCCCAAGAAAAGCTCCCGCAATGAGTATTCCGAAAAACATTAGAGGAAGGATCTGCTTTGTAAATCCCCAGGTCGAATCGAACCAGTCTTTCAGTTCTCCTTCCGCCGTGCTTGTATAATACGAAAGACCTATAACTGCGCCTGCAAAAGCGATCATTGTATTTCCGCCGGATATAAAATAAAGAAGTACGGCTGCACCTGTGGTCATAAGGATGTGTGCGAATTTCATAGTATAGTACTTATAAAGGACTAGTCCGAAAGCAACGCCCAGAGTAGAAGTAATGACCCATTTTGAATTAAAAATGAAAGACCAGACTGCGCTTTCGGTCTGAGGTTTTGCCCAGTTGGCGAAAACCAGAATAAGCGCCATAAGCCCGAAATAAATTATATCCTGCCACAAAGGTCTTTTGGTTTCTTCATCCGGCAGGTTCATACGCTTATTTGATTTTTCAAGCTCTTCCTTCCTGAAAACGAAAGCCATGATAAGACCGATAATTACGCTGAAAGATATTGCGCCGACAGCTCTGGCGATACCCATTTCCATACCGAGCACCCTTGCAGTCATTACAATTGCAAGTATGTTTATCGCCGGACCCGAATATAGAAATGCCGAAGCGGGACCGAGTCCTGCACCTCTTTTATATATTCCGCCGAAAAGAGGAAGGATAGTGCATGAGCACACGGCAAGGATCGTACCCGATACCGCAGCCACGGAATATGCGGTGATCTTTTTCGCATTCGCACCGAGATATTTCATTACGGAGGCCTGACTTACGAATACGCTTATTCCGCCTGCAATAAAAAGTGCGGGCAGAAGGCAGAATACTACATGTAGCTGAGCGTATTCTTTAAGCATATAAAATGATTCCATGACCGCAGATTGAAACCTTTCGGTATCAACAGGCAGGAAGAATGAAACAAAGAAAACCGCAAACATCGTCAATAATATTTTCCACTCGTTTTTCCAGCTCAATTTGTTCTCCTAGCAAATATGGTTTCTGTCCGTTCTGATCGCAGTTTCCCTGTCGGATCTTGTCTGAGGTTCATCAATGTCCTTTATGAGGACTAGAAGATCGTCGATGAACTTATCGCCTTTTGAAATAAGCGAATAGTTCATGTATTTTTCGTCCCTGTCCTGAACTACAAGTCCGGCTTCCTTGAGTATCTTAAGGTGATTGGATACCGTCGGCATTGATGATCCTATTATCGAAGTGATCTCGCATACGCACATTTTCTTAACTTCGAGCATTTTTACAATTCTGAGCCGGGTTTCGTCTCCGAGAGCCTTGAATATTTTTAGATGATCATACACTATAATACCTCATTTAGTCATTTCGTTAATTAGCTAAATGTAATAATGAAATTTTGTTTTGTCAAGAATATATTTAAAACTTGAAATCGAAGCCGATATTTAATATTGCGCAAGAAAGACTATAAAGTAAAAAAAGGCCTAGCTCAAATTAACTTTCAAATAGTCAAATAAAGCTGAAGAATCCATTTCTTTCTTCTGATTGTCTTTCCTTTCAGATACTTCATATATGTCTTCAAGAGCCTTTTTTCCGACCACTATCCTGTATGGAATGCCTATAAGATCGGCATCTTTCATCTTGAACCCGAAGCCGGCATCTCTGTCGTCAAACAACACTTCATATCCTCTGTCCAAAAGCGAATTGTAAAGATCATTAGCTTTATTTGTGATATCCGCCTCTTTTCCGATTAAAATTATTATTATGTGATACGGCGCTATGGATACCGGCCAGATGATCCCGTTCTGATCGTGATTCTGCTCGATCGCGGCGGATATTATTCTTGAAGTTCCTATCCCGTAGCAGCCCATCAGCATAGGTATGCTTTCTCCGTTCTCGCCGGTTACGGACGCATTCATTTTTAAGGAGTATTTTGTTCCCAGTTTAAATATATGACCGGCTTCGATACCCATTTTTCTTATAAGTCTGCTTTTTTTGCAGTTCGGACAGATCTCATCCTGTTTTGCAAGTTTGACATCAAAGACCGGAGGCATTTTTATATCCCTGCCGAAGCAGACATTTGTATTGTGGTAATCGGTTTCGTTGATCCCGCACAAAAAATAATTTACATCCTTTATCGAATTATCTCCTATCAGTTCAACAGCGGAATTCAAATTGAAGGGTCCGGCAAAACCGACCCGGGCTCCGGTCAAGGCTCTAACTTCGTCTTCGGATGCCGTCTTAAGTTCAAGACAATCGAAATGATTCTTAAGTTTTATTTCATTTATCTCAAGATCTCCGCGGATCAGAACGGCAGCGAATTTCTCCGTTTCTTTGAATATCAGTTTAAATATAACCGTTTTGATCATTTGATAAGCCGGAATATCGGTAAACTTTACAAGTTCTTCAACAGTTTTTATATCCGGTGTATGAAGCTTAACAAGTTCACTGTTATAGTTTTTAAATTCCACTTCATTCAGGATCGATTCGGCTTTCTCAATATTGGCAGCATACCCGCAGTCAGCGCAGTATAATAATGTGTCTTCACCGCTGTCAGCAGTGATCATGAACTCCTCCGACCCGCTTCCGCCTATCGCTCCGGAATCTGCCTGAACGATTATGTAATTCAGTCCGATCCTGTCAAAGATGTTCTTATACGCCGCGCGCATTGTTTTATAGGATTCATCAAGACCTTTTTCGCTGTGATCGAAACTGTACGCATCTTTCATAATAAATTCACATGTTCTCATCAGTCCGAACCTAGGCCTTATCTCATCTCTGAATTTGGTATTCTGCTGATATAGTATCACCGGAAGCTGTTTATACGAAGTTATAAATTTTCTTACAAGATCGGTGACTGCCTCTTCATGGGTCGGACCAAGACACATTTCGTTATTTTTTCTGTTTGATAAGTGAAACATTATATCAGCGTTTAAATAAGTATCCCAGCGTCCGGATTCCTCCCACAATTCCTTTTTCATCAATATCGGCATCAGAACTTCCTGGGCTCCGGCTTTATCCATTTCCTGAGAAATAATATTTCTTATCTTCTGTAAAGTTTTATATAATAGAGGGGTATAATAATAGAAGCCGGAATGAGATTTTACCAGCATATTGGATTTACGGAGTAATTTATCGCTGATCACTTCGGCATCTTTGGGAAATTCCTTCGTTGTGAAGAGAAATAATTTGGTCAATCTCATTTTAAAGCCTGTTTTAGATTTATTTCTTTGAAGTTTCAATTTTAAACATTTTTCCTTCATTTGTCAATCTCGTTAATAAAATAAGTAAAATAAAAAAGGCCTCATTTCTGAGACCTTTTCCGTTGAGGAGTGAGTGAGTTGATGGAGTGTAGTTCTAATTAGTTCCTGAATTTTGACAGCGCGTTTCTGAATCTGAAAGTGAAGTTAACTGCTTCCAGTTGTTTTTTATCTTCTACTGTCATTTGGGTGTTTTTATTGTTTGTCATTTTATTTTCCTCTTTCTTTTAGTTTGTTTGACTTACACCGGTAATATATAATTAAATGTAAGGGCATCAAACGAATGTCCGACGAAATGAATATTTAGGGGTGTGAAAAGAGA
>ERZ1645192.3369-NODE-3369-length-13026-cov-6.210238_pt1 | contig 13026 bp, 7 predicted proteins | sample MGYA00575354_ERZ1645192 | MGnify/ENA primary metagenome ERZ1645192 (study PRJEB40844, sample SAMN11349763) | freshwater sediment metagenome | isolation source: river sediment | host: Sediment | place: India: Faizupur Khadar , New Delhi | collected 2017-02-21 ... | reverse complement strand
CGACCGCGACCGCGCCGTGCTCGATCAGGCCGGATTCCAGCGCATCACGCTCGGACCGCGCGTGCTGCGCACCGAAACTGCGGGCCTGGCGACATTGGCTGCCTTGCAGGCCCGCTTCGGCGATTTCGTCTGATCAGAACGGCCCCGCCATCGGCCCGGCACCATCGATGCGCTGACCGTACCAGCGACCGCCGCTGTAGAAGAACACGCTGTCGCCAAGCAGTACGCTGCGCGCGTCGTTCGTCAATGCGCCGCCACCCGGAAAGATCGCGGGCCGCATCCGGTTGGCGGTCACCGCGCCATTCGCGTCAATATCGAACGTGAGCACGCCCGTGTAGGCCCAGGGCAGAAGCAACTCCGGCGCGGTATTGACCGCTCCCGGGCATAGAATGCGGCGGGCTCTTCCCTCCGGAAATGCGCGCCGGAAACGCATTGCGCCTCCTGTGCAATCAATCCTTGCATGCACAAGCTGGCTATGCTAGAAATGATGCCAGTGAATGAAGCGGGTGTGGTTCAGTGGTAGAATGCGGGCTTCCCAAGCCTGAGATGAGGGTTCGATTCCCTTCACCCGCTCCATTGATAATCAAGGACTTACGAAGGAGTGCAGTAAGCTTCTTTTCTCTGTGGAGGCTCAATCGAGGGCCTTCGCGTTTCCAAAATTGGGCCTTGTTTTTCTTCGACTGACTGAGTAAAAATACTCAGTGTATTGAGTAAATTGTATGATTCGTCAGACCATCCATGATGAGTTGATCAAACGCTTGCAGGAGAAGCGTCGATTCATGCAGGTGCTGGCCGGGCCGCGCCAGGTTGGCAAAACCACGCTGGTACGGCAAGTCATGGCCGCATCCAAGCTTCCCGCCCATTACGCATCTGCCGATGAGCCAACGCTGCGTGACCGCATTTGGCTTGAGCAGCAATGGGACATTGCGCGGCTCAAGGCCACCGAACGAAAAACCGGCGCATTGCTGGTGTTGGACGAAATACAAAAGGTCACCGATTGGTCGCGGACGGTTAAACTGCTCTGGGATACCGACACCCACTCAGGAACTCCTTTGAAGGTAGTGTTGCTTGGCTCCTCGCCGCTGCTCATTCAATCCGGGTTGACGGAAAGCCTGGCTGGCCGGTTTGAGGTCATTGTTGCACCCCACTGGTCCTTCCAGGAGATGCGCGAGGCTTTCGGCTGCAAGTTCGAGGAATATGTTTTCTATGGTGCGTATCCCGGCGCCGCCGAGTTGATTGGAGACGCAGAACGTTGGCGGCGTTACATTCTTGACTCGTTGATCGAAACCACTATTTCGCGGGACATCCTCCTGCTGACGCGGGTGGACAAACCCGCCCTGTTCCGCCGGCTTTTTCAGCTCGGTTGCGCCTATTCCGGCCAGATTCTTTCCTACCAGAAAATGCTTGGCCAGTTGGTGGAGGCGGGGAACACGACAACGCTTGCCCACTACCTGGAATTGCTGCAAGGCGCAGGGATGCTCACGGGCCTCCCCAAGTATGCTCACGGTCAGGTGCGCCAACGAGGTTCCAGTCCCAAGTTGCAGGTAATGAACACCGCGCTCATGAGCGCCCAGGACCACCGCTCGCTCAAGGAAGCCCGGCAGGACGGCGACCACTGGGGACGGTTGGTCGAATCCTGCATCGGCGCGCATCTCCTCAATTCCAGCCTCGGCACCAACATTCAGGTCGCCTACTGGCGCGAGCGGAACCATGAAGTCGATTTCGTTCTGCACCAGGGCAAGTCCACCGTTGCCATCGAAGTTAAGAGCGGAGGTCGACGTGAAGTATTTCCCGGAATGGAAGCCTTTGCGCGACAGTTTAAGCCCCGGCGGCAACTGCAGGTCGGCGGACAGGGCATCCCACTGGAAGAATTCCTTTCCAAGCCGGCCGCCCACTGGTTGCATTAAGAGCACGCCACAAACAGACACGCACGGACCAGGCGAGATTCATTGAGACCCTGGTCGGCGATGCGCCCGAATGGGAGGACATGTTTGGAAGAATTCAGCCTGCATGATCGAAAATGCAAAGGTTTGTGGAATGTCGCTGGCGCCAGTCGCCAAAAGGCGGAAGGGCCATCAGGAACGGCTCCACTATTCCAATATGCAGGGCTACGGCTACTTTTCACCACTTTCTACCAACATTTAGATGAGGGTTTGATTCCCTTCACCCGCTCCACTTTTAGCAACGAGTTACAACACGGTGTAGTAAAGTGCGTGGGCTCCAACAATTATCTTCCATTACATGCGCTGGCATCCGTGTTTTCAGCTAAAGAGGCTTACGGACCCTCCGCGGGCCATACGAGGATCTTGGAAGTGGTGATGTCAATAAGGGAAAATGATAGCGGAAGCCTGGCTGACCCCATCCAGTAACGTGAGCGCAAAAGGGCCCGTTGGCTCCAATCGCAGTAAGCCATTCAGGCGGAGTGACGGCAGGTTCGGTGAATGTGTGTTCGGCAGGAGTTGTCCTTCGGTATCAGAACAAAGCGAGCTCAGCGAAATGAGGCTTACCTGCTGGATACAATTTCGACGATTGGCACTTCCCATTCCCGAACGAGGTAGCGGGCGCGACGAGCTTCGTCCGCATCCTGTTCGGCGGTGCGGCGGACCATCGCGAGGACACGGACCTCGCGGACTGATGTGAGCCTGCTATCCCATTTCGCTTGCGCGGCGCTGGATAGGCGGGCGACGCAGGCGCCCAAGTAGTCAAAGAAGCCGATGCTATTGCCCTGCCCTGTCCTCATTGTGAGTTTGTCTCCCGGGCTCAGAGCCGTGAGGGAGACGTGAATAGGGTGACCTGATACGAATTGTCCCGGGTAACCGAGATGTATGTCTTCCAAGCCCAGCGCTGTGTATTCGAGAAAGTCGGGTGCCGGGGAGTCTAATCCGGGGGTGAATTGATGGCGCAGGATGTCCGCGCCAGAAACCTCCTGCACGATGGATGGTCGAGCATCGAGCCTGTCCAGGACTGTCAGTGTTTTGCGGGCGCGAGTCAGACCCACGTAAAACGTGCGGCGTTCCTCCTCTTGCTGGGCACATGTTCCGGGTAATCGCCACGGCCCGATCACGAGCACGTGGTCGAATTCGGTGCCTTTTGCCGAGTGCACTGTGGTCAAAGTGACGCCGTTGCCATAGCTGACTTCGCGCCTGGCTTCCATGCATGTTTCGTAGAAGAATTCGAGGGCATCCAGCGCGGAAACAGGTCCATCCCCAGACTCTCTTTCCCACGCATCGAGCATGGTTTCAATGAAATGCGTCCACTGATTGGGGGGCTGACCTTCTCGGCACTGCGCGAAGCAGTTCCGAAGCTCAGTGGCGCGCATGAATGCGGCCCGCTCTCCGGCAATGCGCGTGAGAAACTGTGAAACCTCACGAACCTGGTGCAAGGGTGGCATTGCATTGCGAGCCGCGACCCAGCGGATGGGGATGGAAGCACGCTCGGCCAGCGTGCGAACCTGGGCGAGATCGGTACGCTCACGTGAGAGCACGGCGCAACCGGACCAACTTACGATGCCAGGATGGTGCAACCGGCTGAGCTCGCCAATAACGGCCTTTGCCTGGGACGTGCTGTCCTGAACCTCGATGACCTGCACTTTGCCGCGAGTCTGCGGGTCGAGGGCTTGGAAGTCGCCGCCTGGGGGGAGCATTGCGCGGCGTCGGTCAATCCGGATCGGATGCGCTGACTTCATGCGATCCTGGTTAGAGGCAATGAGAGCGTTCGCCGCGTCTATGATATGGCGGGTGGATCTGTAATTCTCCACGAGATAGTGGATTTCAGCCTCGTAGTCGGTCTCGAACTGACGGATGAATCGGACATTTGCGCCGCGAAACGTGTAAATATTTTGATCGTCATCGCCAACGGCGAGGATTGAGAGCTTAAGGTCGGGATCATCCAGGGAGCGGCCTGCGATGGCGCTGACCATCTCGTATTGGGGCTCGTCAATGTCCTGGTATTCGTCAACAAGAATGTATTGGAAGCCGGCGAGCAGACGGGTTCGCACTTCATCAGCTTCGGCTCCTGCAGGGGTCTTCTCACCTCGAAGAAAGGAGGTTGCATCGGCAATCAGAGCATCGAAATCGATGTCGCGAGGCTTCCCGGCCTGGCCCCAGTAGGAATAGCCCAGAAGACGCATGGCAAGAGCGTGGTAGGTCAGGATCGTCACGCCCTTCGCGTCATCGCCGACCAGCTCGGAGAGTCGTCTGCGCAGCTCAATGGCGGCACTGCGATTAAAACAGCAAACAAGAACACTTCGGGGGTGAACACGTTCAACGCGCAGGAGGTAGGCGCACCGGTGGACCACGACTTTCGTCTTGCCGGAGCCCGGGCCCGCGAGGATGAGCATATTTCTGCCAGCAGGGGCGGTCACCACTCTGATCTGGGCAGGATTGGCAAGCTCGGTGACGATCTTGTTGAAAGAACTTGCGGTCGTGGCGTACTGAAGCAAATCAGGCCTGGCATTGAAGTAGCGTCGGAGAAACTCGGTCTTGGCGAGCGTGAAATAGGCAAGGACCAGCTCAAGTGCGGCCTGGATGCCCTGCAGTCCAAGCCGGGCGTATTCGCTCATGACATGCACCTGAAGGATTCGCTCTTTGTAGTGGTGGTCAAGAGGCTGATAATCGGAAGCCTTGTATTTCTCACCGTGAGCCTCGGGTTGAATCCGGAGGGTCATTGCAGAGCGAAAGATGGCCAGGCCCTGCTGGAGAACAATGACACGCTGCTCATGCAGGAACATCAGGGCGCGCTCGATCGCCGCATCAATGTCGTTGACCTCGGAGCGAAGCAGCAAATCGCGTTCGATAGCATCGTGCAGCTCGTCAAAGTGGAACTCGACCAGGAGGTCAGCGCGGGCGGGAACGTCTGCGGCGATCTTTCCAAGGATTGCATCGAGCAATACGGAGGCCAGCCGGCGGCGTCTATCGGCCAGTTCGGTGATCCTCTTCCAGGGGCGGCGGACACGGGCCCGATACGAGTCACGCGACTCGAAGCGAAGGTCGATGCTGCCATGCGTGCCGCCGAAGCCGCGGCCGTCCTCACTCAGGCTTTTAACGAGAGAACGAACGAGATCCAGGGAACTCTCGAACCCCTCGTCGATGAGGCGCTGGTTGAGCAGCCTGAGGGAGAGCGGTACCCAGCCCTCGGGGTCCGGAGCGGCTAAGGCCAGAAAATCCACCAACTTGCGATCAATAGCGACAAGGCGCTGCAATTTCACGTGCGAGGAGTCCTGGACCTTGTGACGAACGTACGCGGTCATGAGCATGTCGCGCTTCATGATGCCCGCATCACTCATGCTGCGAAGAATTCCCAGCACCCTCTTGGTCAGAAGTTCTGGAGACGCTTCGGGGTTGCCGCGAGCGAAATTTACGAACTCCGGCAGGAGCGCCAATCGATCGACGGTGATGCTCTCGGTGGGCGGTGTGTTGAATATTTCCCGAAGGATCGCGAGCCAAAGCGATCGCTCCAGTTGCGACAGATTCAGTGGAGCAATTTTTGCAACAGCTTCGGCGATGTCTTTGACGAGCGGGCGGGCTTGAAAAACAGTCGTAACGTTTTCGTCCCGTTGCAAAAAATTGGCGCGCTCCAGCCAGGATATGGCCGTTCTGACCTTTGTGTCGGCCAGGCGGTCCTGAAGGTCAATGTTGGCCTGCATGTCTTCGTCCCGCAGGATTTCCCCTGTAGTCACCACAAGCTCCTTCTTCTCCCCGCGCGCGGCTTTTCTGATGCTTCGAAGTATTTGGGCGATGTCACGCCGGCTCAGCTCGGAGAACGCCTCCATGCGGAATTGACGCTCGCAGTCGGATTCGGCGAAGAGGAGAATACATTCGGCGGCGTGGCCGTCGCGGCCCGCGCGACCGGCTTCCTGAAGGTAATTTTCGAGCGAGCCCGGCGTGTCGGCATGAATGACAAGACGGACGTCTTCCTTGTCTATGCCCATGCCAAAGGCATTCGTCGCGCAGATGATCCGCGTCTCGCCGGCAAGAAAGGCATCCTGGACACGTTTTTTCTCGGGAGCGGTAAGGCCGGCATGGAAATGAGCTGCCGTCCACCCCTGCGCGCGCAGGAAGGAAGCGGTGAGTTCGGCGTCGTTGCGAGTAGCGCGGAACACGATGGCCGTGCCAGGCTTGTGCTCCGGCAAGCGCTCGCAAAGGAGCTCGTGGATACGCTCGAACTTGCCGGCGCCTGCAATCGGCTTGACGTCGAAAAGCAGGTTTGGGCGCTCGACGGTGCTCAGGTAGAGTTTCAGGTCCCGGCCCGTCTCATTTTTAAAGTAGGCGATGATCTCCTCCTGCACGTCCTGCTTTGCGGTGGCGGTAAAGCAGGCGATCGGAGGTATTTCGCAGCCATGTTTCTTCGAGAACTCCCTTATGAAGCGGCCGGCGTAGAGGTAGTCGGGCCGGAAGTCATGACCCCATTTGGAGAGGCAGTGCGCTTCATCAAAGACCCAACAGCCAATTTCACGGGAGGCGATAGCCTCGGAAAAGGAGCGGTTACGGAGTTGCTCCGGAGATACGTAAAGCAGCGCGATGTCGCCCATGCGGATGCGGCGGAGAACGTCGCTGCGCTCGGGTTGGGTTAGCAATCCATACAGCGCGGCAGCAAATGAGGTGCCAGTGCGACGGACGAGACCATCGACCTGATCTTTCATCAGCGCCTGCAGTGGGGAAAGGATGATCGTGAGGACGCCTCGACGGAAATTTCGCGCCAACGCAGGAAGCTGAAAGCAAAGGGATTTGCCACCGCCGGTGGGTAAAATGGCCAGCAGGGACTCGTTGCGCATGCCGGCTTCGACGATCTCCTGCTGCAGACTGGCGCCGGAAGCGCTCCGGGGGGCAGGACGGAATGAAGAGAAACCGAAGAAAGTGCGCAACTGTTCGACCGGGTTGTGCACTGCGCGGCAGTACTCGCAGGAGGGCGAGGCGCACGGGATTTCGCGCAGCGTTTTGATGAGAGCAACGGTCTCCGGAAAATTCAAGCGGACCCAGGGCGGCAAAACGGAGTTTGCCCCAGCCACGCGGAGCCATGCGAGGGTGTATGCGAGGGTGAGGCGGCTGTTCTGAGTTTGGAAGAGCGACTCTGTTACAGGGAAGCTGGCACAACCCCAATGCGGAAGGAGTTCCCGGCAACATTGGAGAACATGCTCCAAGGCTGGCATGCGCGCGCCGAGGCAGGCAAAAAGCATGGCCATTCCGCTGGAGAGCTGGTCTGAGAGGTGGTCCGGCGTGGCCAAAAGGAAATGCAGAATAGCGAAGAAGCGGCGGTCTTTCTGGCGAAGACCCTCCAGGGCTTGGAACTCATCAACGAATAGAGCGGCTGCCTGTCGGGCATCAGCCACCGGGTCGTTCAGACTCTCGCGCACGAGTTTGTAGTCCTTCACCAGGCGGTGATATGGATTCTCGGGAAAGCAGATGGGAGAAAGAATGAGGGTATCGATAATCGGCAAACGGAAGAGAGGGTGCTCGGGCAGGCGCCTGCGCAGTATTGGAATGTCGTGCTCCACCAGGTTGTGCCCGAGGAGGCATTCAGCGTGGGATGAGAGCCGGGCAATCTCGGCGGCGAGACTCTGCGGGACGATGGCGCCTGAGCGCGAAAGAGTCAGACTGCCAATCGCCGCCCCAATCTTGAGAAGGCGGCCAACCGGCGAGACTTCGAGGTCAAGCAGGAGCGCGCGACTGAGGAGGGCGCCAGGATCGACGCCTTTGCGCTGCTCCGACTGGGGGACGGCTGATTCCACGAGCTCATGGGAATGTAGTCAGGACCAGCACAGTATGTCCAAGCATGATTTATGAGGCGTGCCCGGCCTAATCGCGATCCGCGAGAACGAGCCGGAACGCGATTCCGCCACACAGCATTCAACGCAAAATCGGGGCCCCGGATCAGAGGCCAATTGCGAAAACAGGAAGCGCCTATTGCTGCCAGTATTTGATTCTGAGACCCGGGGTTTTGCCCTGGCTTTTCCTGAGCGATTGGATCGCTTCGGCGTTGCCCGCCAGCGCCTTCAGGAGCCATTCGCCTTCCTGTTTGCAGATCTCATTCTGTTTGGGATAGAAGTTTTCCAGCAGAAAGATCGCATACCGGGAAAACCGGAATTCTCCAATAACGGTTTGCCGCTTGGATACCAGGTCAATGTCAACCGCGGCGCAGTTGCGGAGGCGGATGTTTCTGGCGAGAGACGGAAAGTCCAGCGTTTCGGCCAGGATCAACGTGTAGGCCGGCTCCAGGTTTTTGGACGAATGCGCGTCCGTGACGCCAATGCCGGCAATCTTCATGCCTTGCGCTCGCAGTTCATTGTAATGGAGGATGCCAAGATCGTTGCTGCTGCCGTTCAGGACTTCCATGGCATCGAACTTTGCGGTTTGCAGGAGGTAATCAGAAACAACCGTCGGAATATATTGCCGTCCATGGGGCCGCCAATAGGGATGGGCGAAAACGCCAATCCCTCCACAAGCGCGGATTTTGTCCCAGACCGCAAAGGAGGCGGCAATATGGTGTTTGAGATTGTCGGGAATGACGCCCGGAAGCCTGGCTGATTCTTCGGCCACGGCTTTGTCATATTCGGGACGCTGCTTGGTGAACCAATCGGTCATGCTTTCCGAGGCGCCGAGCGAAAGGATATGCACACTGTTGCCGGGGCTGTGGACTTCCTCGCCGGGAAACGTTTTCATGTCCGTGGGAAGTTTGGAAAAATCCGCGATGGCTGAGAGAGAACCGGCGTAGGTTCTGTGGTCGGTTTGAATCGCAAAATCATGCCCTAATTTGCGACAGGTGGCGACCATGATCGCGGGAGTCTCGTTCTTGGCGCCGTCCGAAAAATTGCTGTGCATATGCACGTTGCCGCGATAGGGCCTCAGGGCGAAGTAATCGGGCTTGAGCGAATAGAGGGCGGACGTTGCCAGGATTTTTGGATCCGCGGAGGCGGAGCTTTTGTGAACGATTCTCAAGGTGTGCTCCGTTTCGCCGCGAAAACGCGCCGTCACGGTGACCGTGTTGCCTTCGACTTTGACGGGCACCGTTTCGCCTTTGCCCCATCCGAGCACGGAGCCTTTGGCGTCCAATCCATCCGCGCATACATACTCGGCCCGAACAGCCTTGGGGGTGGCCAGAAGCGGTTCGTTTTCGAACACGAAAGTAATCGTTGCCTCGCTGTTTGCCCTGACTACCAGGGGGAATGTGTCAACGTGTTTGGCCTGTAGAGGGTGGATGGCGAAAAACGCCAGAACCAGCATCCATTTGAACGAGATGTCTTTTAACATGTTTCTTTGTGACGGATAATTGTGTTACTACAATGCGGAGAATGCCGACACCCTGAGCTTTCGAGGAACACCGTGCCTTCGGGCCTGTTTGCTGATGTGTTACGTCATAAAACCGCGAACCGGCCAGCCAGCGCTGTCGCTTGCCAGTTCACCTATTAAAACCGAATTGACATCGCTGATCAAAAAGATTTCGCAAAAATGTTCCCTGCGCGGCGGAATCTCCTCGCAAGAGCAGTCTCAAAGCTGTCGAGGAACGATGCGTGTGCCGGGAATGATGGTGCTGCGACTGGTCCTCGCGGACACAGTCGCGCTCCGGATGAGAAATCGCTTCATGAATACGCGCTGCCCAAAACAGCGCACGGCGTGGTTTTCTGGTAGGCAACTGCGCGATTTTCGTCTAACAACACTTCTGACATGCCGCGCATAACCGGCAGCAACATGGTCGCCCTATGAGACCCGGACCTGATTTATCAACCGCATTACCTTCAACAGTGAATGCCGGGCTTGCAGCCGCCTTCCTGCTGTGCGCGCTCTCCCTGCGAGCTGGAGACAGCACCGGAGCGTTGGGTAGCGCCGAGACCTGGTCTGGCCGTCCAGCTCTTCCGGCCCTGGTGAATCCCGTCGTGAAATCTCCTCTCCAGTCCGTGGTCTCCCTCCGCGGCAAATGGGAATTCATCCCTCGTGATACGGCGCCGCTGCGTCACCCGGGATGGCATGCATTCTATTCCAAACCATGGCACGGCTCCCGCACCATTCAGGTCCCGGGGTGCTGGGAGGCGCAGGGTGTCGGCTCGCCCGGGATGGGGGACTCCTGGGACTGCAAGTGGGACCACTGCTCAAAACCACTGCGTTCGGTTTACAAAGGTGATGCCTGGTATCGCAAGACCGTGGCCATTCCGGAGAATTGGCGCGGCAAGCGGGTGTGGCTCAAGATTGGCGGCGTGCGCTCGCAGGGCTGGTTCTGGGTCAACAACACCCCGGTGGCGTGGGTGGACAATTACTGCGGAACGTACAAGTACGACATCACCGACCTTGTGGAACCCGGCAAACCTGCGGCTATCGTGGCGGAGGTCAACAATGTGCTGCCCAGCCGAAAAGGGCTTTTTAGCAGCACACACCGGTTCGGCGGGCTTTACCGCGACGTTGAACTGGAGGCGACCCCGGATGCGCGCATCGATTACGCCTGGGTGCGGGGCGATTTTGATGCAAAAACGGCCGAGATTCATGCCACGGTGGCTTGGGCCCGGGGCAACTCCGCGCTGCAACGCCCGGCACTCCGGGTTTCAGTCAAAACCCTCGATGGTTCGCCTGCGGGGGAAAGCTCCATTGAGTTCATGTTCGATGCGCAGGGCGGGAAAAAGGAAATCACCGTCCCGGTTGCGTTGACAAATTTTCAAGCATGGTCGCCCGAAAGCCCGAAGCTTTACCTCGCCGATATTGTGCTGTTGGACCGTGACAAACCCGTCCACGGCTGGGCGGAGCGCTTCGGCGTCCGCAAGTTCGAGGTGCGCGGTGATCAGTTCTATCTCAACAACAAGCCTTTCTTCGTGCGCGGTTATGGGGACGATTTTGTTTATCCGCTCACGCTGGTCTCGCCTGCCTCACGCGAGGAACACCTGCGCCATTTGAAGCTCGCGCGCCAGGCGGGGTTTGTTTACGTGCGGTTGCACACACATTGCGAGCTGCCCGAGTTTTTCGAAGCGGCGGACGAAGCCGGCATAATGATCCAGCCGGAACTCCCTTACTACGGGGATTACCCGACCGAAGCGTTTGCGTTTGACCCGATGCGCGACCTGAAGGAGTTAATTGCCCATTATCGGAGGCACGTTTCGCTGGCGACCTACTGCATGGGAAACGAAGGAACGCTGGGCCGCTACCTGGGAAAGGAGATCAAAAACCTGGTCAAGAACACAGACCCCGACCGGTTGGTCCTGCACCAGGACGGCACACTGAACGATGCCGGGAACTCAGACTTCCGCAACGGGCCGATCAATGTCTGGGAACCTGGAACCTTCGCGACAGATGCTCCGTTCATCGCGCACGAGTATTTGAACCTTTCCGTGAAACAAGACCCGAGGCTGGCGCCCAGGTTCCGGGGCGCCATGGCGGCGCCGGTCCCGATCGAAACCCGAGACGAGTGGCTGAAGGATGCCGGGCTGGACCGGCGCTGGGGTGACGCATGCCAGGACGCCGCGCATGCCTTGCAGCGGCACTACCAGAAGGCAGGACTCGAGGCCGCCCGCATGGACCCGACGTGCGATGGCTACAGCTTTTGGACCATTGTGGATGTCATCGTTCAACAGGGGAAAACCTACAGCGCCCAGGGCTTTCTCAACGCTTTCTGGGAACCGAAGCCCAATGGCTCGACCCCTCAGCAGTTTGCGGCCTTCAACGGCCCGACCGCGCTGCTCCTCAAGACCGAACCTGCCCATAGAATCGCGGTCGCCGGAGACCGCGTGAAGTTTGCGTTCTGGATCTCGCATTACGGGGACGCACCCATGAATGAAGGACGCCTGCGATGGACCTTGCGCCGGGGCGACACGGTGCTGGCCGACGGCGCTCTGGACGCGGCTCGAGTCGAACTCGGTTCCGTCCGTTTGTTGGGCGAGTCGGAGTTAGTCGTTCCCGATCTGCCAAAGCCCGCCCGGGCCGTTCTGGAGGTTTGGCTGGATTCCGCCCACGTGACCAACACGTGGGACTTCTGGTTGTTCCCGAAGCGCACCGTCCCACGAGTCACTGGTATCGCAGTCTCCCGTCCCTTGCACGAGAAACTGGCGCCGCTTTACTCGGGACTGGCGCCTGCAGGGCAAATGGACGCGGACTCGCCGGACCTGCTCATCTCGTACCTTGGTTCACCGGATGTCGAGCCTGCATTGGCTTCGGGCAAGCGCGTGATTCTGCTGAACCGCACCCGTGGAAGCCCCAACGTCAGCCTTGGCTGGTGGTCAATGGGCCAGCAGGTCGGGACGGCCTTCGTCGCACATCCCGCGCTCGGGGACTTTCCACACGAAGGCTTCCTGTCGCCTCTTGCCTTTCGGATCCTCAAGACAGGTCAAAAGCTGCCCGCGTTCAGCGGGCTTCACCCGGATGAAATGTTCATCGTCGGCGAAGGGTTGGATAGCTATTTCCTTTATGCCGCACAAGGACGGGCCGGCCAGGGCAAGGCGCTGCTCACGTTCGGGCTGGACCTCCTCTCCGGCCATCCCGAGGGCACCTGCATTCTGGACGGCCTGATCCAATACGCTCGTTCCGCTGAGTTTGACCCCAAGGGGCAGATCATGAACCTGGAAGCATTCAGGGCGCCCAATGGCTGGCAGAAGACAATAAAGACAGGGGATGTCGGACACGAACATCCGCCGATCAATGGCCGCCAGATCGATGTTGCCCGCGGAATGGCAGGAAAGAACGAGCTGGTCTGGGAGACTTGCCCGGTCCAAACACGCGCGGGAGAAAACACCTGCTCTGTCACATGGGAGGGAGGCATGGGCTACTTCGCCGAGCCTGAGTCCTCGTTTCAATTATATGTGAATGACGTGAAGGTGATCGATATCCCTGCCATCAGCGAGCAAAGCACTTCGTGGCATAATGCCGGGAAAGGCGTAACCCTGCGCTACGAACGCGATCTCTCCCGTCCCGAGATGGGCAGGTTCACCCTTGTGCTCCCGGCAACAATCGTGACTGCGGGACAATCTCTGCGCCTGAAAATTGTTGGCAGTGAATCGAACAGCCGCCGGTGGGTAGGCGTCTGGGACACGTCGTCCGACGCGCCTTGATCCGCCCC
>ERZ1645192.3368-NODE-3368-length-13027-cov-4.537697_pt1 | contig 13027 bp, 10 predicted proteins | sample MGYA00575354_ERZ1645192 | MGnify/ENA primary metagenome ERZ1645192 (study PRJEB40844, sample SAMN11349763) | freshwater sediment metagenome | isolation source: river sediment | host: Sediment | place: India: Faizupur Khadar , New Delhi | collected 2017-02-21 ... | reverse complement strand
TACAATCCAGGGCAGTTGCTTTACGGTATTCTATGTGTGCCTTGGTGGTATCAAAATGGGAATTGCCCGGAAGAATATCCCCTTCACTGATAATGGCCGAAAAAAGGACATTCTCGGCTGCCCTTCCCTGATGGGTGGGAATGATATGCTCAAATCCCAGCAGGTCCTGTACAGCTTCTTTCAGTACAAAGAATGATCGGGCTCCGGCATAACTCTCATCACCCAGCATCACGGCCGCCCACTGACGGTCGCTCATGGCACCGGTGCCGCTATCGGTAAGCAGGTCGATATAAACCCGATCGCTTTTCAAACCGAACAGGTTATAATTTGCCTCCTTAATCCATTTTTTGCGTTCTTTGAGGGTGCTTCGGCGGATTGTCTCCACCATCCTTATTTTATACGATTCGGCAAAAGGTAATTTCATGGTATTTTGTATTTTGTATATATCTGCCCCCTAACCCCCTAAAGGGGGAATTTAGAGCGTTAAATTAGATTTGTACGACAAGTTTAGTTAAATTAATCATACCTTTGTGTGTTAAAAGCATTTGACAATGCTGTTTCAAGACATATTGTATTTTGTATTTTTTATCAATATAAATGCAAATGTAGACATTTAGACCTTAATCCCGAAATAAAAGGACTATTTTTGCAGGCAAAGTATTAAAAAACTACTTTTGCAAAAAAATAACATCAGGAATGCAGTGGAATAAAAGTAAACTAAAAATATATCTGTATATAGTCATTGCCATGATTTGCTGGTCGTTCTCGTTCATCTGGACGAGAACTGCTCTTGAATCTTTTCAGCCAATCACGCTTATCACACTTCGCCTGGTACTTGCAAGTGGCTTTCTGTATGGTTTTGCTAAAATAACGGGCAAATTCAGGCGACTGGAAAAAAAGGATTTGAAAATTTTTCTGTTGCTGGCATTTTTCGAACCTTTCATGTACTACGTGGGTGAAACGTACGGTTTGACGCTGGTGGAGCCAACCCTGGCATCGGTGATTATTTCCACCATTCCGGTTTTTGCACCGGTATTTGCATTCATATTCCTACGGGAGAAGATTTCCATTCTCAATTTTATCGGTATTTTAATCTCCATCCTGGGCGTTTATCTGGTGGTGCACCGGCCCGACGGTGCTTCTACAACTCAGTTTAAAGGCATTGCCCTGATATTGCTGGCAGTGTTTTCCGCCATTTGCTACGCCATTATCCTGCGAAAAATTCCGGCAAAATACTCGGCTACGAATATTGTTTTATATCAGAGTTTGCTGAGCCTGTTGTACTTTATCCCCACTTTCCTGATTGTTGATTTCCCTACCATACAGCATATAAGCATCTCATTTGCATCCATTCAGGCATTATTATTATTAACCATTTTTGCCTCTGTCATAGCTTTTGTTATGTTTGCCGACTCGGTGAGAGTAATCGGAGTAGCCCGGGCACAGATTTTCGTAAATCTCATTCCGGTTTTTACAGCTATATTTTCATGGACGTTACTTTCCGAAAAATTGAACATGCAACAATGGGGAGGAATCATCGTAGTGATAGTTGGTTTGTTTATCAGCCAGCGTAGAATGGCAAAAGTCTGACTTTATTATTTTGCTGGAAGTGAAAGCATGTTTTTTTTTACAAGTGGATTATTTCTTTATCTAAAAGTCATTGTTTCTCTGATGGGAAGATACTGTTTTTATTGAATTATTCCATTATTTCGTACACATACATTAATATTATATAATTTTTATTAATTTATAGGGGGGGGGTAAATGTCTTTTTAACTATTTTTACTGCTGAATAAAAGCAAGTTGCAACAGTTTTATATTCAAAAGTAACAATAAGTTAAACTTTTTAATAATTTTACAAAATGAAAAAATTAGATTTAAACAAGTATGGCGTTCAGGAAATGAATGCGGTGGAAATGAGAGAAACGGATGGAGGATTTTGGCTCGAGCTTTTATTTGTCGCAGCTGTGTTTGTTATTGGACTACTAACGGACGCACATCCCGAAAGAACTGAAGTTTGGATAGACGGCGAACAAGTGCAATAAATTTATTAATACTGCCAAATTAGTTGAATGATTCTATTTTTGGCAGTATTTTTTAAAAACAACGCTACAATTAAATACATAACATTGTGAGAAATCTACTTTTATTTGTTTTTATATTTTCAATTGCATTTATAAATGCACAAAATCAAACAAAGGATTCTTTAAGAACTGATAGTTTGATAATAAGAAGTTATCCGGTAATCATTGTTGATTCCCCGAACGCATTTTATACAATGGAACAATTCAATCAGGATTATTTGAGTGGATATCGTTATTTTAGCATTGAGAGTATGAAAAAATTTGGCTCTAAACATACCAGATTAATTCAATTGTTTTCATCTTTGGTTACCATTCCTTTAACTCACGAAGAAGGACATCGTTCAATATTAACGTCACAAAGTATTGGAGCTATTTCAAGACCGATCATTAACTCCAAAGGGGCAGCTTATGTTATGGGTGTTTCTGATTCAACTCTTATAACCTTGCGGCAAAACGATTTACCGACATATATAAGATTGCACACTGCAGGATTAGAATCAGACTATATGATGCTAAGAAAAATGGATGATTTAATAATATTCGGGCAAGAAAGTAAAAATCTTCTTGAAATAGAATATCTTTTCAGACAATTATCTTTATTATCTTATTACGGATTAAGCCCATTTCCCAAATTGAATCCTAAACTTGCGGAGGAGGACAACGAACTTAATCGCGATATAGTTGGACACGATGTGTATGGAACTGTAAAAAACTTATTCCGCCCAAACGAAACATTCTACAGATACACAGATTATGATGATTTGACTACCGGAGAACGTAAATTTGTAACCCGAACAGCAGTGCGTTCACTATTGAATATTGCCAGTCCTGTATTTTTTAAACCATTAAATATTATTCAGAAAGAGAACTTGAAATTAAGTATTGGAACAGGTTATACAATGGCGCCATTTGGAGATTTTATAGATATGAATTTCTGGATGCAAATAAATAAAAAATATAATTTCAAATTATATTTACGAGAATATGAGAATAGAGATACCTGGTTCTTAGGGGGAGGTATTGGATTGGTAGATTATAAAATAATTCCAAATGTTCAAACTTCGATTACAGGACATTTTTGGAATCAACCTGAAAATTTTGATTTCAATACTTCAAAAGGACAATTAGGAGGCGCCGGTGAAATTTTCTTCAAATATAATTTAATTAGAATGAATTCAGGTAACTCTATGAGTGTAGATTTGGGATTGAACTACAAAACAAAAGGATTTCTCCCTGAAGAAGTAGTTATGGATAAGCATTTGGGGGTTCGATTAGGAGTTACATTTAATATAGCTCATAAAATGATGATTATAAAATAACTGCCACATCCACTTTTCCCACCCGAAATTATCGAAAATACTGTAGAGTGTTATCATGGTGGCATTCGTAATGTTTGCCGACTCGCTGAGAGTAATAGGTGTAGCCCGTGCACAGATTTTTGTAAATCTCATTCCGGTTTTTACGGCTATATTTTCATGGATTTTACTTTCCGAAAAATTGAACATGCAACAATGGGGAGGAATCATCGTAGTGATAGTTGGTTTGTTTATCAGCCAGCGTAGAATGGCAAAAGTCTGACTTTATTATTTTGCTGGAAGTGAAAGCATGTTTTTTTTTACAAGTGGATTATTTCTTTATCTAAAAGTCATTGTTTCTCTGATGGGAAGATACTGTTTTTATTGAATTATTCCATTATTTCGTACACATACATTAATATTATATAATTTTTATTAATTTATAGGGGGGGGGTAAATGTCTTTTTAACTATTTTTACTGCTGAATAAAAGCAAGTTGCAACAGTTTTATATTCAAAAGTAACAATAAGTTAAACTTTTTAATAATTTTACAAAATGAAAACATTAGATTTAAATGATTTTGGCGTTCAGGAAATGAATGCCGTGGAAATGAGAGAAACGGATGGAGGATTTCCTTGGGTAATAGCTGCTTTACTCATATTGGCAGTAATAGATGTAATACAAGACGGTAAATTAGATGGTCATATCGACATTTAATTATTTACAAAGACTTTATTGCATGTATACTGCAATAAAGTCTTTTTTCCAATATATAAACTATTTTAGAACAAAGCAGGTGTGACCTGACTATAAACTTTATGCAAAAGTACAAGTATATTATCCTGTTTCTTTTTATTAAATCATTCATATATAGTCAAAGCAATCATCAATTTTCAGGTAAAGTTGTCGACGAAAAGAATGAACCATTATCGAACGTAAATGTAATTTTGAAGAATTCGAAAAAAGGAACGATGACCAATTCAAATGGAGCATTCGTTCTGAATTATTCAGGCAAGAAAGATTACGTTACATTCTCCTATATAGGGTATAAATCCTATTCAGCTGAAATTGATTCTACTAAAAAATCACTGAGAATTAAGTTAGAGCCTGCTCCTGTACAATTGCCCGAAGTGCTGGTGACAAATCTAAGTGCAGAAGAACTACTTGATAAAGCTATTTTAAATATACCCGCGAACTATCCTCAAGAAGAATATTTGTCAAAAATATTCTATAGGGCGAGCATATTAACCAAAAAAGACTCTTTATTATACGTTGAGGAAACGATGTTTGAGCAGGTAAAATCATACAGTAAAAACTACAATGATAAAACATTCTTAGTTAAGAACAGAAATTTCAATTTTCTGAACAAAGAATTTGGAATAAAAGGTATAGGGATTTATGACAATGTAAAATCATTAGCACATAAAGGCCGACGCAAAAGTAAAAACGTTTACAGTTACGGAACCCCCGTTTATTTTGATGGAGGTTTAACTTACGTAATAGAAATAAATAAAGAGAGTGAAAAAGAGTCGGTAACGAAGGGTAAGATATTTGTCGATATCGAAAGTTTGGCACTTATACGTTTTGAACTAAGTAATAACAATCAAACAGTTACAACGCAATACAAAAAAATAGGTGAAAAGTATTACTTGTTTTCTCAAGAAATAAACAATCAGAATGAAACACGAAATGGTGGTTATGGAAATGTAAAAGCGCTTTTTGTATTAACCGAAATAAATGACACATTTAATATTAATGATATTAAAGGCACCCTGGTAAGTGAAGATGAAATCATCAGAACCTATGCTAATCAGGATGCTAATGTGTCTTTTTGGAAAACGCATAATTCGGTTTTACCCGACACACTCACTCAACAAAAGATAAATAAATTTGTATATGAGCAAGGACTTTCGACAAAAAGCTCCGGGGTAAAAGAAATTGAAGCGTACGAAAAAATTTATTATCCTCATCTCAGTTTAAGATTGTCAACCGACATTCCAAATGACATTAACTCCTTATCACAAAATTCAGTTTCGCTAAATTTACTCACAAATCATTTATTGCAAAAGAAATTAAAAAACTTCTATTTAAAACTATTGGTTCCATCAATGGTGAATGTCTATTTAATTTCTCCCTTCGAAGAGATTGAATTGGAGCGTGAACTGCTATCGATAAGTGGATTACATACAAAGATGAATCCTTTTATGTTTAATTCACTTGATAGATCCTATCATTATGGACTATCGGCATCACAACTTGAAAAATTCAAGACCACCAATTACCGGGGCTTTATGCGTCTGCATACACTGCGTGGTGAATATCATTATCTTAAAACAAAAATACTTGAAGAAGACATAGTCAAAACAGACATGAGTAACAGGAACAATAAGTATAATTATCTTTCGATGTATTTTATGGATTTAATTTCCAATAGAACTTATAATATATTTTATTCCCAACTGAAAGATAAAACATTAAAAACAAAAGATTTAACAAAATCCCCACTCATCGTAGACACTCATAAAAGTTGGGTAAAATATCTTTTTGAGCAGGATAGAACATTCAGTTCGCACATAAAATCCGACATGTTAACAGCTGAAGAACAAAAATATTTAAAGCGTTCAGCAATCCTATCGTGGATGAATTTAATTTCAGCGCCAATGCTAAGTATTGATAAGTTTCCAATCTCTGAAAATATAAGTGCTACTTTTAGCCTGAATTATTTGCGAATACCTTTTGGCGAAATGACCGAGCAGAATGTATGGATCAAATACAGGCGTCAACTGAATGGATTGTTTATTCGACAATATATGAATAAAGAAAAATTAGGCTATGGTATCGAATATAAAATGTACAATACAAAATTGAGCAAAAACCTTAGTTTAACATCCTTAATTGATTACTGGAACCAACCAGCAACTCTGAATTTTTACGACAATAGTTTGAAAAGCGGATTTCATGTTGGCCAGGAGTTAGAATGTAAATTCGGGCAAGATAGATATAGTCAACAGCATCGAATTTCGTTCTACATAGGATACGATTACAAAACAAAAGGCTATTTGCCAGAAAATTTAGAACTAAATAAACAATTCAAAGTTAATTTTGGTGTAAAGGTTAATATGTAAAAAAGCCATTTACATAATCCAGCTTATATTGATAATGCTTTTTTATCGTAGTTTGCTCAATTTATTATATGTTTGTTCTGTGTTCTTTTGTTGTTTAAATAAATGACCTAATGCCTCCACTTTTCCCTCCTGAAATTATCGAAAATACTGTAGAGTGTTATCATGCACGAATTAGTACACGTAGTAAAACTATTTATGGATTAATACTATTGATGATTCTGTTTGTTTTCGCTTCACTACCGTTTGTTTATGTAGATATTAGCTCACAGAGCCGGGGAGTAATCCGTTCGCCTTACGAGAATACTACCATCCAGTCGGCTATGTACGGCGAAGTGATTTCGTATCGCTTGCTCGAAAATAAAACGGTACAGAAAGGTGATACGCTGATTATTCTTAATTCCGATAAATTAGACGAGCAAATAGTATTAGCTAATAGAAAGATTCAGGAAAATGACCTTTTTATTTCGGACATTGCTTGTTTGTTATCACCCAACTATAATCAGCTCTTAACTCCGAAATATCGTGGTGAATATTGGCGATTTCGGGCAAAAATCAACGAACAACGTATTTCGGTAAACTACCTGGAAAAAGAATTGGCAACGCAGAAAACATTAGTTGACCATAAGGTAATATCCAACTTTGACTATTTGCAATCGAATAATAATTACGAAAAAGCCAATGAACAACTCATTGCGTTGGAACAAGATTACCAATCAAATTGGTTAGCTGAACAAACCACTCTGAATCAGCAGAATATTGAATTGGCATCGAATATCAAGCAACTTGAAAAGGACAAAAATCAATATATAATTCTTGCTCCTATTTCAGGAACATTGGTTCAGGTAGCAGGTTTTCAGAATGGTAATTTTATTTCCCCCAGCCAAAACCTTGCATATATTTCAGCAAACAGTGTTTTATTAGCCGAATGTTACATATCGCCTTCCGATATTGGTTATATCAAACAAAATCAACAGGTTGCCTTTCAATTCGATGCTTTTAATTATCGCGAATGGGGAATGGTGCATGGAAAAGTAGAAGAAGTATTGAATGATGTAGTACTTATCGACCAAAAGCCTATGTTCAGAGTACGCTGTACGTTGAACAAAAAATCATTGCAATTGAAAAATGGTTATCAAGGCAATATTCAAAAAGGATTGACTTTTACAGCTCGTTTTCAATTGAATAGACGAAACCTTTGGCAATTACTTTTCGATAAAGTGGACAATTGGCTTAATCCAAAAATAATGAAAGTGTGATATTTTTATACTATGAATACATGGAAAAAACAGGAGAGTTAATAATTCAAATCTAAACCAAACTATAAAAGTCCCCCTTCGGGGGATTTAGGGGTCTTATGAGTATTAAAGTAAAACAAAGAGACATTACCGATTGTGGTGCAGCATGTTTGGCTTCGGTGGCTTCGCACTACAAGTTGGAAATGCCTGTGGCACGCATTCGCCAAATTGCAGGTACTGATACCAAAGGTACAAATGTACTTGGAATGGTAAAGGCTGCGGAGCAGTTAGGCTTTTCGGCAAAAGGCGTAAAAGGCAATCAGGATTCATTGGGGAAAATCCCATTACCAACCGTTGCACATATCATTGTGGAGCGAGATAAATTGCAGTTGCATCATTATGTGGTACTTTATAAAGTTAATGATAAGCAATTGACTTATATGGATCCTGCCGATGGTGATATGCACACTTCTTCCATTGAAGAATTCATGAAACGATGGACGAACGTATTGATATTGTTGATGCCAAATGATGATTTTGAAGAAAAGAACGAGAAAATATCTAATTTCAAGCGTTTTGTATTTTTACTTGCCCCACATAAAAGCGTGCTTGCACAAAGTTTAACCGGTGCTATTCTTTACACCGTATTAGGTTTATCCACATCCATCTATATTCAGAAAATAACAGATAATGTATTGACGACAGGCAATACTAACTTATTGAATCTGTTAAGCGTGGCTATGCTTATCATTGTTGTGTTTCAGATATTGTTAGGCATAAATCAAACCTTGTTTATGCTTAAAACTGGACAGAAAATTGATACCCGCCTGATTTTAGGCTATTACAAGCATTTACTCAAACTTCCTCAGCGATTTTTCGACACCATGCGTGTAGGCGAGATAATCTCACGAATAAACGATGCTGTGAAAATCCGATCATTTATCAATGATGTTTCCATTTCGTTAACTGTGAATATGTTTATCGTTTTATTTTCGTTTGCATTAATGTTCATTTACAGTTGGAAACTTGCCTTGATAATGCTGATAGTTATTCCGCTATATTCTGTTGTTTATTTTATCACAAACAAACTGAATAAAAAACAGGAACGTAAATTGATGGAACATTCAGCTGAATTGGAAAGTCAGTTGGTCGAATCGTTAAACTCCGTGCGTACCATCAAACAATTTGGTATTGAAGATTTCAGTAATATGAAAACCGAAGTCAGGTTTATCGGTTTACTGAAAACGGTTTTCAAGTCAGGTAAAAACTCAATGTTTTCAACTTATTCTTCGGAAGTTATCAGCAAAGTTTTTACGATAATACTCCTTTGGGTTGGTTCTTATTTTGTGATTGATAATGAAATAACGCCGGGTGAACTTTTGTCTTTTTATGCCATAATCGGATATTTCATGGGACCAATATCCAGCTTAATAGGAGCAAATAAATCTATACAAAATGCTTTGATTGCCGCCGACCGCTTGTTTGAAATTATGGATTTGGAGCGTGAAACCAATGAAAATAAAATAGAACTGAAACGTGAAAACATTGGCAATATTCAGTTTGAAAACATCAGTTTCTCTTACGGTACACGAAAAAATGTATTCAACAATTTTTCATTAACAATTTCAAAAGGACAAATGACAGCTATCATTGGAGAAAGTGGCTCAGGTAAAACCACGCTGGCTTCATTGTTGCAAAAACTCTATCCTCTTAACAATGGTAAAATAACTGTTAATCAGCTTAATATTGAACATTTCACGCTTGAAAGTATGCGTAATTTGGTAAGTAGCGTACCACAACAGCTAAATTTGTTTTCCGGGAATATCATTGAAAATATTGCTGTGGGTGATTTACAACCTAATATGGAACGAATTATTGAAATTATCAAGACATTAGGGTTAGTTCAATTTATTGAAAACTTGCCTAATGGTTTTGCAACACAAATTGGCGAAAATGGCACATCTCTTTCCGGTGGGGAAAAACAACGGATAGCTATTGCAAGAGCATTGTATAAAAATCCTGAAGTTCTTATTTTTGATGAAGCCACTTCATCTTTAGATTCAGACTCGGAGCAATATGTAAAAAAAACAGTTTTACAGCTTAAAGAACAAGGAAAAACAATCATTATTATTGCCCATCGATTAAGCACTGTTGTAGATGCAGACAAAATTGTAGTATTATCCGCAGGCAATGTAATAGAACAAGGTAATCACTCCTTGCTCTATCAAAACAAAGGGTATTATTATAATATGTGGCAAAAACAAGCACTCGTTTAGTTAAATATACTTAATTTCAAATCCATCCGCTTTCTTCTACTCGTCTATATATCTGTAGATTATAAAATTCAAAAATATAATACTATAAAAAAATATGGTACTATGTATTGCATAGTATTATATTTCATAATATATTTGCAGCGTAATTAAACAGCAAACGAAGAAACTGCTTAAATATAAGCTGATCAGTATTTTTTACCCATATAAATTAAACCTTTAAACAATAATGATTATGTCAGGCAAATACGAAGATTTAGAAAAATTGAAAGATCTCTTGGAAAAAGGGATACTATCAGAAACAGAGTTTATCACTGAAAAAGAAAAAATTCTTGGCAAAGAAGTGAACGGAAATCAGAAAACTACTCAACAAATTTCTACGAAGGACAACAACAGTTTTTGTGCTCTGATGCATCTCTCCCAATTTGCCAACTATCTGTTACCCCCAGTGGGACTGTTAGCTCCTATAGTGATGTGGCTCACCCGCCGGAATGAAAGCACAGCCGTGGATGTAAACGGTAAAATTATTCTGAACTGGACGATCAGTGTGTTTATATACAGCATAGTCATTGTTATCGGATTTCTGATTTTTGGCGCCACATCTATCCTGACCATTATCAACTATGACAATCCGCTGCCTTTAATCGGTACCATCGGCATTTTCCTTATTCCACTCATCATTTTCGGTGTTCTTGATCTGGTATTTGTTATAGTAGGTGCTATCAAAGCCAACAACGGTGAAGTCTGGAATTATCCGTTAAGCATCCGTTTTTTCAATACAAAATAGCATTTACCAACTCAGTACCGATTTATTTTCAAAACAAAAGAAATAATGATAAGACTTACTAACATCAACAAAACCTATTACACCGAAGCAACATCGCTTCACGTGCTGAAAGGTATTGACATGACCATTGACACCGGAGAATTTGTAGCCATTACGGGCGCATCGGGTTCGGGAAAATCTACGTTGCTCAATATTCTGGGAATACTGGACAACTATGATACCGGCGACTATTACCTGAATGAAATGCTGATAAAAAATTTATCGGAAAAGCAGGCAGCCCGCTACCGCAACGAAATGATCGGTTTTGTTTTTCAATCTTTCAATCTGATTAATTTCAAGAATGCGCTGGAAAATGTGGCTCTCCCACTCTACTATAAAAATATCAGCCGGAAAAAAAGAAATATCATAGCCATGGAGTACCTGGATAAAATGGGGCTGAAAGACTGGGCAACTCACATGCCTTCAGAAATGTCGGGAGGTCAGAAACAACGAGTAGCGATAGCCAGAGCCATTATTTCAAATCCAAAAGTACTGCTTGCCGACGAACCTACCGGTGCTCTCGACAGCCAGACATCACTGGAAGTGATGGATGTACTGAAAGAACTCAATAAAAGCGGAATTACAACCATTATCGTAACTCACGAACAATCGGTAGCGGAAACGGCTGACCGGATCATTCACATTAAGGATGGTCTCATCAACAACAATTAATTCAGACTTCTAATGGAAACAATTGAAGAAATAATCTCCACTCTCAAGCATAACAAAATGCGCACGCTGCTTACAGGGCTTTCTGTTTCCTGGGGAATTTTCATTCTTATTGTATTGCTCGGTGCCGGAAATGGCCTCCAGAATGGCGTGATAAGCAACTTCAGCGACCGTGCAACCAATACAGTACAAATGTGGCCCGGCAGAACCACAAAACCATATAAAGGGCTGAAAACCAACAGACAACTGAATTTTACCGAAAAAGAAATCGGAAACCTGAAGGAAAACGTAAAAGAGAGTGACGAAGAAACCGGAATCATTGAAAAGTCGGTAACAGTAAGTTATAAAACAGAATTTGGAAATTACCAGCTAAAGGGAGTTGAACCAAGTTATTCCCAAATTATTAATCTGAAATTTGAACCCGGCGATGGTCGGTTTATCAATTCGCTCGACATCACTAATAACAGTAAGGTTATTGTCATCGATAAAAAAGTGGAAGAAACGCTCTTCAAAGGAAAATCGGCGCTGGGCGAATATGTAAAAGTAGGGTCGGTCATGTTTCGGGTAATCGGTATCAATTCAAAAAAAGAGCAGTTTGCCGGCACTCAGGTTTACATTCCTTTTAAAACAGCTCAGATGATTTACAATCCTGATAAAAAATTCTGGTCCATTGCATTCACTACCACAGGATTGAAAACCAAACAGGCGAATGAAGATTTTGATGAAAACTTAAAAAAAACCATGTCGCAAAGTATGTTTTTTGATCCAAAAGATGAGCAGGCATTGTGGATACGAAATTCACAACGCGACTATATCGAAACGATGAATATTTTTAACGGTATCAATATTTTCGTAAGTATAATTGGCATTTTTACGCTCATAGCGGGCATTGTAGGTGTGAGCAATATCATGCTTGTTTCGGTCAAGGAACGCACGCGCGAAATAGGTATCCGCAAGGCCATCGGAGCGCCTCCGGCAAATATTCTGCGTTCCATAGTACTCGAAGCACTGCTGATTACGGCACTTTTTGGCTACATTGGCATGATGATGGGAATAGGATTAACCGAAGTGGTCAGCTTCATAATGGAAAAAGGCGCATCGCAAAATACATCGGAAATGCAAATGACGGTGTTTAAAAATCCCACTGTTCAGCTCAGTTATGTCTTTTTCTCTACCGCCATTGTTATCGTAGCCGGAGTGATAGCCGGTTATATGCCGGCGCGGCGGGCTACCAGGATAAAACCGATTGAAGCCATGAGAGAAGAATAGGCAAATACGACATAACAATGAAATCATCAAAAGATAACCATGGCGATTCACTTTTCTGTCTGTTCAAAGATATCGGGAAAATCTTCGATTTGGATCATTGGCAGGAAATTTGGATCACCATTACCCACAACAAATCACGAAGTACACTTACAGCCTTTGGCGTGTTTTGGGGAATCCTTATGCTCGTTGCTATGGTGGGTGCGGGCAATGCACTCGACAAGGGGATATCGTCGCAGATCGAAGGATTTGCC
>ERZ1645192.3367-NODE-3367-length-13028-cov-39.037308_pt1 | contig 13028 bp, 10 predicted proteins | sample MGYA00575354_ERZ1645192 | MGnify/ENA primary metagenome ERZ1645192 (study PRJEB40844, sample SAMN11349763) | freshwater sediment metagenome | isolation source: river sediment | host: Sediment | place: India: Faizupur Khadar , New Delhi | collected 2017-02-21 ... | reverse complement strand
CCCCCCTGCCCCGCAGAACCTCACTGGTGGCCGGGCTCCAGCCCGGGCTGATCCAGGAGGGCCTGTTTCCCCGCGCCCCGCGGATCTCCTACGGGGACAAGACCGTCGTGGGGGTCTTCCACTCCACCTACATCCTCCTGGAGGACGACGCCTCCCTCTACATCCTCGACCAGCACGCGGCCCACGAGCGGGTGACCTACGAGCGGCTGAGGAAGGCCTCGAAGGGGGAGCGGGGGCCGGTTCAGGACCTCCTCACCCCTTTGGTCCTGGAGGTGTCGGCCCTCGAGCTTGGCGCCTTCGAGGAGATCGGGGCGGAGCTCTCCTCCCTGGGCATCGAGGCGGAGCTCTTCGGCTCCGGGGCTCTCGCGGTCCGGTCCGTGCCCGCGTTCCTGGGGTCTTCGGACATACGAGCCGTTGTCCTCGACCTCCTGGGGGCGGTCCTCGACGGCGGGCTCGGGAGAAAGGGGCTCAGGGACGACCTCACCATCCGCGTCGCGTGCCATGCAAGCGTGCGTGCGGGCAGGAAGCTCGACGCCGCGGAGATCGCCGCCCTGCTCAGGGACCTCGACGAAGCGGGCTCCCCCCTGACCTGCCCGCACGGCAGGCCCCTGTTCAAGGCCATCGGAAGGGACGAGATCGAGAAGTGGATCGGACGCCGCCCCTGATCGTCGTCACCGGTCCAACGGGCGCAGGCAAGACCGCGCTTGCCCTGGCGCTCGCCCGCGATTTTCCGCTGGAGGTCGTCTCCGCGGACTCCATGCAGGTATACCGCCACATGGACATCGCCACGGCGAAACCCTCCCGGCAGGAGCAGGCGGTGCTGCCCCACACCCTCATCGACATCAGGGAGCCCGACGAGGAGTTCAACGCGGGGATGTTCATGGACCTCGCGTCCCGCGCCATTCCGGAGATCAGGTCCCGGGGGAGGATCCCCCTGGTGGTGGGGGGCACCGGCCTCTACATCAAGGCCCTGCTCTACGGCCTCGCCCCGGCTCCGCCCCGGTCGCCCGGACTCAGGGCCTGGCTCCGCGCCCGGGCCGAAGAGAAGGGCAGCGCCGCGCTCTGGGAGACCCTTCGCCGGTACGACCCGGAGAGCGCGGAAAAGACAAGCAGGAACGATGTGGTGCGCATCGTCCGCTCCCTCGAGATCGCCTTCCTCACCGGCCTGAGGCCGAGCGGGGTCCTCCGGGGGCACGGCTTCTCCACCCCCCGGTTCGAGGCGCGCGTGGTGTGCGTCATGCCCGAACGGGACTCCCTGTACCGGGCCATCGACGCCCGGGTGGAGGGCATGTTCGAAGCCGGGCTCGTGGAAGAGACGCGGCATCTCCTGGACCTGGGGTTCGACCCCGGGTTGAGGTCCATGCAGACCCTGGCGTACAAGCACGTGGTGGGGCTCCTCGAGGGCGCCCTGAACTTCGAGTCGGCGCTGGGGAGGATCAGGCGCGACACCCGGCACTATGCAAAACGGCAGATCACCTGGATGCGCTCGCACCACGAGCGCGAGGTTTTCCAGGCACCGGGCCGTGCCCTCGAGACCCTCTCGGGCTGGCTCGAGGATCTCCTGGCGTTCCGGTAAAACCGGCCAGCCGCGGACAGCCTGTCCCGGCGCTTTCGCCCATTGCAAATCTCACGGTATGTGGTAAAAAATATGGCGTGAATCACAACACCAGAAAATATTACCAGAAAAGGGTTCTGAGAAAGGCGGGCACCGCCATACACGACTACCGCATGATCGAGCGCGGGGACCGGGTGCTCGTGGCCGTGTCCGGCGGCAGGGACTCCATCGTTTTGCTCAAGGTGCTCTCGGAGCTCCAGGGCGCGGCGCCCGTGCCCTTCGAGCTCGTGCCCGTGCACGTGGCCACGGGCTACGAACAGGGTTTCCACCGGGTCTCGGCGTGGGCTTCCTCGGAGCTCGGCATGGAGATCCGGGTCTTCCCGTCGGGCATAGGCGAGATCCTCGCCGAGGTGTCCGACCCGGAAAAGAGCCCCTGCGCCCTCTGCTCCAGGCTCAGGCGGGGGGTGCTCTACACCATGGCCCACGAGGAGGGTTTCACCTCCATCGCCCTGGGCCACCACCTGGACGACATCGTGGAGACCTTCTTCCTGCGGTGCTTCTACACGGGCCAGATCGGCGCCATGGCGCCCTCGCGCTTCTCCGACGACGGCCGCAACCGGGTGATCAGGCCCCTGGCGTACTGCAGGGCCGACCTCGTGCAGGGCTATTTCGCGACCCTGGACGTCGCCCCCGTGGTCAGCCAATGCCCCAGGAAGGCCGACGGCAAGCGGGAGTACGTGAGAAACCATCTGAGCTCCCTGGAAAAGGAGAACCCCTTCATCAAGGAGTCGGTCTTCTCCGCCCTTTCGAACATCGATCTGAAGAGCCTGTGCCTCAGGGGGGAGAGCCGTGCGCATCCTCATTGACCCCCTCACCCCCAAGCCCAGGGTCGTCAAGCGGGTGGCCGAGATCCTCGCTTCCGGCGGCATCGTGGTCTACCCCACGGACACGGTCTACGGCATGGGCTGCTGCATGACGAACAAGAAGGGCATCGACACCATCAACTCCATCAAGAACTCGGTCAAGCCCCGGAGCATCATGCTCGCGGACCTCAAGGAGATCAGCCAGTACGCCAAGGTCTCCAACGAGGCCTTCCGCTTCCTGCGCAGCATGCTGCCGGGCCCCTACACCTTCATCCTCCCGGCCACCCGGCTGGTGCCCCGCCTGCTCCAGACCAACCGGAAGGCCATCGGCGTGCGCATCCCCGACCACTGGTTCTGCCAGGCCCTCGTCAGGGAGGCGGGCGAGCCCATCCTCACGGCGAGCGTGCCCCTGACCCATGGCGAGCGCCACATCGACCCCGTCGAGATCGACCACCATCTGGGCCACCGGGTGGACATCGTGGTGGACAGCGGCATCCTGCCCGACGTCCCCTCCACCATCGTCTCGCTGGAGACCGACGCGCCCGAGCTCATCCGGCAGGGCTTGGGCGACGTGTCCATGTTCGGGTGAAGGGGGGCGCGCCGTGAAGAAGATGCTCATCAACGCCGTCCACGCCGGGGAGATCCGGGTCGCGGTGGTGGACGAGGGCGTGCTCGTGAACCTCTACATCCAGAGCGCGCTCAAGGAGCAGATCAGGGGGAACATCTACAAGGCCAGGATCTCCAAGGTCGAGCACAGCCTGGACGCCGTGTTCGTGGACTACGGCAGGGAGAAGCACGGGCTCCTGCCCGTAAACGACATCAACTGGCGGCTGGTCCCGGGCGCGGGCAGCGAGAAGGGCACCCTCAGCAGCCTCAGGAAGGGTCTCGAGATCCCCGTGCAGGTGGCCCGGGAGGAAAAGGGCGCCAAGGGGGCGCTCCTCACCATGGACATCTCCATCCCCGGGCGCTACATGGTGCTCCTGCCCGAGCAGGACCTGGCGGGCATCTCCCGGAAGATCGAGGGCGAGGAGCAGCGCAAGCGGCTCAAGGACATGATCTCCCAGCTCGACCCGCCCGGGGACATGGGCCTCATCGTGCGCACCGCGGGTATGGACCGGACCAAGGCCGACCTCCAGAAGGACCTCACCTACCTGCTCCGGCTCTGGAAGAGCATGGAGGATAAGTTCAGGGCCGCCCCCTGCCCTTCGCTCATCTACCGGGAAGGGGACCTCATCATCCGCTCCATCCGCGACTACTTCACCGCGGACATCACCGAGATCCTCGTCGACGACGAGGAGACCTGCGAGAAGGCCGCGGCGTTCATGAAGAGCGTCATGCCCCGGCACAAGGACCTCCTCAAGCCCTACAAGTCGAGCCGGCCGCTCTTCACCAAGTACGAGCTGGAGCAGCAGATCCAGGGCATCTTTCACAAGCGGGCGAAGCTGCCCTCCGGTGGCTCCCTCGTCATCGAGCCCACCGAGGCCATGGTGGTCATCGACGTGAACTCGGGCCAGTTCACCAAAGGCGGCGACATCGAGGGCACGGCGCTCTCCACCAACCTCGAGGCGGCTTCGGAGATCGCCCGCCAGCTCGTGCTCAGGGACATCGGCGGGCTCGTGGCCATCGACTTCATCGACATGCGCCCCAGGGAAAACATGCGCAGGGTGGAGAAGAAGCTCAAGGACTGCCTCAAGGGCGACCGCGCCCACATCGTCATGGGCCGGATCTCCCAGTTCGGCATCCTCGAGCTTTCCCGGGAGCGCCTGTCCTCCACCATCCTGGAAAAGAGCTTCGTGGGGTGCCCGGCCTGCGAGGGCACAGGCCTCGTGCGGTCCGTGGAGTCATCCACCTTCGCCGCGCTCCGGGAGATCCAGCTCTTCCTCACCCGGAACACCGCGATGGGCGTGAGGGCGGAGCTCCCGCCCGAGGTGGCCATGCACCTCCTGAACACCCAGCGCCCCTACCTCGTGCGCCTCGAGGCCGAGTTCTCCACGAAGATCGGCGTGGCCGTGGACCCCCTGCTCAAAAACGGCCAGATCCGCATCGAGGCCGCCGGGCAGGCGCAGGCCTGAGCGCCCGGGAATAAGGAGTGCAGCGGGCCGCGCCCGGAGCGACCGGAGCCGCGGGACACCGGGCCTTCCGGTTTAACCTGAGGAGAGAACATGCCGATGCGGAGCGGTTGTTTTCCCGTGCATGCCCTGCACGTGCGTGTCCGAGGCCTGGACCGGCTCGAAAATATTTTATAGCATTCTCCTGACAGCCTCGATTATTCTCTCCCGGTTCGGGAGCATGGCGTTTTCGAGATTCTTGGCGTAGGGTATGGGACACTCGGGGGCTGCGATACGGACAGGCGCTGTCTTCAATGCACAAAAGGCCGCTGCAGCGCATCGGGCAATCACCTCGGCGCCGATGCCGCCGGTGCATGGCCCCTCCTCCACCGTGACGAGCCTGCCCGTCTTCCTGAGAGACTCCAGGATGGTCATCGTATCCAAGGGATACAGCGTGCACAGATCGATCACCTCCACATCGATCCCCTCTTCTTCGAGGATCGACGCGACTTCGAGGGAAACGCCGACACCCAGGAGGTGCGTCACCAGGGTTGCATCCTTCCCCGTGCGTCGTATCAGGGCCTTCCCGATGGGAAGCGTGTATTCCTTTTCCGGTATCTTCCCGCCTTCGGCATACAGGAGTTTATGTTCGAAAAAGACCACCGGGTTGTTCGATCTCACCGCGGATTTCAGAAGCCCCTTGGCAGTGAAGGGGTCCGAAGGGGCTATGACCATAAGCCCGGGCACCCCGAAAAGGAATTTCTCCATTGACTGCGAGTGCTGGGCTGCCATCCCGATGCCGCTGCCCAGGGGCGTCCGGATCGTCAGGGGTATGGAGATCTGTCCGCCGGTCATGTAGCGAAGTTTTGCAGCCTGATTGATGACCGGGTCCATACAGCAGGTCAGGAAGTCGCCGAACAGGATCTCCGCAATGGGTCTCATGCCCGTCATGGCGGCGCCCACGGCACCCCCCACGATCCCGTATTCGCTGATGGGCGTGTCGATGATCCTGTCTTTCCCGAATCTGTCGACCAGCCCTTCGGTCACATTGAAGTACCCTCCCAGGGTCACATCCTCGCCCCACAGGAACACATCCGGGTCGCGTTCCATCTCTTCTGCGATGGCTTCGTTGATCGCCCGGGACAGGGAGACCTCTTTCCCGCCGGCACATGCGGACCGGGATATGTCCCCCGTGAACAACGAGCCTGTTTCGGGCGTGTACACATCCACAAGGAGGGCCGCCAGCCTGGGCTCTTCGGCTTTGAGCGCATAGGCGACCGCCTCGTTCACCGCATCGGCCGCGTCCCTGTGCACCGCTTCGATCTCGTCCTGCGTTGCCGCCCCGTTCTTCACCATGTCCCCGGCAAGGCGGCGGATCGGGTCCTGCCTGACGTGATCCTCTTTCTCGGCTTTATCGCGGTACAGCTCCTGATCGCCTTCCATGTGGCCATGCCAACGATACGTCATGAGCTCCACCAGGCGCGGCTTTCGATCTATTCTCATCGAATCGACGATGTCCCCGACTTTCTCGAAGACTTCCCTCACGTCGTTGCCGTCGAGGCGAACCGATTCGATGCCGTATGCGGCGGCCCTCCTGTAGAGCTCGGGAACGCACGAGTGATGCTCGAGACGGGTGAACTCCCCATAGAGATTGTTTTCCACGACAACGAGAACGGGGAGATTGAAAACAGATATCATGTTCATGGCCTCATGGAACATGCCCTGGTTCACGCTGCCATCCCCGGCAATGACAACCGAAATGTCATCGCTCTTGTTGTGCCTGATCGTCAGGCCCGCACCCATTGCCAGGAGATACCCGGCCCCGACGATGCCATTTGCGCCGAGCACGCCCTTCGAGCCGTCCGTGACATGCATGGATCCGCCCTTCCCCGCACAGAGGCCCGGCGCCTTGCCGTAGAGTTCAGCCATCATCCTTTTCAGATCGGCCCCCTTGGCAATGATATGGCCATGCCCACGGTGCGTGGTGTTCAGATAATCCGAGTCCCTGAGATTCGAACACACTCCCGCAGCTACCGCTTCCTGGCCGATGGACAGGTGAATGGCCTCTGTCGGAAGCTGTCCCTCCCTGAATGCTGCCGCCAGGTGTTCTTCAAACGCGCGGATCGTGCACATGGTCTTCAGAAGATATTCGTCCGTGGCCTTTTCGGGTGCCCTGTTCTCCGGGGCAGTCACGCAAGCCTTTCCACCCGCCCCGATGGTCATGGGAAATTCAGGCAGCACATCGAGCCTGAGCTCTTTTCTCCTCATGAGCTTCATGAGAATCTTCGTGATCTGCAGCCTTTTTCCAGCCTGCACCCCCGGTGCTCTCACGAGGAGATCCTCCCTTCCGGAATCTCTGAGGACCTCCGGGTACATGGCAAATGCCGGTTTCAACGCAGGAAGGAGTTTCAGGGCCTTTTGCACCGAGCCCTTCGGGATGATCTTCCTGGTTGCAATGGCCATTGGAACATTGAGTTCCTCCATCCAGAACTTGTGGCCGGTCTCTGATGACAGGATCATTTCCACATCCGGCTTCACGTCTTCCTTGGGATTCCAGTAATACCGGGGGGTCTGGCCCGAGGTGTCGATATAGAGCTCCGAGGAGTAATCCGTGTAACGGAACCGGGCTATGAGTCTGGTGCCCGACACGGACTCCACGATTGCCGGTGTGTCCAGGATTCGATCCCAGAGCTTCGAGAGAATGGCTTCAAACTCTTCCTGGCTTTTATATGGATTCATCGTGTTGCCCCCCATGAGAGTACGTTTCAGAAGACAGTATGTTCTCTGGATGTATGATAGAATAATCAGCAGACTACCCTGAATCAAGCTGGCGGTGAATTGCTTTCTGAGACAATACGATTTTCTTCAGCCCTCACCACAAGAGGAACCCACATGTCGTGCCACGATCTTGACACTGGATGTCGATCGCGACCGGCATGGATATCTTAAAGTGATCATCGAATATGCTTCAGAATCTCCAGCAGAAGCCAACATACGTGTCGCGTCCGTTTAACCTCACCTCGGGCGTGCCGTGCAGATGCAAATCGATCCCCATGAATGCATCGTTGATGAAGTAGCCGGTGAAATAAGCAAGAGAAACCCCGACCAGGGCGTCGGAAGGATAGTGAGCCTCGGCCTCGACGCGTTCCCATGCAACGAGGAATGTCAGGGCATGGAGTGCCAGGTTAACCGACGTCTTTGCCCGGTCAGGGATGTTCATTGCATCGATATTCCTGGAGGCCAGGGCTGTGTGTATTGCAGAGCCCGAGGCCGTGGCCGAAGGGAAGCTCTCGTTGTTGCTTTTGTTGGGGCGTTCCCTCCCCGTGGATTTCTGCAGCAGGGAAACGATCTCATGATCCAGGAATATTACGCTCCCCTGGACTGCAGCACCTTTTGCCTTGGAAGCTGCCCAGGGTCCCGGGTCATTTCCACCCGGGGTCGTGAGGATGCTTACATAGAGCGCGCCATCTGATATCTTCGCGAGGTTCATGCTGAGGCTCTCGGCCCTGGTGCTCGAGCCCGCGATGGGGGTGTGCTTGACAGCCCAGTCCGATAGCCGCTGGTCGGCGTTGCCTATCTGGAGGAGCGCCGCCGCTACGGCAGGAACGAAGACCATGGGTGAGGTGACAGCGTTGCAGGCAGATTCGCCGACAGTTTTCCACCCTGGTGTGAAGGTGGCATCTTCGCCCCAGCGTCGGCCGTTATCCATGGTGCTGCATGCCGACAAGAGCATGCAAATGCACAGGATCGTGTGGATCAGTATCGTTTCTCTGAGAATGTTTTTCATATTTGCCAACATCCGCCCTCTGAACACGGAATGTGAGGGAAGCTCTCCTCACGTATGAATGAGTATAATAATGCGAACTGGAAAGAAAGGTAATCCTCGACTTTCTGGAAAGGTCTCAAAAACAGGCACATCGTTTCCCCTACAGGTCAGGGCCATTCATTTCAAGAACAGCGAAGAAATCTGGAATTTCAGAACTAGAGGAGGTTTATCCATCAACCCAAATTGTTCATCGATTGGGATAAGTGCAAAATCCTTGTGGAGGTATAAGGATGATTGTCATATAGAGCTAACAGATCGGGGATGACCGGATACAGCACGGAGTAGAAAAGTAACCATGGGAGAAATATTCAAGAAGGATCTCCAGTACGCCAAGTTCAGTGCTTACGGGTTCCTCAAAAACCTGAAGCTTTTCGAGCCGTTCTTGATTCTGTTCCTGCTGGACAAAGGCTTGAGCTTCACCCTGATCGGCACGCTCTATGCCTACCGGGAACTCATGTCGAGTCTCCTGGAGGTGCCCACCGGCGTCATTGCCGATGCAGTAGGCCGCAGACGCACCATGGTGCAGTCGTTCCTCTCTTACATCGTTTCCTTCCTGATCTTCTATTTCGCGGCATCATATTGGGTTCTCTTGGTCGGCATGACCTGTTTTGCCTTTGGAGAAGCCTTCAGGGGCGGCACACACAAGGCCATGATCTTCGAGTACCTCAAGATGAATGGCTGGCAGGATCAGAAGGTGGATTACTACGGACACACGCGGGCCTGGTCGCAGAGGGGTTCGGCCGTTTCTTCCCTGGTCGCGGCCGCAATCGTGTTCGTGAGCGGACGCTACGACATAGTCTTTCTCATTTCGACCGTGCCCTATGTGCTGAACCTGTTCCTGATGCTCACGTACCCCGAAGAACTCGACCGGGAGATAATCAAGAGCGGCAGCATCAGAGAGAGTTTCATCTCTGTCTGGAAAAGTCTGGTGCTCACTTTCAGGGCGCAGGGAGCCTTCAAGGCCACGACAAACGTCTGCATCTATGATGGGTTCTACAATGCCGTCAAGGACTTCCTGCAGCCCATCGTGAAGACCCTGGCCCTGACCATGCCCCTGCTGGTGATGCTTAACGATAAACAACGCTCGGCCGCTCTGGTGGGCATCGTCTACTTTCTCATCTACCTGATGACTTCATGGGCCAGCCGGAAATCAGGCGCATTCGCTTCCCATTTCAAGACGCTCACACTCCCCCTGAATCTCACTATGCTTGTGGGGTTTGCCACTGGGTTCTTCTGTGGCCTTGCTTATTATTTAGACTGCAACTCCATAGCCGTTGCCCTATTCACGATAATTTTTGTCATCCAGAATTTGCGATCGCCAATGAGTGTTACCTATGTGAGCGATACGGTTCCCTGCGAGATTCTGGCTACGTCTTTGTCCGTCCGGTCGTTGGTGACAGCCTTTTATACCGCAATCCTGTCGTTTCTGATTGGTGTCCTCGCAGACAATATCAGTTTAGGGCAAGCCCTGGTGATTCTGTCGCTCGGGCTCACCGTGTTCTCTCCACTGTATCTGGTTAGCATGGCGAACCGAACGCTTGAATGCGAGAATAAATCGAATATTCCACCGGTTTGATAGAATTCAAAACGGAGGGCTTGCTCCATATCCTCTCCGGGCTTTCCACCATTGACTGGCTTCTTCGCATGGGCAGCGCGGACAGCCTGGAAGAAGGGTGCGTCATCACGAATAAGGAGCAATCTTCGTTACAGAAGATCAACGACAACTCGTTTTCCGAGAGCAGAAGCCGCTTTGCCAATCGATTGCAATGAGATGAGGGAAAGGCATTCAACGCCTCGTAGTGCCCTTCAACCTCTTCCCCGAGTCTGCATGAAGCGAGGTCGGGTATGCGCCTACATCATTCCCAGCTTCTTCGCGATTGACAGTCCAAACTTTTCAAGGGGTGACAACCGCCAGTGGTTCCCCGCACCATGGAGTCTGTCGAGTGTTGAGATCATGATGGCCGTGTATCTGCCCATGTTGGATACCCAGTCCGCACTGCTCCGGTTCTTGAAGTAGGGACCGGAAAAGAGCTCCATCAGAGAATTCAGGGTGATCATTCCGCCCTTCCCCGTCTCCCGGTAGCCTTCCCAATGGTGAAGATGTTCTTCCGACCGGAAGAAGTTCATGGTGCTTCACGCGTAGGGAGGGTTGAACATCCACCTTCCTATGGGGAGGGCGACATAGCCGATCAGGCCTTCCGGATCTTCCTTCTCGATCCTGCCGTCCTTTACCTCCACCCGTATCGGCTCACCGCAATCAAGGCACACCGAGTCGATTTGTACCGTCTTCCCTGGGAAAAGCCAGCAGACCGCCAGCGATTCAAACGCTCACTGGCCAAACCACTTCTGTTGCCCATCGATTGTCAGGCGGTGATGGGTGGGAAGATTATTGAAGGGTGGGAAGGAAACGATGGTGTCCCCTTTGGGGAAGAGCCACCCTGGAAAGCCGCGAAGGGAAAAAAGCTTTTGAAGCACCGCCTTGCCTTCCTGAGGAGACATGCCCAGCTCGGATGCAATCTCCGTATAGTGTGGGGCCTGCCCCGTTTCTACCATTCGTCTCATGATGACACTGAAGGTTCTGTCCAATATGGTTGGCTTCGCCATACTACTCCCCTCCTTATCGATCTTGAGCCCAGGAACGGGTATTTAAATGTCCATCTCTTTATATATTTGTGAGCTTGAAAATGTCCAGACGATGGCTCGATAATCCCCCCGTTTGATACGGAAAGGGTGAGGCATCGTATCACCCCACCCGTATGATCGGTTATCGTGGATTATGCTCAAAGACCTGCATCGACAGCCTTGATTATATCGACGAAAGCAGCTGTTGTGGGCCTCAAAGATTCCACCAGCACGGTATTGGGAGTATCGGCGCTGGTGAATTGGGGCGCGTTTTCTGCAATATGCCCGACAAAGGGGATGCCGGATGCCATCCATTTCAAGGCTTCTCCATGGGCATAATGGACGAGGGATGACCGGTCGAGCCGATATCTCGTCATCGCCGTGGAGGCTGCATTGATAAGAAATGGACCCGACGGCAGCAAAGCATTCATCAGGATTCCCCGTGGAGAAGCCAGTCCGGTGGATACATATTTCCCATCTATGATCTTGAATTGCTTTGCAATCATTTCGATTGGAAATGCACATTTGATCTTGCCGCCCTGGAGAAGTTCGTACTCATAACTGTCATAAGAACCCCAGGCTGCCTTCTTGCCGAAGTGACTCCCGAGAGCACAGAACACGATCGAGTAATTCCTTGTAGTTGCCGGGAACTGCGAGAAATATTTCGCTATCGCCAGCACGACGGATGTCCCCGATCCTTCGTTGCATGCCCACCCGTCATGATGCGTTTCAACGACAATGAATCGATCGGCCTCTGTTCCGTAGCTCTTCCCGGGTATGGTCCCATACACGTTGTAAACCTCTCCAGACCCAGTTGACCCCGTTACTGTCAGTTTTGCTTCCACCGGACCCGATGCCATGAGGTTTTTCAGATATGCCCCTTTTACCGGACTTACAGACACACCCGGGATAGAACCATCGAAATAGTAATGAAGGAACTGATTATTGTTGTTCACCGTGAAGGTGAGAATGGCTACATAACCGGCTGCGCCGCGATCCCTTGCCTTGTCATATGTGTTGAAATTGACCGGCGGCCAGTTCTCCATGACATTGTCGCCAACCAGGGTTCCATGAGGGTCATACTGAAAGATTGTTGCAGGGAGAAAAGCCGATGTCGGCGTGGGCAGGGCATAGATATCCACCACCACTATCTTCCCGGCTACACCACCGGGTATCGCATCGAATTCCGCATCTGATCCCCTTCCTACATACACCAGGGGAGCTGTTAAACCCTGAGGAGGGGTGAATCCCACATAACGCAGGAAGTAGCAGGGCATGCTGGTGCCGTTGACCTCCAGTTTCCACGTGTCAGGAAAACTGTAGGTCGCAGGTACCGGTTCAAGAAAAGTGTTCACCAGACCAAATTTCTGGAATTTCTTCAGGACATAGTTTGTGCCCTGAATGTCTGCAACCGTCCCGGGCATGCGGTAGCCATATTCACCTCGCACTCCAATATTCCACAGGTCTTTGATCCATCCGTTCATCTCTCCATTTGAGGGGAGATATCTTGCCATTCGGCCGTATTCGATGTCGTTGTCAGATGCGAGTGACGTGGTGTTGGGAAAAGGGATGATCAGTGAAACTGCCAGGACAACCATCAGAAGCATTACCTTTGTTCTCATAGAATCCTCCCGACTTATTTAATGGGATAGCCCTGCATCCGTTGACAACTTGTAATGAAATAGTTCCGCGAGGCAGAAATTTATCTCTGGTGAAAGATCATCCGTTGTGCTGTGACTTGTGTATCAGACAATGATAATGGGGGTAGTCACAAAGTCAAGGATGTCAAACTCGTTGTCAGGATATGTTAGAAATGTCCACTTGGTAGAAAGCTGGATCCGACCTTGCAGACCATTACAATGAGACAAGACATTACCATACAGGTCTTTTATAGATCGTTATTGTATGTATTTTCTGACAAGGAGTTTCGATCTCCCGGCCATATGTTCAAAGCAGGCTGACCTTTGCTATCCTCACGAGATCTAGACGTGGATAAGCAATTTACATAATTACAAATCTCATCTGGAAACTTACACTCTCAAGGCGTTCTTAAGCTCAGTTATTTATTCAAAGAAATCTTCATTTAAAACTAATCGTGATGAATGACATTATCT
>ERZ1645192.3364-NODE-3364-length-13033-cov-8.628371_pt1 | contig 13033 bp, 13 predicted proteins | sample MGYA00575354_ERZ1645192 | MGnify/ENA primary metagenome ERZ1645192 (study PRJEB40844, sample SAMN11349763) | freshwater sediment metagenome | isolation source: river sediment | host: Sediment | place: India: Faizupur Khadar , New Delhi | collected 2017-02-21 ... | reverse complement strand
TGAGGTTCTTCAGCTCGCCCACGGCCGCGGTCACGGCCTTGTCGATGCCGCGCTTCAGGTCCATCGGGTTCATGCCGGCGGCGACCGCCTTCATGCCCTCGCGGATGAACGCCTGCGCCAGCACGGTGGCGGTGGTGGTGCCGTCACCGGCGTTGTCGGAGGTCTTGGAGGCGACTTCCTTCACCATCTGCGCGCCCATGTTCTCGAACGCGTCGGCCAGCTCGATTTCCTTGGCGACGGAGACGCCGTCCTTGGTGATGGTCGGCGCGCCGAAGCTCTTCTGCAGCACGACGTTGCGGCCCTTCGGGCCGAGGGTGGCCTTGACGGCATTGGCGAGCACGTTGACGCCGCGCACCATCTTGGAGCGCGCGTCCTCGCCGAAACGGATGTCCTTGGCAGCCATTGCGATTACCTCGAATTCAATTCAATGAGTAGGGATGTGCAGCGACGACGCGCGATCAGCCGAGGATCGCGAACAGGTCGTCTTCCTTCACCACCAGCAGCTCGGCGCCGTCCAGCTTCACCTCGGTGCCGCTGTACTTGCCGAACAGGACCTTGTCGCCCACCTTCACCTGCGGGGCGCGGACCTGGCCGTTGTCCAGCACCTTGCCGGTGCCGACGGCGACGACTTCGCCCTTGATCGGCTTCTCGGTGGCGCTGTCGGGGATCACGATGCCGCCCGCGGACAGCTTCTCTTCTTCCATGCGCTTGATGACCACGCGGTCGTACAGCGGCTTGATGTTGGACATGGCAACCTCTGCAAATGGTTGATTGGAGTGGAAAAACCCGGAAATCTTAGCAGTCTCGGCTGGCGAGTGCCAAGGCGCGGGACGCGAACATCCCGCCTCCGGGATGCGCGGGAGATGGGGGGCCGCCGCGGGCTTTCAAGGGGGCAGGCGGCATCCCGTACCCTAGGCCGCATGGACCTGCTGCTCTGCTTCTGCACTTGCCCCGACCACGCCAGCGCCGAGCGCCTGGCCAGCGCCCTGGTCGAGGAGCGGCTGGTCGCCTGCGCGACCCTGCTGCCCGCGGCGCGGTCGATCTACCGCTGGCAGGGTGCGATCGAACAGGCGGACGAGGTGCTGGTGCTGCTCAAGACCACCCGCGCCCGCTATCTCGCGCTCGAGGCCCGGCTGCCCGCGCTGCATCCGTATGAACTGCCGGAGCTGGTCGCGGTCGAATCCGCCGCCGGCCTGCCCGCGTACCTGCAGTGGGTAACCGCCGAAACCCGTCCGCTAGACTGACCCGATGACCCGACCCCTCCACCGCCTGCGCCGCTGGCTGGCCGCGCTCGCCCTGCTCGCCGGCGCCCCGGCGTCCGCTGCGGATGTCGCCCTGCCGCCCGTCGACCAGGTTTTCGTGCTGTCCGCGCAGGCCACCGCGCCCGACCGCATCGAGGTCCGCTGGAAGATCGCCGACGGCTATTACCTGTACCGCCACCGCACTTCGGTGAAGGCGGATGCGACGTTCGGCGAGGCGCGGCTGGCCCTGCCCGATGGCGACAAGCACCGCGACGAATTCTTCGGCGACGTCGAGACCTATCGGCAGGCGCTGGTCGGGACCGTTGATGGGACCCCCGTGGCGGGCGCCACCACGACCACCCTGACCGTGAAGTACCAGGGTTGCGCCGATGCCGGGATCTGCTATCCGCCGCAGACCCGCACGCTGAAGGTCGCGTTGCCGCAGGCCGCGGCGACCGGCGCGTTCGGGCTCGGAGGCAAGCGCGGCGGCCTGTTCGGCGGCGGCGATGCCGTCCAGTCCGATGCGGCCCCGCTGCCGCCGGAGCAGGCCTACGCCAGCGAGGTGATCGCCCTCGACGGCAATACCCTGCTGCTGCGCCTGACCCCGGCGCCGGGCTATTACCTCTACCGCGACAAGCTCCGCGTCTCGCTGCAGGCCGGCAAGGGGCTGGCCGCCGCGCTGCCGCCGAAGGCGAGGATGCCGGCCGCGCGGGCCTACCACGACGAACACTTCGGCGACGTGGCGGTGTACTTCGACCAGGTCGAGATCCCGCTGCCGGTGTCGCGCAGCACCGAAGCCGCTGCCACCGGCACCCTCGTGCTCGGACTGCAGGGCTGCCAGGACGGCGGCATCTGCTATCCGCCGATGACCCGCCGGTTGCCGGTCACGCTGCCCACCGGCCGCCTCGCGGCCGCGCCTGCCGCGTCCACCAACGACGCCCCGTCGCCAGCGCCGGCATCGGAGCCAACCGCCGTCGCCGCCGTCGATGCCGCGCCCGCGGATCCGGCCATCGCGCGGCCCGATGCCACCTCGACTCCCGACGCACCGCGCCAAGCGCCCCCGACCCAAGGCCATGCCGGACTGCTCGGCTCCCTGCTGCTGGCGCTGCTCGGCGGCCTGATCCTCAACCTGATGCCCTGCGTGTTGCCGGTGCTGGCGCTGAAGGCGCTGTCGTTGACGCAGAGCGGCGAAAGCCGGCAGCGCGCGCGCCGGCACGCGCTGGCCTACACCGCCGGCGTGCTCGCCAGCTTCCTCGCACTGGGTGCACTGGCACTGGCCTTGCGCAAGGCCGGGCTGGCGCTGGGCTGGGGCTTCCAGTTGCAGCAGCCGCTGGTGGTGGCCGGACTCGGCCTGGTGGTGTTCGCGCTGGGCCTGAGCCTGTCCGGCCTGTGGCATGCCAACGTCGCGCTCGGCGCGCGCACCGGGGCACTGCTCCAGCGCGAAGGCATGGCCGGCGACTTCTTCACCGGCGTGCTCGCGGTCGTGCTGGCGACACCGTGCACGGCGCCTTTCATGGGCGCGGCCCTGGCCTATGCTTTCACCGGCCCGGCGCTCGGCGGTCTGCTGGTGTTCCTGGCCCTCGGCCTGGGCCTGGCCCTGCCGTTCCTGCTGATCGGCTTCGTGCCCGCGCTGGCGCGCCTGCTGCCGAAGCCCGGCGCGTGGATGGAGACCTTCAAGCAGTTCCTCGCATTCCCGCTGTACGCCACCGCGGCCTGGCTGCTGTTCGTGCTGGCCGCCTTGCGCGGCGCGGATGCGGTGTGGTGGTGGTCGCTGGCCGCGATCGCGCTGGCGCTGGCGGCCTGGGCCTGGACCCGCGCCCGCAGCGGCGGGTCCGGCGGCTGGCGCGTCGTCGCGCTGCTGGCCCTGCTGGCCATGGCTTGGCCGCTGGCCAGCCTGCATCGCCTGCACAAGCCCGCGACTGCCAACACGAACGCCAACCCGAGCGGCATCGCCCCGGTCGCGTTCTCGGAACAGGCGCTGGCCGACCTGCGCGCGCAGGGCCGGGTGGTCTTCGTCAACATGACCGCCGACTGGTGCGTCAGCTGCAAGGCCAACGAGAAGGCGGTGTTCGCGCGCGACGGCTTCCGCGCGGCGATGGACGCTGCCAACGCCGTGTACATGGTCGGCGACTACACCGACGTCGATCCGGCGATCACCGCCTACCTGCAACGCCACCAGGCGGTCGGCGTGCCGCTGTACGTCGTCTACCCGCGCAACGGCGGCGAAGGCCGGATCCTGCCGGTGATCGTCACCCCTGGGCTGGTCGCCGACGCCCTGGCGCAGGCCGCAGGCGGCTGATGCCGCGCACCCGCACCGTGCTGCTGGTGGCCATGGTCGCGGCGATCGCCGGTGCCAGCGCCAGCCTGTTCTTCGAACCCCGGATCGCCCAGCGCCTGGCCGGCACCGCGGCCGGCCAGCGCCTCCTGGACGCCGCCCTCAAGGCCAAGGCCGATCCGCCGCCGGCCGGGGTGATCGTCGGCGAACGCGGCCGCATCGTGCCGGCCATGCGCGTGCGCGACCTCGACGGCCGGGCAGTCGCGCTGCCCGCCGCCTGGGCCGGGCGGACCACGCTGGTCAACGTGTGGGCCACCTGGTGCGCGCCCTGCCTCAAGGAAATGCCGGAACTGCAGGTCTTCTCCCGTGAACAGGAGGCCAATGGAACGCAAGTGGTCGGCATCGCGCTGGACGACGACACCGCGGTGCGGGCTTTCCTGCAGGCGCATGCGATCGGCTATCCCTCGCTGGTCGACACCCCCGGGCCCGCCGACGCCGGCGTGCGCCTGGGCAATCCGGCCGGCGTGTTGCCGTATTCCGTGCTGGTCGCGCCGGACGGGCGCCTGCTCAAGACACGGATCGGTCCGTTCAACGATGCCGCCGACATCGCCGCCTGGGCCGCGACGAATTAGAGCCGCCACTCCAACGCGCGTTTAAAATTCGGTTATTCGGCAAAAATTCGGCGAACTGGACAGCATCCCCGGCCTGCGCGACACTGCGCACCCGTTCCGGGACGACCCGAGTCCGATGGCGCAGCTGCTGGTCCTGCACGGCCCCATCCTCAACCTGCGCGGCACCCGCGAGCCGGAGGTCTACGGCCGCGCGACCCTCGCCGACATCGACGCCGACCTGGCCGCGCGCGCCGCAGCGGCCGGGCATCGGCTGGAAAGCCTGCAATCGAACGCCGAGCACGTGCTGGTCGAGCGCGTGCAGGCCGCGCGCAGCGACGGCACCGCCTTCATCCTGGTCAACCCGGCGGCGTTCACGCACACCTCGGTGGCGCTGCGCGACGCCCTCGCCGCGGTCGCCATCCCCTACATCGAACTCCACCTGTCCAACCCGCACGCCCGCGAACCCTTCCGCCACCACAGCTATTTCAGCGACAAGGCGGTCGGCGTGGTCTGCGGGTTCGGCGCCGACTCCTACCGCTACGCCCTCGATGCCGCGCTCGCGCGGCTGACGGCCTGACCCCGAGGTACCCCGATGGACCTGCGCAAGATCAAGAAGCTGATCGACCTGCTGGAAGAATCCAACCTGGCCGAGATCGAGATCAAGGAAGGCGAGGAGTCCGTGCGCTTGGCGCGGGTGCCGAAGGGCGCCCTGGCCGCGCCGGCGCCGGTGGTCCACCACGTCGCCGCGCCCGCCCCGGCCGCGCCGGCGATGCCGATGCAGTCCCCGGTCGAGGCCGCCACCGGCGGCGCGCCGAAAGCGCATGGCCACGACCTGCCGGACGGGCACGTGGTGCGCGCGCCGATGGTCGGCACCTTCTACGCCAGCCCCTCGCCTGACAAGCCGGCATTCGTGTCGGTCGGCCAGGCGGTCAAGGCCGGCGAGACGCTGGGCATCATCGAGGCGATGAAGATGTTCAACCCGATCGAGGCCGACGTCTCCGGCACCGTGGTGGCGATCAAGTGCGAGAGCGGCCAGCCGGTCGAATTCGACCAGCCGCTGTTCGTGATCGCCTGAGCGGGGAGCGCCCGATGCTCGAGAAAGTCGTCATCGCCAACCGCGGCGAGATCGCGCTGCGCATCCTGCGCGCCTGCCACGCGCTGGGCATCCGCACGGTCGCGGTGCATTCCACCGTGGACCGCAACCTCAAGCACGTGGCCATGGCCGACGAGTCGGTGTGCATCGGCCCGGCGCCGTCGCCCGAGAGTTACCTCAACATGCCGGCGATCATCGCCGCCGCCGAGGTCACCGACGCCCAGGCCATCCACCCCGGCTACGGTTTCCTGTCGGAGAACGCCGACTTCGCCGAACGCGTGGAGCAGAGCGGCTTCGTGTTCATCGGCCCGAAGGCCGACACCATCCGCCTGATGGGCGACAAGGTCGAGGCGATCCGCGCGATGAAGGCCGCGGGCGTGCCCTGCGTGCCCGGCAGCGGCGGCCCGCTCGGCGACGATGCCGCCACCAACATCCGCATCGCCGCGGAGATCGGCTACCCGGTGATCGTCAAGGCGGCCGGCGGCGGCGGCGGGCGCGGCATGCGCGTGGTGCACACCGAGGCCGCGCTGGCCAATGCCATCGCCACCACCAAGTCGGAGGCCAAGGCGGCGTTCGGCAACGACATGGTGTACATGGAGAAGTTCCTGGAGAACCCGCGGCACGTGGAGATCCAGGTGCTGGCCGACGGCCAGGGCAACGCCATCCACCTGGGCGAGCGCGACTGCTCGATGCAGCGCCGCCACCAGAAGGTGGTGGAGGAAGCGCCCGCGCCCGGCATCACCCCCGAGCAGCGCGCCGAGATCGGCAAGGTCTGCGTCGAGGCCTGCCTGCGCATCGGCTACCGCGGCGCCGGCACCTTCGAGTTCCTGTACGAGGCGGGCCGCTTCTATTTCATCGAGATGAACACCCGCATCCAGGTCGAGCACCCGGTGACCGAGCTGGTGACGGGCATCGACCTGGTCCGCGAGCAGCTGCTGATCGCCGCCGGCCACAAGCTGTCGATCAGGCAGTCGGACGTGGTGCTGAAGGGCCATGCGATCGAGTGCCGCATCAACGCGGAAGACCCGGACACCTTCCTGCCCTCGCCCGGCCTGGTGACCCATTTCCATTCGCCCGGCGGCCCCGGCGTGCGGGTGGATTCGCACATCTACGAGGGCTACCGCGTCCCGCCGAACTACGACTCGATGATCGGCAAGCTGATCGTGCACGGCGCCGACCGCGAGCAGGCGATCGCGCGGATGCGGGTGGCGCTCAGCGAGATGGTGGTGGACGGGATCAAGACCAACGTGCCGCTGCAGCAGCGGATCCTGGCCGATGGCGGCTTCGCGGCCGGCGGGCAGAACATCCACTACCTCGAGAAGAAGCTCGCCGAGCGCAAGGAAAAGGCGCTGTCGCTGCGCTGATCGCGTGCGACGTGGCCGCCCGCGGCCCCGTTTTGCGCTTACCGGGGGAGAGCCACTTCCCGGAACCGCCATGCAGCGCCGCCACGTCCTCGCCTTCGCCCTCGCCGCCACCATCGTCGCCCTGCCCGCGTCCAGCCAGCAGGGCAAGAATCCACCGACCAACCTCTACATCGACGTCCTCACCCACAACATGGCCGGGATGCCGGACATGGGCGGTATGATGGGCGGGCTGGGCGGCTTCATGGCCCGGCGCATGGGCGGCGATGCCGGCAAACCGACGTATCCGACCACGCGCGCCGGCGGCATGACCGGGCAATACCTGGACATCGCCCTGCACAACAGCCTGAAGCCCGGCGTCGAGGCGCAGGACGTCGTGCCCGCCGGCCTGAAACTGGGCAAGTCGCTCGCGTTGACGCCGATCGGCCCGCGCGAGGACGGCAAGGGCACGATGGCGCCGGGCAAGGTGCCCGACATCCAGGTGAAGATCACCGAGTACTGGGGCTGCGGCGCCAGCGTGCGCCCGGGCCAGCCCAAGGTGGCGACGTTCAAGCTGAAGGGGAATGGCAAGACCGTCGACCCCGACAACCCCATGGGCGCGATGCAGGGCATCGACTTCCAGGCCACCGGCAGCATCTCCAACGAGATCCGCGCGGTCGACCGCGACATCGACCTCAAGCCGGGCTGGGTGTACTGGCCGAACCCGAAGCACGGCAAGCAGGTCCCGGGCGGCGCGCGCCTCGCCGGCGAGCACCGGATCACCGGCGACGGCATCCCGGCGTCGATGCAGTTCCAGGTGGCGCAGGCGGCCGATTTCATGCCCAAGCTCGCACTGCGCACGCAAGGCGAGATGACCGATGCGATCGGCCTGTCCTGGCCTGCGGTCGAACGCGCCCGCGGGTACCACATCACCGGCATGCACATGCAGGTGCTCGGCGAGAATTCGTACGCGATCACCATGTGGAGCAGCGCCGAGCTGCCCGGCGCGCGCGAGGACCTGCACGCCAACCTCACCGGCGGCCAGCTCGAGAAGTGGCTGAAGCAGAAGGTCTTGCTGCCCGCCACCGCCACCAGCTGCACCATCCCGAAGGGCATCTTCGCGGGCACGTCGAAGGTGGACGGCCGGCAGGCGACGATGCCCGGCATGCTCAACATGACCGCGTACGGCCCCGAGAGCTGGATCACCTATCCGCCCAAGCCGGCCGATCCGAAGCAACCGTGGAACCCGGAATGGAGCGTGCGCTTGCGCGCCCGGTCCAGCGCCTCGGCGATCCTCGGGCTGGATTTCGGCGGCATGCAGCAGATGGAAGAGGATGGCGAGGACGGCCAGCCGCAGCAGAAGAAGCCCGGCATGAAGGGATTGCTCAAGGGCATCCTCGGCGGTTAACCGACGCCGGGCTTGTCGCCGCCCGGCCGCGCGGCGACCATGGGCGCCGGTCGATCCCCCGGCGCCCCGCATGCCCTACCTGCAACTCGCCCTGCCCTGCACCGAACGCCTGCAGCCGCGCTATGAACGCGCGCTGGAGGACGTCGGCGCGCTCGCGGTGACCCTGCAGGACGCGCACCTCGATGCCGCCGACGAGCAGGCGATCTTCGAGCCGGGCGTCGGCGAGATCCCGTTGTGGGACGAGATGACCCTGACCGCGCTGTTCGATGCCGAGGCCGACGGCCTGGCGCTGCTCGCCGCGCTGGATGCCTTCGATCCCGAGCTCGACTGGTCGCGCGCACGCTTCGAGGTGGTCGAGGACCAGGACTGGGAACGCGCCTGGCTCGACCAGTTCCGGCCGATGCGCTTCGGTGCGCGCACCTGGATCGTGCCGTGGAACCACGAGGTCCCGGCCGAGGCCGGCAGCGACGCCGCGATCGTGCGGCTCGACCCGGGCCTGGCATTCGGCTCGGGGACCCACCCGACCACCGCGCTGTGCCTGCAGTGGCTGGACGCGCTGGCAGGCGCCGGCGAATTGCAGGGCCGCGCGGTGCTCGACTTCGGGTGCGGCAGCGGCATCCTCGCGCTGGCCGCGCTCAAGCTGGGCGCGGGCACCGCGACCGGCGTCGACAACGACCCGCAGGCCTTGCTGGCCACCGCCGACAACGCCGATCGCAACGGCGTCGCCATCGCCGCCTGGCTGCCAGCCGACGAACCCCCGGCGCGCTACCCGGTGGTGGTCGCGAACATCCTCGCGTCTGCGCTGGACGCGCTGGCCGAGACGCTCGCCCAGCGCACCGCGCCCGGTGGCCGGCTGGCGATGTCGGGCATCCTCGCCGGCCAGGAGGACGCGCTGCTGGCGCGCTATGCCGCGTGGTTCGACGAGCTCCGCGTCGCCCGCGAGGAAGACTGGGTGCGGATCGACGGCAGGCGCCGCGCGTGAGCAGCGACCCGAGCTTCCTGCGCAAGCCCGCGCCCGCGCGCCGTCGCGTCGGCGAGTGGATCGCGTTGGTTGTCCTCGGCCTGCTGCTGGCGGTGCAGCTATTCCTCGCCCAACGCGCGCAACTCGCTGCGGATGCGCGCTGGCGCCCGCTGGTGCAAGCCATCTGCGACGTCGCCGGCTGCAGCGTGCCGGCATGGCGCGAGCCCGGCGCGTTCGCGATGCTCGCGCGCGACGTGATCGCGGTGCCCGGGCGCCCCGGCGTGCTGCGCGTGCAGGCCAGCATCCGCAACGATGCGCGCTGGCCGCAGCCCTGGCCCGCGCTGCGCCTTAGCCTGGCCGACGCCAGCGGGCGCGTGCTCGGTGCGCGCCGCTTCGCGCCCACCGACTACCTCGGTCGCGCGCCGGGCCCGGCGCCCCTGGCCCCCGGCCAGGCCGCGCAACTGGCGTTCGACATCGCCGAACCCGGCGCCGGCGTGGTCGCGTTCGACTTCCGCTTCGAATGACGTGCGCCACGTCGCAAGCGCGACAAGGTGAATGCGCCAGCGGCCTGACACGCGCCGCAGCATCGCGCTAGACTGCCGGCCCGCACCGATGACCCGGCTCGATGCGGTTCCGCGCCACAGGGGTCCTGCTTGAACATCTCCGCCGACCGCCACGACGCCCAGCGCGCGCCCTTGCGCGACCACGTCGCCAATTCCGTGCGCCGCTACCTGCACGACCTGGACGGCTGCGAGACCGACGACCTCTACGAGATCGCGCTGCGCGAACTGGAGATCCCGCTGTTCGCCGAAGTCCTGCGGCATTGCGAGGGCAACCAGAGCCGCGCCGCGGCGATGCTGGGCATCCACCGCGCCACCCTGCGCAAGAAGCTGCGCGACTACGGGATGGGCTGAGCCCGGGAGGCCGCCGGCCGCGGCCTATAATGGCGGCTTCCCCACCGCTGCATCCCTTCCCATGACCGCTGCCGCCCCCGCCAGCGACGCATTCGCCGGCCGTCCGGTGACCGTGCGCCGCGCCCTGCTGTCCGTGTCCGACAAGACCGGCCTGCTCGACCTCGCCAACGCCCTACAGGCGCGCGGTGTCGAACTGCTCTCGACCGGCGGCACCGCGAAGGCATTGCGCGATGCCGGCCTTGCGGTGAAGGACGTCAGCGAGGTCACCGGCTTCCCGGAAATGATGGATGGCCGGGTCAAGACCCTGCATCCGCTGGTGCACGGCGGCTTGCTGGGCCGCGCCGGCATCGACGACGCGGTGATGGCCGCGCATGGCATCGGCGCCATCGACCTGCTGGTGCTGAACCTGTATCCGTTCGAGGCCGTCACGGCGCGCGCCGACTGCACGCTGGCCGACGCGGTGGAGAACATCGACATCGGCGGCCCGGCGATGCTGCGCAGCGCGGCCAAGAACTTCGCCCGCGTCGCGGTGGCCACCGATCCGTCGCAGTACGCGGGCCTGCTGGCCGAGCTCGATGCGCACGACGGCGCGCTGTCCGCGCAGACCCGCTTCGCCCTGTCGGTCGCGGCGTTCAATCGCGTCGCGCAGTACGACGCCGCGATCAGCCACTACCTCTCGGCGATCACCGACGCCTCCGCCGCGGTGCCGGTGCGCGCGACCTTCGCGGCACAGGCGAACGGCAACTTCGTCAAGGTGATGGACCTGCGCTACGGCGAAAACCCGCACCAGCAGGCCGCGTTCTACCGCGACCTGTGGCCCGCGCCCGGCTCGCTGGCGACGCTGGAACAGCTGCAGGGCAAGGAGCTCAGCTACAACAACATCGCCGACAGCGACGCCGCGTGGGAATGCGTGCGCCAGTTCGACGCGCCGGCCTGCGTGATCGTCAAGCACGCCAATCCCTGCGGCGTGGCGGTGGGCAGCGGCTGCCTTGATGCCTACGAGCGGGCCTACGCCACCGATCCGACCAGCGCATTCGGCGGCATCCTGGCGTTCAACACGCCGCTCGACGGCGCCACCTGCAAGGCGATCCTCGACCGCCAGTTCGTCGAAGTGCTGATCGCGCCGGATTACGATGACGACGCGCTGGCCTACGCGAAGAAGAAGGCCAACGTGCGCGTGCTGCGCATCCCGATGGCGCCGCCGTCGCCCGGTTTCATCGATACCAAGCGCATCAACTCCGGGATGTTGATGCAGACCGCCGACGACCGCGTGGTGGCGCGAGATGAACTCAAGGTGGTGACGAAGCGCGCGCCGACCGAGGCGCAATTCGCCGACCTGCTGTTCGCGTGGAAGGTGGCGAAGTTCGTGAAGTCGAACGCGATCGTGTATGCGAAGGACCAGCAGACCATCGGCGTCGGCGCCGGGCAGATGAGCCGCGTGTATTCGGCGCGCATCGCCGGCATCAAGGCGACCGACGCCGGGCTGGTGGTGCCGGGTTCGGTGATGGCCAGCGATGCGTTCTTCCCGTTCCGCGACGGCATCGATGCCGCGGCGGAGGCGGGCATCGCCGCTGTGATCCAGCCGGGCGGTTCGATGCGCGATGCGGAAGTGATTGCCGCCGCCGACGAGCACGGGATCGCGATGGTATTCACCGGCGTGCGGCATTTCAGGCATTGAGCAATTCCTCCCTCTCCCCTCGCGGGAGAGGGAAGCGCGCGCAGCGCGCAGGGAGAGGGGTCGCTTGAACGGAACATTCCCTCTCCCGCCCTTCGGGCACCCTCTCCCACAAGGGGAGAGGGAATGACAGGCAATCATTCGGCAGGTGGATGCACCATGAAACTCCTCGTCATCGGTTCCGGCGGTCGCGAGCACGCGCTGGCGTGGAAGCTGGCGCAGTCGTCGCGCGTCTCCGAGGTGCTGGTCGCACCGGGCAACGCCGGCACCGCGACCGAGCCGAAGTGCCGCAACGTGGGGGTCAAGGCCACCGACATCGACGGCCTGCTGCGGCTGGCGCAGGACGAAGGCGTGGCGCTGACCGTGGTCGGCCCCGAGCAGCCGCTGGTGGCCGGCGTGGTGGATGCGTTCCGCGCGCAGGGCCGTCGCATCTTCGGGCCCACCGCCGCGGCCGCGCAGCTGGAAGGCAGCAAGGCCTACGCCAAGGACTTCCTGCAACGACACGGCATCCCCACCGCGTTCTACGCCGTGCACACCGACGTCGACGCCGCGCTGACCTACGTCCGCGACAAGGGCGCGCCGATCGTGGTCAAGGCCGATGGCCTGGCCGCGGGCAAGGGCGTGATCGTGGCGATGACCCTGCAGGAGGCCGAGGACGCCGTGCGCGACATGCTCTCCGGCAACGCCTTCGGCGACGCCGGCGCACGCGTGGTGATCGAGGAATTCCTCGACGGCGAGGAAGCCAGCTTCATCTCGATGGTCGACGGCCGCACCGCGCTGCCGATGGCCACCAGCCAGGACCACAAGCGGGTGGGCGATGGCGACACCGGTCCCAACACCGGCGGGATGGGCGCGTATTCGCCGGCCCCGGTGGTCACGCCGGAGGTGCACGCGCGGGTGATGCGCGAGGTGGTGAACCCCACCGTGCAGGGCATGATCGCCGACGGCGTACCGTTCACCGGCTTCCTCTACGCCGGGCTGATGATCGACGCCAGCGGCGCGCCGAAGGTGATCGAGTTCAACGTGCGCTTCGGCGACCCGGAGACCCAGCCGGTGATGCTGCGCCTGCAGTCCGACCTGGTCGACCTCGTGGACGCCGCGATCGACGGCAAGCTCGACCGGATCGACGCGCACTGGGATCCGCGGCCTTCGCTCGGCGTGGTGATGGCCTCGGCGCCGTATCCGGACACGCCGGTGACCGGCGACGTCATCAGCGGCCTCGACGCGGTGCCCGCCAACGCCAAGGTCTTCCACGCCGGCACCGCGCTGGACGCAGCAGGCCGGGTGATCGCGACCGGGGGTCGCGTGCTGTGCGTGTGCGCGCTCGGCGACAGCGTGGCCGAAGCGCAGCAGCAGGCGTATGCGGGCGTCGCCGCGATCCACTGGACGCATGCGTTCCACCGCCGCGACATCGGCTGGCGCGCGATCGTGCGGGAACGCCGCTAGAGGCCCAACCTCGGGAGTGTGGAAGATTGCCGGGGCGATCCCGCCCGTCGGGGGCGTTCGGCCCTTCTA
>ERZ1645192.3363-NODE-3363-length-13034-cov-20.245859_pt1 | contig 13034 bp, 11 predicted proteins | sample MGYA00575354_ERZ1645192 | MGnify/ENA primary metagenome ERZ1645192 (study PRJEB40844, sample SAMN11349763) | freshwater sediment metagenome | isolation source: river sediment | host: Sediment | place: India: Faizupur Khadar , New Delhi | collected 2017-02-21 ... | reverse complement strand
TTGCGCGCGTCGGGGCGGCGCGGGTGCAGGATCAAATCGCCGTCGCGCTCGTCCAACCAGTACTCGGTGGAGGGATCGAGGCGGCGGCGGTTGAGAAAATCGGGCGGCAGGTGAAAGCCCCCGTGCTGGTCGAGGGTCAATTTTGGCATCGCACATTCCTTTGGTACCCATATTACCAACAATCCCCGGATTCCAACAGGAGGGTGATGGGCTCACCCTCCTGTCTGGAACCGTTTACCAACGGATTGGACTACATTTCCTTGAAGACCGCGTCCAGCGCGCTGTCGGGCACGTCGAAGACCTGGTTGTGCGGGGGCAGCGGCTCCAGGCGCATGAACTCGGGCAGCCGGTCGGCCTCGGCCTTGATGCCGGCGGCCTCGTTGAAGGCGCGCTCGACCTTGAGGACGCTGGCGCCGTAGGCCACGATTTCCGCTGCGGTCCAGTTGGTGCCGAGCACGCCGTTGCACTCCTGGATGAAGCCCTCAAAGCCGCTGGGGATATCCAGGATGGGGAAGGCGATGAACAGGCAGTGGCCGGAGGAGTCGATGAAGGCGGTGGTGGCCTGGAAGGCGCGGCTCAGTTCGGCCTTGCCCTCGGGGCTGAGCGGGTCGGACTTGCCGCTGACGCCCAGGATTTCGGGGCAGATGGTGTAGCCGGCGGTGTGGTCGGCGCCCATGGGGGTGGTGGCGTAGGTGATGCCAATGCCCTTGACCGCGCGCGGCTCATAGGCCGGCATCGACTGGCCCTTGACGGTGGGCACGCGCCGCACGCCAAACACCTTGCCGGCGGTTTCAGCGCCACCGCCCAGGATGCGGCCCATCGGGGTGCCCTTGCCCATCTCGTGGATCAGGTTGATGGCGCCCTTGCTGTCGCCGAAGGGGATCACCCCGGCTTCCATGGCCACGCCGATCGTGCCGCCGGTCTCGATCGTATCGAGGCCGTAGGCGTTGCACAACTGCACCATGGTGGCGATGTCGTCCAGGTCGTCCACGCCCAGGTTGGCGCCCAGCGACCAGGTGGATTCGTACTCGATGCAGGAGGTGCGCTCGGTCCCGTCGGGGTTGTAGAGCGTGTTGGAGCACTGGATGATGCAGCCCGGCGAGCAGGCATGGTTGTAGATTTCCTTGCCCATGCGCTCCTTGTTGGTCTCGAAGATGGCCTCGCCGGCGGTTTTGGCGGCGCCTTCGAAGCGCCCGGAGGAGAAGTTGCGGGTCGGCAGGCCGCCGGCCTCATTGAGGATGTTGACCAGCACGGCGGTGCCGTAGCTGTTGAGGCCGCCCTTGGGCTTGGAGATGGCGTGCGAGCGGATGGCGTCGATCAGCTTCTTGCGGCCCTCATCGAAGAGCGCTTTGTCGGCGATTTCGATGCCGGGCGAGCCCTTCTCGTTGAGGATGATGAATTTGAGCCGCTTGGAGGCCATCACCGCGCCGACGCCGCCGCGACCGGCATAGCGGCTGGGGCGTTTGGCCTGGTCGTTGAAGACGATGCCCGAGTTGCCGTAGCTCTTCTCGGCGGCGTTGCCGATGCTGCAAATGGAGATGCGGCCCTCGAAGCGCTCGTAGATCTTCGGGAAGATGTCGTACACGTCCTGGCCGGTGTACTGGCTGGCCTCGAAGAATTCGACCTTCGGTTTACCGGCGTCCTTATCCCAGGAGATGTAGGCGCCCCAGTACTTTTCGCCCTGCTCGGGGAAGCCTTCGATGACCAGCGCGCGGATGCGCATGCTGGCCAGGTCGGGCGCCCAGGAGGTGCCGGCGTTGGCTTCCTTGATGCCGCCGGTGAGCGGCGACTTGCAGCCCACCGAAACGCGCGCCGAGGTGGGCGCCGAGGTGCTGGTGACGATGCCCGCCGAGAAGACCAGCTTGTTGTTGGGGCCCAGCGCGTGGCACAGCGGCGGCACTTCTTCGGAGACAATCTGTGAAGTCAGCGCGCGGCCGTAGAGCAGGCGGTAGCGCTCGGGAACTTCTTCGAGCTTGTAACTGAGTTCTTTCATGTCAATGCGTAAGATCCACATATTTCCCTCCAGCAGGTATCGGTTTAAGAGACTGTGTTGAAAACGGGAGACGATCCCCCATGAAAAGGCGTCATCGGAATGTTGGAACAGGCACCTCCTTAACGACAAAATGCGCAAAGGTCCCTGCCGGGGGCGGCAGGCTGGACTCCTTTGCGCACTGGCAGGCGATGGGAATTGCTCCCCATGCCCTATCGTTCACCTATCCGCGGGGGGATTTGGTGAATCGGAGTAAATCAGGTTGTTTGGGTAACGGTATATTCTTAGTATAAATACTTTTTGGGGATTGTCAACAAAAATGATGGCCGAACGCCCGGCGTCAGCCGAAGCGGGCGCGGCGACGGGCTGCCTCGGCCTCGCGCGAGCGCGGCGGGGCGGCTGTTTGCAGCGAATCGATCAGCGTTTGCGACGCGGCCGCGATTGCCTGCACGGCGGCATCGAAGGCGGCCCGGTTGGCCTGCGAGGGTTTGTTGAAGCCGCTGATCTTGCGCACATATTGCAGCGCAGCCGCGTGGACTTCATCCGCGCTGGCGGGCGGCTCGAAATGGTAGAGGGGCTTGATGTTGCGGCACATGGGCGGCTGCTCCTGCGAAAATGTTGACTGAATTTCTATATTGTAGAATGCTTTTTCGGGATTGCAAGCAGGGCGAGAACCATCCTGATTCTCTCTTGATTAAATGGATAATTTGTGTATAATTTGTTTACTATAGATTTTATAGTAAGGAGTGCAATGAAAAACTCTTGCCCGATTTCTAAAGCCGCGAATTTCCTTGGATCCAAATGGACGCTTGAATTAATCTATTATCTCCAGGAACCGCGCCGGTTTTGTGAACTCCAGGCGATCATGAACGGTTTAAATCCCACCACGTTGTCTCAAAGACTGATAACGCTGGAAGAGGAACAGATCGTCCAGCGGGAAGTGATTCCAGACAGCCGCCCGCACGTGGAATACTATTTGACCAACAAAGGAAAAGATCTCCTGTCTGTGTTCAGTGAATTGACGGAATGGGTTTCCCGCTGGTATCCCGAGGAGGTTAATTGATCAAAATGCAGACCATTAATTTGAAAAAACTTGGAATCGAGAATTCCGGAAACTACTGCGACCCCGTTACCGGGGAATGTTATTCAGATCTGCCAATGGAGAATCAAATGGCTACCAAAGTTGATCCTGTATGCAAAATGGATGTTGAAGTTGAAACTGCAAAGTATGTCAGTGAATACAAGGGTGAAAAGTATTACTTTTGCTCTGCCGGCTGCCAGAAGGAATTTGAAGAAAACCCGACCCGTTTTATAAATGAAACCGCTCATGAATAACTGGCGAGAAATTCACATCAACGAGGCCTTTTAAGTGGAATCCTTAAAACTTACGGTTTACTCTGATTTTGTCTGCCCGTGGTGCTATGTCGGGCAGGGCGCCGTGGAAAAACTGCAGCAAGATTACCGGCTCGATGTCGCCTGGCGGCCTTATTACCTCCGCCCGGATACTCCTCCGGAAGGAATCGAATTGCCGCCCAGCGTTAAAGCGCATATGGCGCATACCGTTTCAAGGCTTAAACAAATGGCAGACGCGACCGGTTTACCGATGGTTTTTCCAGACCACCTGCCCAATACCCGGCTGGCGCACGAAGCCACCGAATATGCGATCCAAAAAGGAAAAGGACTGGAGTTTCACCACGCCGTCTTTGACCGCTATTATGGCCGCGGCGAAAACATCAGCCAGTGGAGTGTTTTAAAGGCAGTGGCATCAGAAATCGGGTTGGATGGCGCAGATATGCAGCGCGAGGTAGAGAGTGGCGCATTCCGAGAAGTTGTCAGCGCGCACTTGGAAGAAGCGCATGAACTTGGGATTGATACGGTTCCTACCTACGTCCTGAATGACGAATACGCCGTCGTGGGCGCACAGCCGTATGAAGACTTTGTCACAATTCTGGAAGAAATTGAACGAGAGACGGGCGTTCAATTTAAGCGAACCCATTAATTTGACGCGTTCAACCCTATCCAGGCAAATCAAATCCTGTCAGGAGAGCCGACATGTTTGAGCAAAATTTAGATAATCGATCCGCGCAAATTGCGTATCGCTCGCATGAAGGCGGTCCGTTACCCATTCCGGGCGCGGAAAAACCACCTCTTTTTTATGCCCGTGGTGGGTTCCCCGATGAAGCCTGCAAGATTACCTTTTGAACTCTTCTCTCGCTGTGTGCTCTCCAGTAATAGCCCAAAAGGAAAACAGGGAGAAGAGGGGTTGCTGATCGAAGCCGTTGATTTCGGTCAAATCCACGGGTTTGTCAGGCTGAATCGATGCTGCCTGAATGTTATTCAATAGGAGAAAAAACTGGAATGTCAAAAGTCGTGATTGATTTCTACCACGATGTTCTTTGCGTGTGGTGCTTCTTAACTTCGGCAAGGCTGCGGCGAATCAGCCAGGATTTTCCTCAAATTGAGGTCAATCACCACGCATTCGCCCTTGCGCCGGATTCAAATTCAATTTCTCAAATGTTCGGGGGTGCTGCCAACGGTAAAAAGGAGATCCTGGGACACTGGTCCGCGGCTGCCGCCCATCCGGATGGTGAAAAGATCAACGTCAGCCTGATGCGTGAGCGCGAGTTCCCCTACCCGTATTCGATGCCGGGATTGTTGGCGTGTAAAGCGGCCCAGTTCCAGGGGGGAATGGCTGCCCATTGGAATATGTTCGACCGCGTCCAGAAAGCGCATGCTGTAGAAGCAAACAATATTACAGATCCGGAAGTATTGATGAGCTGTGCCGTCGATATCGGCCTGGACACCGCCCGTTGGGAGCTTGACTTCAAGAGCCCGGCCGCGCGGCAGGCGGTCGAAGCAGACCTGGCAGAAGCGCGCAAGTTTGGCGTTAACGCAGTACCCACCCTGATTTTCAACCAGCAGTGGGTTTTGCCTGGCGCAGTCCCCGAAACGGCCTTGCGGCAGGTGATTGAGAACCTGCTTGCTGACCGCGACCCATCTGCCGCATAGCGGGAGCCTGCGCGGGATAGTTGAGCCAATAGCGGCGCGGCGTGCCTGTCAAACAATCCATTTTCCTTTCCACCCCCCGGGTTACTTTAAGGTGAAGGGAAAAGCGGTTCTACCTGTCTGGAGCTTTGTGTGAATTCAATCAATAAACCTTTTGAAATCGGTTGTTACACGTTTGTCGAGTGGGACGTGGATCCACTTACGGGTAAGAAATTGGACGCCCGGACGCGAATCAATCACCTTCTTGAAACCATTGATCTCGCCGATCAGGTCGGCCTGGACGTATTCGGCATTGGGGAGCATCACCGCCCCGATTTTCTTTCCTCAGCCCCGGCGGTAATTCTTGGGGCAGCCGCATCGCGTACGAAAAAGATCCGCCTCAGCACCGCGGTAACCGTTCTTTCATCAGATGACCCGGTGCGCGTCTTTCAAGATTTTGCGACGCTCGACCTGCTTTCAGGAGGGCGCGCTGAGATTATGGCCGGGCGCGGGGCGTTTATTGAATCCTTTCCTCTGTTTGGATATGACCTGAATGATTATGATGCTCTTTTCGTTGAAAAACTTGACTTGCTTCTGAAATTGCGCCGGTCTGAAGTTGTATCCTGGAACGGCAGGTATCGTTCAGCCCTTGAACAGCAGGGAATCTTCCCCAGACCGCTGCAGAACGAGATTCCAATCTGGATCGCGGTAGGCGGCACCCCCGGATCGGCCAGCCGCGCCGGAAACCTGGGATTGCCCATGGCTTTAGGCATTATCGGCGGAATGCCAGAAAATTTCTTGCCGCTGGTAAATATTCACCAACAAGCCTGGCAGCGAGCCGGCCATGATCCTGCCAATTGGCGATTAAGCGTCAACTCGCGCGGGTTTGTTGGCAATGATTCAAGGCAGGCGATCAACGATTATTTTCCATCCCTGAAAGCGATGATGGATAAACTGGGACGCGAACGCGGGTTTCGGGGGTTAACCCGCGGCGAGTATGAATCAGCCTGCGGGCTGCGTGGTTCCGATTACGTCGGCAGTCCGGATGAAGTTATCGAAAAGATTCTCTTTCAGCAAAACATTCTGCATTTTGACCGCCTGCTTTTGCAAATGGATATCGGTGCAGTACCGCATGAACAATTAATGCGTTCAATCGAATTGCTGGGTACAAAAGTGGCACCCGTTGTCCGCGATGAAATGAGAGTTCGATCCGGGGAATAAATGCCTGCAAACGACCCTTGGGAAGGAAAGTAAAAATGCAATACCGGAGTCCGGTCGGATCGGACCGATCCCCCGCGCCTGTGCTTTCCCCTTCCAGGGCAGACGGGAGGGGAACCAGAGGGGGGCGGTGGCAATCAGCAGAACCAATTCGCACGAGAACCGGCCTGGCCGTACCCAACGGCAGTTCCAGGTCTGGCGCGGAAGAACGACTGACGTCGTCACTGCGAAAGGAGTTTCACCCGGGGCGGCGAGAGGGCAAGAACGGTAGTAGCGACGTCAGTCGCTTCTTGTTTTATCTCCATACTGCGCATGACCGGGCAAGGTTGGGTGGGGCTCTCCAGCCTGGCCTTTACCGGCCCCTTCCGCGCGTCTGCTTATGCTTCCCGGTCGATCTGCTTCAGCCGCCGGCGCAGCCAGTGAACCGCGGCCGGCTCGTACTGCCGCACCAGCAGCACCGAAGCACGTTCAACGTGTTCGATGATCCAATCGTCCACCGAACCAAACAGCCGCGTGCCCGAGCCCCATTCCTCCGATGCGCCCATCACCAGCAGATCATATTCCCTGCGGCGGGTTTCCTCCAACACACCCTGGATGACCGAAGCCGCCAGGGTCACGCGCGTCGCCACCCGCAAGGGGATCGATCCCAGTTCCTCGGCGACGATCTCGCGCAGGAAATTCATCTGGTCTTCTGTTTCTTCGATCCCGGCGGCGCTCGTGTAGGTATGCAACGCCGTGACGTGAGCGTTTTCCTGTTCGGCGATCTCATAGGCCAGGCGCAGCGCCAGGCGTGAATGTGATCCCCCGCCGATGGGCACCAGGATGTTGCGGAGCTTTCCCGGCTGGCGGTCCAGCAGCACCAGCACGTTGGTCTCGGCCTTATCCAGCAGGAGCTTGACCGGGTTATCAGCCGCCGGTTTCGAATCCAGCGGCCCGGGCCAACCGGCCAGCACGAACTTGACGTTGGGCTGTGACTCGATCTCCGCCAGAATGCCCCCGGCGGCGCTGTCGGCCCGCGAAATCTTGGTGTAGAGCGGAATATTGCGCGCTTGAACTTCGCGCATCACCCGCTCCGGCAGGGTCAGGCGGGCCGAAGCGGAGTGCTGCCTGAGCAATTGCTTCGTCTCCGGCAATCGCCCGTCGCCGCCGGTGGTCACGTGCAGAACGCAAATGCAAGCATCTTCGCTGGCCCGGGCCAGGATGGCAGCCAGGCGCACCAACCGCGCGCCGGTCTGCGGGTTGGCCACCGGGACCAGGATGCGGTCCTTTGTTTTTTCAAGCGAGCGGACGCGGGTTTTATACGCCCGCTGAATCAGCGGCGCGAAATAATACGACGCGCTGAGTACGGCCAGCAGCCCCGCGCCAAACAGCAGCGCGCGCGGCTCGGAGAAGGCGATGATGAACACGCAGGTGGCCATGGCCACATAGGAAGTGAGCGGGAAGAAGGGCGCTTTGAAAGGCCGGCGTAAATCCGGGTAGCGCTTGCGCAGGCGGATCAGGGCCAGGTTGGACCAGAACAGCACGAACAGGTAGCCCGAACTGGAAATATAGCTGAGAAATTCCACCAGCCCGATGGCGGCGACGGCGCAGATGATCGCTCCAATCACCAGCACGGCGGCGTAAGGGGTTCGGAAACGCCCCAACCGCGAGAGGAAGCGTGGCCACATCCCGTCGCGGCTCATGGTGAAAGCTTCGCGGGTGGCGCTGAGCATGGCGGCGTTGAGGGTGGTGACGGTGGCAATAATGCCTGCAAAGCCCAGGATCAATGCGCCAGCGCCAGGCAGGATGTGGGCGGCAACCTCGGTAAGTGCTGCCTCCGAGCCGGCCAGTTGCTGCCAGGGGACCGTTCCAAGCGTCACCAACGCGATCAGCGGATAGAGCAGCATGCACAAGGTCAGGCTGATCAGAATTCCGCGTGGAATGTTGCGATCGGGGTCTTTAATCTCCTCGGCATCGTCGGCGATCACTTCAAAACCGATGAAGGCAACATAAATCAGGGCCACCGTGGAAAGCACGGATCGGAGGTTTTCAGCCACTCCAGCGTGAATGAAGAACCGGCCGCCCGGCAGGAACGTATCCCACTGGAAACCGCCCGGCAGGATTAAGCCGCCGAGAATGTAGGCGCACAGGATGAACAACAGAATGCCGCCCAACAGGATCTGTGCGTTGCCGATGTTTCCGACACCCAGGATGTTGAGCACCACGAAGAACAGGATGATGCCGATCGCCGTGGGAATGATGGGCAGAAAGGGCAAGAAAATGTTCAGCGAATAGGCAAAGCCCACCGCCGAGAGGGCCGCATAGAACGTGCTGGAGAGGCAATCCAGCGAGCCGACCAGGTAGAAAAGCAGGTTGCGGCCCCAGGCTTCGCGCACGTAGGTCATGGCGCCGCCCGTGACAGGGAAGGAAGAGGCCAGCTCGCCGTAATTGAGCGCAATGCTGTAGCTGAGCAGGCCGCCGACCAGCAGCGCCAGCACAAAAGCCGGCCCGGCCAAGCCAGCCGCATGCCCGGTGAGCACAAAGATCTCGCCGCCGATGGCGCCGGCCGTGCCCAGCATGACCACCTGCGCGAGATTCAACTGCCGTTTCAATTTTCGCTGGATCATAAACCACACCCGCAGCGACAAATTCCGTCAGGGTGATGGCTGCAGTGTTCAGGCGGAGCGATCGGGGATGAATTCCCTGTACATCATTGTAGCGAAGAATTGCCGGAATGCGTGGATGAATCCTGGGTACAGGCTCAAGCCGTTCATCGCTAACGCCAATGGCTAACGGCTAATTGCAGTCGACCGCGGGCGGCGTGGCAGCCGGGGAGGCCTGCGGCACGCCGGTCACGGCCTGGCCGTCTGGGCCAATCAGGGTGAGCGCGTCCATATCCAGCGTGTAGCGCGCGCCGGCTGCGGTTTCGACCGTCACGTTCAGGCCATCGGCGGCGGTGAAGCGCGCCGCGCCGCTGCCGGCGGGCAGCTCAAAGCGGAAGTAATTGCCCGCGCGGTCCACGGCGATGACCACGCCGCGGGTGGGGTCCTGCCCCAGCGCGCCGGCGTAGGCGCTCAGCCAGGCGCCGTCCGATTGGTCATTCCACTGGTTGGTGATGGCCACATCCTGCGTGGAGAAGGGCGGCTGCAGCCAGTCGCTGATGCCGCGCGGCACTTCGACGGTGGGCAGGGGCGTGGCGTTGGGGTCAGCCACCGGGGCCAGGCCGCACAGGTCGCCGGATTTTTGCGGGGCGTTGGCCTGGGCGGTGGCGCGGGCGGCCTCAGCCGCGCTCAGGGGGGCGGCTTTTTCCAGCAGCAGCGCGGCGGCGGCCGGGTCGGTGGCGCCGGCGGCCTGCTGCTGCAACGCGTCAATTTGCTGCTGCTGCGGCGAGCGGGAATCGGCGATGGCGCGGCCGCCTAAAAAGAGCAGGGCGATCAGGATAAGCGTTCCGATAACGAGGTAAAGGCGTTTCATGGTGGGTCAATCCGTTGATTCGGTATTTGTTATTTGTTATGCGGTATTCGTGAAGGGTGAGGCGTGAATTGAGGTTCTTGCGAATTACGATTCACGCTTCACGGTTCACAATCCATATTCTACTCTCACTTCACCCAATAGCGGATGTCGGTCATCCAGGGTAGGGCGAGCATGCGCGTGTCGGGGTCGGCGTAGGTGCGACTCCAGAGTTGATTCCAGGCTTCCTGCGGGGTGTTCATCGTGTCGCCGGTGTCAAAGGTGCAGCCGCCGCGCTGCTGGCAGGCGCCGTACTGGGTCATCACGCCCGAATAGTCGATGCGCGAACCCTTTTGCACCTTCGAATACTTGCTGAGCGTCTGCCACTGTTTGGCATTGGCTCCGGTGCTGAGGTAGATTTCGGGCACGGCCCAGGCGGGCTGGATGCCCCAGGTGATGTACCAGACGTCCTCGATGTGCCAGGAGTAATTCACGCCGCCGGTCCACGAGCCGATGCTGGAATAGTAGCTCTGCGGGCAGCCCTCGCAGGCGCCGTAGTTGTAGTAGATGGCCGTGTCGTTATCGTAGGCGTTGAATCCGTCGACCCAGGCGCGGGTGAGTGCCGGCGTGGCCCAGAAGAGCTCCATGTCGTTGGCCCCGGTGGCATACACCTGGCTGACATAGCCGGTGGAAATCAGCCAGGAATTAACCTCCAACACCATCTGGGCCCACAATTGGCCGTGCTGGCGGGCCCGGTCGGCATTTTGCATGTCGGCGCGCAGGTAGTTGCTTGTGCCGATGCCCAGGGTGAGGTGCGACTGCGTGTCGCTTTCGGTGCAATTCCAGTAACCGGCAGCGTAGTTCTGGGCCACCTGCCGGACCGTGTACAGGGACACAAAGACGAATTCGGTGACCGGGGGAATGCGGAAGATGATGGTGCCGTACTGGCCGTTCTCATACCACGGTTGGCCAAAGTCGAGGATCACCAGGCGGTCCTGCGTGCCGGGCAGGTCGCGATCGGTGCGGCCGAGGGCGCAGCCGTAGTTGTAGGCCTCCAGCGAGCTGGTAGTCTGGACGTAATAGCTGACCGAATAGTTGGCGGGCAGGGGCGGGATGGGCGTGGGCGTGATGGTGGGCGTGGGGGTGGCCTGCTTGGCGACCACCGGCAGGTAAAGCGTGGTACCGCCGCCCGCGCTGACCGTCCAGGTGAACAGGAGGATCAGCGCCAGCGCCAGCCACAGCGGAGCGGACCGTTTGCGGTTCGAGCGGAGTTCAGGCATCCGTTTTCTTTACCTTTAATGAATCTCAGGTTGTTTGATCCGGGAGAACCGGATGATTATATCTTAACGACAAAAGGGCCTTTCCGGTTCCTTTTCTTAACAAAATCTAAGGCTGGGTTGTGCTAGAATGGGCTTGGGCGCGCGGGAGGCGCCGGGCTGGCATGAGTCACAACACAATGAACTACGCAGAACGCATGCGCGCGCGCGGCTACCGCGTGACGCCGCAGCGCCGCCTGATTTTGGATGCCATTTGCGAGGGCGGCGGGCACTCCACGCTGGAGGATATCCAGCGGGTCGTGCAGGCCCGGGATGCCAGCATCAGCCCATCGACGATTTATCGCACGCTGGACTTTTTGCGCGAGCTGCGCCTGGTGTCGGCCGCGCAGGTGAACGGCGGTGGGGTGGTGTATGAGATTGCCAGCGAGCAGCCGCACCATCACCTGGTGTGCCGCCGCTGCGGCAAGACGGTGCAGATCGATCACGCCGAGGCGGCTGCGTTCTTCGCGCAGTTGGAGCAGCGCTACGGCTTCGCGCCGGACGCGGATCATCTGACGTTGTTTGGGTTGTGCGGGGAGTGCAGGAACAGCGGTTAGCGACCTGCCCTCGCAGAGGGTTAGCGGTTAGCCAGAGCGTTCCGGTCACCGGATACCGGATACCGAATTGACGTTAAATACAAAGTCTCTTGGCGATGACCTACTCTCCCAGGGGGTTGCCCCCCAAGTACCATCGGCGCTGACAGCCTTAACGACCGGGTTCGAGATGTGACCGGGTGTACCACTGTCGCACAAATCACCAAGAGACTGAGTAACAAAGGGTTGAATAGTGAAATTAGGTGTGTAGGTTGTAGAGCAAATGTGTGTGTGTTGGAAAGAACACTCAGTTCCCCGCACCACGCAGGAAAGCCCTCGATCATTAGTACGGCTTAGCTCAACGCATTGCTGCGCTTACACACGCCGCCTATCAAGCAGGTAGTCTACCTGCGATCTTACTCCCTTGACGGGAAAACAGGGATCTCATCTTGAGGCGAGTTTCCCACTTAGATGCATTCAGCGGTTATCTCTGCCAGACGTTGGCTACCCAGCAATGCCGTTGGCACGACAACTGGCACACCAGAGGTCTGTCCACCCCGGTCCTCTCGTACTAGGGGCAGCTCCTCTCAAATCCCTTACGCCCACAGCGGATAGAGACCGACCTGTCTCACGACGGTCTGAACCCAGCTCGCGTACCGCTTTAACGGGCGAACAGCCCGACCCTTGGGACCTTGTCCAGCCCCAGGATGCGATGAGCCGACATCGAGGTGCCGAGCGAAGTCGTCGATGTGAACTCTTGGACTTCACCAGCCTGTTATCCCCGGGGTAGCTTTTGTCCGGTAAGCCACGGCCCTTCCACTCAGAACCGTGGGATCACTAAGCCCGACTTTCGTCTCTGCTCGACGCGTTGGTCTTGCAGTCAAGCTCCCTTGTGCCTTTACACTCTGCGGTTGGTTTCCATTCAACCTGAGGGAACCTTTGGGCGCCTCCGTTACCTTTTGGGAGGCGACCGCCCCAGTCAAACTGCCTGCCTGCCACGGTCCCCTGACCCGTTCAGGGTTCAGGGTTAGGATCTAAACATCGTCAGGGTGGTATTTCACCGTCGGCTCCACCGACGCTAGCGCGCCAGCTTCAAAGCCTCCCACCTATCCTACACAGACCATGCCCAAATTCAATGACAGGTTGCAGTAAAGCTCCACGGGGTCTTTTTGTCCTGCTGCGGGTAGGCCGCATCTTCACAGCCATTTCAATTTCGCCGGGTCCCTCGTTGAGACAGTGCTCTAGTTGTTACACCGTTCGTGCGGGTCGGAACTTACCCGACAAGGAATTTCGCTACCTTAGGACCGTTATAGTTACGGCCGCCGTTCACCGGGGCTTCAGTTCAAAGCTTCGCTTGCGCTAACCTCTCCCTTTAACCTTCCGGCACTGGGCAGGCGTCAGCCCCTATACTTCGCCTTTCGGCTTAGCAGAGACCTGTGGTTTTGGTAACCAGTCACTAGAACCATTTCACTGCGACCCGTCCAGGCTCATTATGCATTCACCCGAACAGGCACCCCTTCTCCCGAAGTTACGGGGCTATGTTGCCTAATTCCTTAACGAGGG
>ERZ1645192.3362-NODE-3362-length-13035-cov-11.050385_pt1 | contig 13035 bp, 11 predicted proteins | sample MGYA00575354_ERZ1645192 | MGnify/ENA primary metagenome ERZ1645192 (study PRJEB40844, sample SAMN11349763) | freshwater sediment metagenome | isolation source: river sediment | host: Sediment | place: India: Faizupur Khadar , New Delhi | collected 2017-02-21 ... | reverse complement strand
GAAACGAACCCCCTGGACTTTTTTCCTGCCTTTTCCTGCTTGATTTGATACAATATTAGCAACTCACCTAAAGAAAAGGATCTTATTCATGTCAATTGCAGAGCAAATTGGTGTCCATGTTCCTGAAGTCCTCCTGCCGGTAAAAGGGATCGATCCTGACAAATGGGCGGTAATCGCCTGTGATCAATTTACCTCGCAGCCGGAATATTGGGAACAGGTCGCAAAGACCGTCGGAGATGCGCCCTCAACCTTCCACCTGATCCTCCCCGAAGCCTGGCTTCATAGTCCGGACGTAAAAGACCGCATTCTCAAAAGCCAGCAAGCCATGCAGGAATATCTTGATAAGGGCGTTCTCGAGCCTCATAAAGGTTTCGTTTTCGTTGAACGTCAGGTCGGTGATCAGGTGCAGTCGGGTCTGGTTGTCTCGCTCGATCTTGAATGTTACGACTACAACAAGGGTTCCCAAACCCTCATCCGCGCCACTGAGGGGACAATTCTCGATCGGCTCCCTCCCCGCATGGACGTCCGCCGCGACGCGCTGCTCGAGTCGCCTCATATCCTCGTTCTTTATGATGATCCTGAGGGTGTCGTGCTATCGCGTGTTGTGGCACAAAAACAAGAACTGCCAGTTGCGTACGACTTTGAGCTGATGGCAGGCAGTGGTCACCTTGAAGGTTGGCTTGTGGAAGACCCAGCCATGATCGATAGCATCCTCTCGGGATTGGCATCGCTGATCGAACCCGCCACCTACGCGCAAAAATACAACCTGCCAGATGCAAACGCTCCGCTGTTGTTTGCCATGGGTGACGGAAACCACTCACTCGCGACCGCCAAGGCAATCTGGGAAGAACTGAAACCCCATGTCGCCCCGGACCATCCTTCACGCTATGCCCTTGTTGAACTGGTCAACCTGCACGACCCCTCCCTCAAATTTGAACCCATCCACCGCGTGCTCTTCAACCCAGGCGAGGATTTTGAGACCACGCTTCAGCTCTATTTCGCGGGCAAGGTTCAGACGCACTTCATCGCTGACATGCCCACCCTTATCGCGGAAACGGCAAAATCCACCCCGACTTTGCAACGGTTTGGCATGATTCAGGCTGAATCGTACACGCTTGTCGAGCTCGACCACCCGGCGCACAACCTGACTGCCGGCAGTTTGCAGCAATTCCTCGACCTCTACCTGAAGAGCCACCCCGAAACCAACATCGATTACGTCCATGGTGACGACACTGTGGATGAATTGGGCAGGAAGCCGGGAAATATCGGCTTTTTCCTGCCACCAATCAGCAAGAACTCATTCTTCCGATCGGTGATTGTCGATGGCGCGCTGCCCCGAAAAACTTTTTCGATGAATCATGCGAAGGACAAACGCTTCTACATGGAATGTCGTAGAATAAAACCTTGACGTATCGAACAAGTGTGCTATATTTATACCATTCATACAACTAAACCTGGGAGAAACTATGGCTGCCCGAAAATCATCAACATCAAACAATCCGCAAGCATCTGACCAAAACATGGAAGAAGCCAAAAAGGTCGTGCTTGACCGTGCCTTACATGACATTGTCAAGAAATACGGCGAAGGAAGCATCATGCGCCTCGGTGAAGCGCACCAAATGCAGGTGGAAGCCATCCCAACCGGCTCTCTCTCGTTGGATATGGCGCTTGGCGTCGGCGGCATCCCCAAAGCCCGCATCACCGAAATTTACGGTCCGGAATCTTCGGGCAAAACCACGCTTTGCCAGCATATTGTGGCTGAATGCCAGGCTCGCGGCGGCACGGCAGCTTATATCGACATGGAACACGCGCTCGATCCAGTTTATGCTGCCAAATGCGGCGTAATGATTGACCAGCTCCTCATCTCCCAACCGGATACCGGTGAGCAAGCGCTTGAAATCGCCGAGACACTCGTGCGCTCCGGCGCGGTTGACCTGGTTGTCATCGACTCTGTTGCCGCCCTCGTCCCCCGTTCTGAAATTGAAGGCGACATGGGCGACCCGACCATGGGCGTCCAGGCACGCCTGATGTCGCAGGCGCTGCGCAAACTTTCGGGAGCGATTAACCAAACGAAAACTGCCGTTGTCTTTACCAACCAGCTTCGCCAAAAAATCGGCGTCATGTTTGGAAACCCCGAAACTACCACCGGCGGCATGGCGCTTAAATTCTACGCCTCTGTCCGCCTGGATGTGCGCCGCGTTCAGTCCATCAAAGTTGGCGCCGAAATCGTTGGCAACCGTGTCCGCGTGCGCGTGGTGAAAAACAAAGTTTCGGCTCCCTTCCGTTCAGCCGAGTTCGACATCATGTACAACGAAGGAATCTCCAAGTCAGGAGACATCCTCGACCTTGCCACGACCCTTGAGGTCATCGACAAACGTGGCTCGTTCTATTCTTACAAGGACCAGCGCCTTGGCCAGGGTCGTGAAGCATCCAAAAACTACCTTTCCCAAAACCCGGAGGTCATGCAGGAAATCGAGAATGCAGTCCGAGCCCTCGCTAATTCCGATGCCCTTTCCGGAACGTTCGACGTCTCTGGCGGCGAGGACGACGACGCCCCCAGCAGCGATTATTGATCGACGAATAACTAATGAAGGTCTTGTGTTCCAAACAAATAAGGACACAAGACCTTTTTAATTCCCTCAGGTTGCTTCAAATGGGCAAAGCTCTAACCGAGCAGGCGATTCGACCGAATTCCTCTAAAGCATCTACGCAGCAAAACCAATGGGTAGAGCAACCTCTGGTCAATACCGTCTCCGCATGCAGGACTGTAAACCACTGCCGCCAACAATAAAAAAGGAGCTGAGAATTTTCAGCTCCTTCAGGTTCAAAACCCTCAGACCTACGTTCCTTCTTCCCAGGAACCGAGGTACTTCACCTGTTCATCGGTCAGTTTATCAATCCGCACACCCATCGCTTCCAGCTTAAGACGCGCGATTTCGCGATCGATCTCTTCCGGAACGTTATAAACCCGCTTTTCAAGCTTATCGGCGTTTTTCAGCATATATTCAGCGCCAAGAGCCTGATTGGCAAAAGACATATCCATCACCGAAGCCGGGTGACCTTCAGCCGCAGCCAGGTTCACCAATCTTCCTTCGCCAAGGATATTGATCACCCTTCCATCAGGAAGTTCGTAACTCTCAACGAAGGGGCGCACCAGCCGTTTGGCAACCGACATTTTTTCGAGGGAAGGAATATTGATTTCCACGTTGAAGTGACCGGAATTAGCAACCAAAGCGCCATCTTTCATCGCCTCAAAGTGGTGCTTGTCCACAACGTTCAGGTCGCCAGTAACCGTGACAAAAACATCGCCCACTGGCGCGGCTTCCGCCATCGGCATCACACGGAACCCGTCCATGACGGCTTCCAACGCAACCATCGGGTCAACCTCGGTCACGATCACATTCGCGCCCATGCCCCTGGCGCGCATTGCCAGCCCGCGTCCACACCATCCGTAGCCGCCGACCACAAAAGTTTTTCCCGCCAACAGCACGTTGGTTGCCCGCAGGATGCCGTCAATCGTGGACTGACCAGTCCCATAGCGATTATCAAAGAAGTGCTTGGTCATGGCGTCATTAACTGCCATCACGGGGAATTCCAGCATTTTGTCCGCAGCCATCGCGCGTAAGCGGATCACGCCCGTGGTGGTTTCTTCGGTGCCGCCCACAATATTTGGGATCAAGTCGCGGCGTTCTTTGTGAATCGTGCTGACCAGGTCTGCGCCGTCATCCATGGTGATGTGCGGGGCGTGGTCCAGCGCGGCTCGCAGATTCTTGTAATAAGTCTGATCATCCTCGCCCTTGATTGCGTATACCGGAATCTCATATTGAGCAACCAGCGCTGCAGCCACGTCATCCTGCGTGGAAAGCGGGTTTGATGCCGTCAAAACGATATCAGCGCCGCCAGCCTGCATGGTCCGCATAAGGTTAGCGGTTTCGGTGGTCACATGCATACAGCATGACATGCGAACGCCCTCAAAGGGACGCTCCCGGCGGAAGCGTTCTTCCAGGTTTGCCAGCACGGGCATTTCGCGTGCAGCCCAATCCATGCGGCGTCGTCCGCCTTCTGCCAGGTTCAAATCTTTAATGTGGTAATTATCCATTGCCTCTCCAAAAAAAATTAATCAATTTCATCCAGCAAGCCTTCATCGTTGAAGTGCTCCCTGAAAAAAGTAACAAATCGGTCCCAGGTGTAACAGTGACATTGCGGACCTGCCTCCTGGATGCAGTAAGCCGCGGCAGTGTTGCCGAGCTCGACGCAAACTTTCAGCGGCAGGTCAGCCATATAGCCTCTCAAAAACCCGCCTCTAAAAGCGTCCCCAACGCCTGTTGGGTCTTTTACCATCAGCCCATCAATCGCCGGAACAACACAGTCCACCCCTTCGGCAACGACGCGCGCTCCGTGTTCGCCTAATGTTACCACCGTAAACGCCGGGATTGCCAGAATTTCTTCTGCTGTCCAGCCTGTATGCTTCTGTAACAGTTCAAATTCGTATTCATTCACAAACAACCCGTGCGCGTGTTTCACCCCATCCCGCAGCACTTCTGGATCCATGCTGATGATTTGTTGACCCGGGTCAAAAAGCATTCTCAGCCCCAGCTCCGGAGCTTCGCGGATATAGCGCTGCATGGTTCTCGGGTCGGAAGGAGAGACCATTACCAGGTCATCCGGATCGTATTTTGCTTCACTCAGCGGCAAATCTGCTGAGTCTTCCATTGCGCCGGTGTAAAAGGTTGCGATCTGAGCGTTCGAACGATCGGTCGTGGCGAAGAATGAAGCTGTGAATTTGTTGACGATAATTTTCACTCCGCTTGTGTCCACACCCACTTCCTCAAGACGCCGGGAGTAATCGCCAAAGTCCTGTCCGGCGGTAGAAAATAAAGCAGCCTTACCTCCCAACATCGCCAGGCTATAGGCAATATTTGGGCCCACCCCGCCATCCTGCTTAACCATATCGTGTACCAGGAACGACAACGACACCTTATCCAGATGTTCGGCAATCAGGTGGTCCTTGAATAAACCTGGGAACTGCATTAAATAATCAAAGGCGATTGAACCAGTTAATATTACTTTCATAGTTTCCTCTCCCTTAAGTTACGGGGTTTGCCCGGAGGGTTGCCTTAATAATAACCCATCTGCCTGCGTCAACTCAGAATTCTGAATGGAATTCTGGCATGAGTTTGCGGTAATTAACCTCATTGTAATGGTGATGAGCGGTAGATGGTGAACGAATTTTGAGCGGTTTGCTGTATGCCACTCATTGGCTGTCATGGTTTCCTCACGAAAAGACGCCCCACAGGCGCCTGTCAATGGCGTTAGTCTAACACGGCTAAGGGGAGGTGTCAAAACTTCATGACCTGGCATTGGACTAAATTCCGCATTTATGGTCAAGAAATCCTTTAGAATAATCTATATAATCCCCTCCAGAAAGGCGAAACAGGGATGCAAGCAAGGAAAACCGAAAGCCAGTTAGCGGTGAAGCGGATGAAGCAGTTTATTGCCGGCAATCTGCATCAGCCCATCACCGCGAGCGATGTGGCAAAAGCCGCGGGCTACTCGCAATTTCACGCCGCAAGAGTCTTCAAAGCCGAAACCGGTATCGCGCCGTTCGAGTTTATCCGGCAGCAAAGGCTCATAGCGTCCGCACGTGCATTGCGCTCGGGAAAGCTCAAAGTGCTCAATGTGGCACTGGATTTTGTCTTCGACACGCACGAAGGTTTCACACGCGCCTTCACAAACGGGTTTGGCATCTCCCCAAAAAAGTACGCCACCCGCCCCACACCCGAAGGATGGCTGATCCCTGTCAGCTATCTCAACCGATCCAACACCAACCTGGAGAAATGGAATATGAACAAAACATCCGTAATTTTTACCCAAATCGTCAACCGTCCATTACGCAAGCTGATCCTCAAACGAGGTATCGCGGCAGATAATTATCATGATTATTGCCTCGAAATTGGCTGCGGCACTCACGATGCTTCGGCAGCCTGGGACGTTTTGACTGAGATAAAAGAAGCTTTATACGAACCGGTCGGCGTTTGGCTGCCCGAAAACATGCACCCAGTGGGAACTGGCATTTACGCGCATGGAGTCGAAGTGCCTGAGGATTACCAGGGGACAATTCCCGCGGGATTTGATGTGATCGAACTGCCTGCCTGCCAGATGATGGTCTTCCAGGGCGAGCCATACAATGATGAAATCTTCGAGGAAGCCGTTGGGCTGTGCATGGAGCAGATAAAACGGTTTAACCCTGAGGTTTATGGCTTTGAGTGGGCTCCTGAGCTCGCTCCCCGCATGCAGCTCGCTCCAGAAGGTTGGCGCGGGTATATCGAAATGCTGCCGGTTAGGAAAGCGACCTATTAAAATCAGCTCTAAGCAAGATGCATGTGTATCCCCCCCTTTTTTAGGGGGGATACAGAGGGGGGCGAATATTATTGGATTTAGCAGAGATGAATTTCGAGACCTCGAATCCACACTCAGATTTGCGATATAGATTTATCATCTGACATTTCACCTCATTCACTCCGTTTTCACCGACCATTGACTTTTTCTGTCATCAGGTTAAGTTGGGAAATGAGTTGGACGGTGGTCAGGATTGTCGGCCTTAGAAAAGAAACTGAGCCGGTTTCTGCATCTGCATTTCTTTTCAAAACAGACATTTCCCAAAAATGGCTATAATTCACCCATGCGCAGAAAATATTCACTTATCCGCTGGGCGGCGCTGGGCTTGATCCTGATGGCAGGCTTCCTGCTTATCCTTCAGCTTGTGCGTTATGGACGTATCCGCGCAACCTTCCCCACGGGGCTTACAGTCGCCAACATCCCAATTGGCGGACTAACCTACGAGACTGCCTCCGAACGCCTCGTGCAGGCGTACATGTCGCCGATTGAGCTGGTATACCAGGATGCGCGCATCCTTGTGCGTCCTGCCACCATCGGTTTTGAGCTTCAGGTAAGCAATATGCTTGCCGCGGCTGATAAACAACGCACAGGCGAGCCCTTCTGGACTGGCTTTTGGAAATACATCTGGAATCAGCCAATCACCAGCCTTGATATTCCACTGCAAGCGAAATTTGACAAAGCCCGCTTACGGAGCTTCCTCGAGTCCGAAATCTCAGTTCGCTACGATCAACCCTCCACTCCGCCGATGCCCGTCCCCGGAGAGAGCGGTTTCTCAACAGGTGTTTCCGGAACCGAACTCGACTACGACACTTCGACCGACCGCATCATTTCCGCGCTTTCTTCCAATACGCGGCGGACCGCCAGGCTGGAGGTTTTGCGGACCAGCCCTGCCAAGCCTTCGTTTGAGATCCTGGAGTATATGCTTACGGATATCATCGACCAATCCGCTTTTGATGGTGAGGTGGAGCTATACTTTAAGGACCTGCAAAGCGGTTTCGTGCTGCATTTTAGCCACAGCAAAGTTGGCGAAACGGATTACCCGGTCGACATCGCGTATTCCTCATGGAGCACCATCAAAATCCCAACTCTGATCACACTCTTCAAAAACCTCGAAGCCCCCTACGACCCTGATATCCTTGCGGAAATTGAGGCGATGGTTGAGATGTCGAGCAATGAATCTACGGACGCTGTCGCTAAACAGGTGATTGAGCCAAATCTCGCTCCTTTGCGTATCACTGAGGACGCTCAAACGCTTGGCTTGAAGAATACTTTTTGGGGCGGTTTCTTTGGGATTGGCTCACCACTGCTCAGAGAGTTTTCCACGCCTGCCAATCAGCGTACGGATTACAACACCGATCCCGATCGCTATGGGCAAACCACCCCGTTGGATATGGGTTTGCTGCTTGAGGATATTTACTATTGCGCCGAAAGTTACGGGGGCTCAATCCCGGTGGCGTTCGACGGCGCGATTACCCAGACGGAATGCCAGATGATGGTCACCTACCTCTCACGCAACAAAATTGGCGTTCTTTTTGAGGCTGGAGTTCCCTCGGAAACACAGGTGGCACATAAGCACGGATGGGCGAATGAAGTGCAGGACGGATACGTGCATACCATGGCGGATTGCGCCATTATCTACACCCCCGGCGGAAACTATGTCCTTTCCCTATTCATCCACCACCCCGTTCAGGTGATCTTCGACCGCGCAAATCTCCTGTTCTCGAACATCTCAAGCGCGATCTACAACTATTACAATTTGCAATAAGAATTAAGTCGATTTTTTCGGCGCTGTTGGAGTATAATGGCTTCGCTCGCCCCCGTAGCTCAATGGATAGAGTACCTGACTTCGAATCAGTCGGTTGCGTGTTCGAATCACGCCGGGGGCATTTTTTATTTAATGACTTCGAACCCCCAGGAAAGGGGGCGGGTGTCAGTCGGTTGCGTGTTTGCCCCTGCGGGTTACAGGCGAATCACGCCGGGTACCCTCTGTATTACTACACGTACAAGTCGCGGGCACAGTCAAAACAGACGCGCTCGCTATCATAAAAGAATTCGTCACTGCGAGCCCTTGATTGCAACGAAAGGGCGTGGCAGTCTAAGTTATTTTTGCCATACCCCAACCACCTTGATACATCTGGTAGGGGCGAAGCATCCTTTTTAGAAACCTCAAAGGGGATTAAGATTGTTATTTTTGGGATGCTTCGCCCGTACGGGTAATGGTGTCGATATTATTTACAGCCACCAGGCTGATTTCTTTAGATCGCCGTGCTTCGCTCGCGATGAAAGAATCGTTACTCATTCGTTCGGAAAACGTCGTCCCAAAACCACGTGGAGACGCCGAAGCGCTGGTTATGGGTCTTGAAGTGGTGTGCCATATGGTGGCGGCGCAGCTTCACGAAGTACTCCCCCTTAAAACTAAAATGGTGCAGCGCGTAGTGGGTCATGTCGTAAATAACATACCCCAACATAAACCCGGCGAAAATGCCGTCAACATAATTCGGCAGCCTGAACAGTGAGCCAACCAAGCCATAAAATATCCCATAAAATAACGCCGCGAGCGGAATGCTAACCACAGGGGGCATCACCAGCCGGGTCTTTTCTCTCGGCTGGGCATGATGCACACCGTGCATCAGAAACAGTATGCGTTTCATTCTCTCGGATGGGTTCTTCGGCGAAAAATGGAAGACAAATCGGTGCAGCAGATATTCCACCAAAGGCCAGAGCAAAAGCCCAATAGCGAACGCGACTATCACATGCCACCACCCTGCCCCTGGGTTTGCCTGAAAAGCACGCCAAAGAAAGAAGCCAACCATCGGCAGAAAAAGCACCAACACAGCCACCGGGCTGATATGGGTGAACCATTCCAGAAAATCAGATTGAAATAAACGGATCGGGGCGTCGTCTCGTGAGGGGGTTTGTTGTGTCATTTTCGATCTCCGCGAAGTGGGAAATGTAATCAGGTATGATTCTACTCTTGTTGAACTAATTTTGGGGGACCCACAAATGAACTCAGGAGTTCAGCCTCCAATGCCCGAGAAACGCCCTCGTGCGTTCATCTTTTGGCGAATTGAACAGCTCCTCCGCCGGACCCTGCTCCACCAACCACCCCTTTTCGAGGTACAAGACTTCTTCCGCCAATCTGAGCGCCTGGGCGGGCGAATGGGTGGAGAAAATCAACGCGCAGCCTGTGTTCCGCACGTAATCCCTAAGCGTGGTTTCAATCAGGTCCATGCTGCGCACGTCCGTGGAGGACGTCGGCTCATCCAACAGGAGAATGTCATAAGAACGCACCAGCACCCTTGCCAGAGCCATTCGCTGAGCTTCCCCTCCCGAAAGCCTGTCCCCCCGGGCTTTCAGAAGGTTCTCCATCCCAACCGATTCCAGCGCTTTTTGGGCTAATTGTTTGGCGTCACTTTGACCATCCAATGCCAACGCGACATTTTCGAGCACAGAGAAGGAAAAGGCGTAAGGAGATTGAGGAAGGTAGCCCAACTTCTTACCTTCAAACCCCTCAATTCTGCCGGAAGTTGCTTTAATCGTGCCGCCGAGCAGGCGGATTAAAGTCGTTTTCCCGCTGCCATTTTCACCGATAATGCCATATCGTCTGCCCGGCTCGAAATGCAATTCCGGGATATCCAATACGACTCTGCCCGCATATTGCTGGACTAAATCATAGACCGCTATCACGCTGCGTTTGCTCCTGTATTCGATGGACCAGGCTATTGATGATGAACGAGATGATTAATAAAATGACGCCCAAAGCGATTGCCAGCTCAAAGCGCCCCATGTTCGTTTGCATCATGATCGCGGTGGTCATGACCCGGGTCTTAAACTGGATGTTGCCTCCAACCATTTGCACAGCTCCAACTTCAGCAATGGATCGCCCGAAACCTGCCAACGCGGTGGTCACGAAAGGTATCCGACACTCTTTTATTGTCAACCAAAGGCGTTTTGAGCCAGAGATCCCAATACCCGCGCATGTCTCATTGATCGATGGCGCCCGCAAGCTAACAATGTTGGCGGTCATTCCCGCAATGATCGGCGAAATCAACACAACCTGCGCGATGACCATTGCTGAAACAGAATAGAGCAAGCCCATCTTTCCCAAAGGTCCACTGCGCGACAAAATCAGGAAAACAATCAAGCCAGCCACAACTGGAGGCAAGCCCATCAGCGTGTTGGTAATCCTTGAGAGGATTGCCTTCCCCCTGAACTGATTCGCGCCCATCGCCACCCCCCAGGGGATTCCGAGCAGCGTCGAAATCAGCGTGCTCAGCACGGACATGCGCAGAGTTACGCCAATGATTTGGCGTAACTCTGGATCCGCGCCGAACAATAATTCGAGGACTTGCTTGACCAAGCCAGTTCCGCTTCAGGTTAGTCCAGGTTGAAGAACAGTGGTTCTCCGTATTCCGCCACGCCGAACTCAGCTATCATGTTGCGGGCGGTGTCAGTTTTCAGCCAGTCGATGAAAGCCTGTGCCCCAGCCGCGTTCGTATCCTCGAAGCGTTTGGACGAAATGGCGATCACTGAATAGGTATTCTTCATATCGTCAGTCGCTTCAAGCAACAGCGCAAGCGTGTTATCGTGCGCGAGGAAGGTGGCTTTATCTGAGAGGGTATACGCCTGCTGCTCGTTTGCAACGGTCAGGGTAGCGCCCATACCAGCGCCAGTGCTCTGGTACCAGGTCTGCCCAACAGGGTCAATGTTGATCGAGGTCCAAATCGCCTTTTCTTTGTTGTGGGTACCGCTCTCATCTCCGCGGGAGATGAACGTAGCCCCGGAATCAACAATCGCCTGAAAAGCTTCGGCGGCGGTTGCTTTTCCAGCCACGCCAGCAGGATCATCAGCGGGACCAACTATCACGAAGAAGTTATACATAAAGGGAATTCGGGTTTCATCAAAGCCTTCGCCGATGAATGCCTCTTCTTGGGATTTGGAGTGAACCAAAAGGATATCCGCGTCACCTGTTCGACCCTTTTCGATGGCGGCACCAGTGCCGGCGGAGGTGATTTCGAGTGTGTAGCCAGTTTCCTTTTCAAAAACAGGCTGCAGATAAGCCATCAAACCCGAATCGTTCACGGATGTGGTGGTGGACATTTGGATTACTTTGTTCTCAGGTTTTGCCGCACAAGCTACTGCGGAAAACAGCAATCCTACACAAATCATGATCAAAGCGAAACGTTTCATTTGTTTATCCTTTTCTCAAATTTTCTCGGAAGTGTCCCAAAATACTGTTTCAACATCCGGCGAACTACAATAAATTGTATATCACTTTTCTATTTTCAGTGATCCTTCGTTGGAGCCGCGCACTCATAGGCTTCGCCGCGCAGGGTCTCAACAGCATGGTCCATCACCGGCAGGAACACATCCAGGCATTCCCGGACGGCTTTCGGGCTGCCCGGCAAATTGATGATCAGCGTTCTGCCTCGCACTCCAGAAACTGCACGGGAAAGCATGGCGCGATCCGTCACCTCCAGGCTCTTCAGCCGCATGGCGTCGGTAATCCCCGGCACCATTCGATCGCACACCGCGAGAGTCGCTTCGGGAGTTATGTCCCGCGGCGCGAGCCCTGTTCCTCCACTGGTGAAGATAATATCAACCTTTAACCTGTCCGCATAATCAATCAGCCTGTCGGTAAGCAACTCTTTTTCATCCGGCACTACCTCCTGTGCTGCGACTTCCGCCAGTCCCTGCAGCTTCGCCGCGATTGCCGGACCGCTTAATTCCTCCCGTTCACCTTTTGCGCCTTTATCGCTCGAAATCAAGATGGCAACACGAATGTTTTCTGTCATTTTTCCTCTTTTCCGCTGCTCAAAGCGCTATCGTCTCGCCTGGTCGGTCCAGCTTATACCCGCCCATCGCTTCCAGCCGGCTTGCCAACTCGGCGCCTTTTAAAACCTGCATGAACCTCTGGAACTGAGGGTGATTCCAGCTTTCTTCGGAAATCAGGAAGTCATATTCTTCTTCGCAAATGGGGATGAATGTCAAATCGTAGATTCTGGCAGCCGCCAGGATTCCCATCCCCGCGTCTGCTGTGCCCGATGCCACCGCCGCCGCGACAGCGGTGTGCGTTATTTCTTCCCGTTCGTAACCTCTGATTTCAGCACCGCTAAGCCCGGCTTGCTTCAGGAGATAATCCAAAAGGATGCGTGTGCCGCTGCCTTTCTGGCGGTTCACGTAGCGCAATCCAACCAGCTCCTTTATGCCCCGTATCCCGAGAGGGTTATCTTTCGCAACCATCAAGCCTTGTGTCCGCTGCACGCACCTTACAAGCTGCACCCCACCTTCTGGTATGTACTTTCGAACGTATGCCAGGTTGTACGCGCCGCTGGTTTCATCTAAAAGGTGCACACCGCCAAGGTGGGCTTCGGCGCGTTTGACAGCCATAATCCCGCCCATGCTGCCTACATGTGAGGAAGCAACAAAACAGTCAGACCAGGTTCGCCGCATGATGTCTATGATTTCATCAATCAGCGGATCGTGACTGCCCGTGATGACCAGAGTCTGTTCAATCTCAGCCATCGGGCGCAGCAGTTCCACCCTGACCTTCTCCCCAGCTTCGTAGCCTTCCACATTCTGCGGGACGTGGATGATTCCATCAGCCTTCACGAAGGAGCTGACAACGCCGGCTCC
>ERZ1645192.3354-NODE-3354-length-13053-cov-7.496461_pt1 | contig 13053 bp, 11 predicted proteins | sample MGYA00575354_ERZ1645192 | MGnify/ENA primary metagenome ERZ1645192 (study PRJEB40844, sample SAMN11349763) | freshwater sediment metagenome | isolation source: river sediment | host: Sediment | place: India: Faizupur Khadar , New Delhi | collected 2017-02-21 ... | reverse complement strand
TGCCACCAGGCGGAATGGGAGGCATGGGCGGTATGGGTGGAATGGGCGATATGGGCATGGGTATGTAAATACCCCCATACCAGACACTCTAAAAGCTTTAATTAAAAATTATTCAAGAAGGGATGACGATGTTTCTGTCGTCCCGGTCAGAATTTTTTTCACGTCTACCCAGATTATTAGTCTTTTTTGTGACTCATGCTCTTCTGAAGAACTGTCAGATCTGAGCCCTTCTTCTTCATCAAGTTTGATAATTCCCTGGATATAATCGGTCAGGTGCTCATCTACCCCTTTAATATTCGTATCAACAGCATTCTCATCAATCGTCAGAACGCTGTGAACCTCATCGACGATAACACCGACACTGGTATTTTCAAAAGCATCCGGAATGAGTACCATAATCTTCTGCTCTTCCCGTTCCTTTGCCGGTGTGATACCCAGAAGATAATGCAGATTTATTATGGTGGTTATCTCCCCCCGGAGGTTTAAAAGTCCGGTGACATGAGAGGGGGCACGAGGTATTGGTGTTATTGGTAGCATCTCCACGATTTCACGTGCTATGCCAATATCCATGGCATATAATTCTCCCCCCAGGTCAAATTCCAAAATATCTACAACCATACCTGAAGATTGATCTATTCTTCAGGGGTTTGAACCTTTGGGAATATCATAGAATGCCAGACTTTCTGTATTTTTTTTGAAAATGTCTGAACCAATGAGGCACATTCTGATTGCAGGAGCCGGATATATCTTCGTTTCACCCGGGGACATTCTGAATGCTCGCGCTGATAACAATATAATGAGGAGTGAATGCCACGAGGAAATAATCAGGGAATGTGTAAATGCAGGAGAATAACACCTGCCTGTGTGTGCTTCACCAAACCCCCCGGAAATCTTATGCCTGATATGTTCACACAAGTTCCCTGACAATATCTCATTCTTTTTAGACCAATATATAAATCTTCGTTCACGTTTTCAAAAAATACAGCCATGTCATCCCATAATTGATCTCACCACATCAGTAGGGATGATACCATAAAAGGCCAATAAAGACCTGAAATCTAATGAAAGTTGAAATTTTCAAGTATTATTACAAACCCGTCATCTCCTGAATATATGAGACAGATATTATAAGAAAAACTCATATGAATCGAAAGTGGACATATTCAAAGAGAACAGAGAATACGCGCAGATAAGCACGGTAATTCAGAGATGGGATCTGACTCTTACGGCATCGATATGGTATTTGTTAAAAACTCAAGAAGGAACACTTTTCTTCTTTACAGAGAAAGGAGTAATATCCGAATGATGGCAGGGGCTATTTCAAAAGGGATGGAATATGGCTGGAAATCCAATTAAGGTACTATTTGTTGAGGACAATGAGGATCATGCCTTCCTTATTATTCATGAACTAAAAAAAGGCGGATATGATCCTACCCTCAAACGGGTTGATACAATGGAAGATGTCCGGTCTTCTCTGGACTCAAATGATTGGGATGTTCTTCTCTGTGATTATAGTCTGCCCGGGTTTACGGGAGTGGATGTCATCGAGGAGTACCGGAAGAGGAACCTTGATTACCCCTTCATTGTCGTTTCAGGAGAGATTGGTGAAGATACTGCAGTCACCCTCATGAAACGCGGAGCACATGACTATGTGTTCAAAGGCAATCTCTCACCCCTCCTCCCGGTCATCGAGCGGGAAATAAAGGATGCAAAAAACAGAAAGAAGAGCCGGGAGATTGAGGAACTACAGCGAGCTGAAGCAATAAAATTCAGAGCGATGATAGACTCCTCATATGATGCCATTACTCTCTTTGATAACGATATCCTCATTGAATGCAACACAACAACCCCGAAGATCTTCAGGGTTCCGCAGTCACAATCCATACTGGGAACATCAATCTACTCACTGGCCCCGGAAAACCAGGCTGATGGCTCATCATCCAGAATCTTTTTCAGCAAGGCATTTAACTCAGCAAAACAGGGTATCCCCCAGGATCTGGAATGCATCCTGAACCGGTTTGACGGCACCTCCTTTGATGTCGAACTCACTCTCACCCTGCTCACCCTTCCCGAAGGCCCCAGAATCCAGGCTACCTTCCGTGATATAAGCGAGCGGAAAAAGGCAGAACGTGAGATGCAGGACCAGATGGAGACCATCAAGGAACTCCAGCAGCAGGAGATGACCATGATCAATCAGAACCCGCTGCCCCTTCTGCTCATGGATCTGAAATTGAGGATCATGAAGGTCAATGCATCATTCCTTGAGATGAGCGGGTATACTGAGCAGCAGCTCCTCTCCATGCGTGCCAACGATTTTAAAGTCCTTGAGAAGAGCGGCCAGGGCCTACGCGATGCATTACAATCAAAAAAAGCAGTCACCGGACTACTTGTCGTCGATTTTCCGGCAGGAATTCACCATATCGAGCAGGATATTATCCCTCTTCTTGACAAGCACCATGATGTGGTCAGTATCATGTCCACATACAAGGACAAGACAAACGAGATCAAAAAGGAGCAGGAGATCCAGCGGATGATGAAGGAGGCAGAAGACCATGCCAATCTTCTGGATATCGCTGCAAAAGATATCGGAGAAGCCTTTGCCCTTGTTTCAAAGGGAGATCTGACGACTGAAATATTGAAACGTGAGAATGATCCGCTCACAGCCGTAAAGGAGAACGCAGGGAAGACTATTGCGGCCCTCAGGAAAGCGTTACAGGAGGTCAGCAGAGTCTCATCCAGCGTTTCAGAAAATATGGGGGAGATTAGTAAAGGATCATCTGATATCGCCCGGGCTACCCAGGCCGTTGCCCGGACCACGATGCAGTCTTCAGAGATTGGCAAGGATCTTATTGCCCACATGGAGGATATCACCAACCAGATATCAAACCTCTCCGCTTCAAATGAAGAGATAACTAGTACTAGCCAGGAGGTTCTCCGTCATGCCAGGGATGTTGCAACACGGGGAGGTGAAGCACAGACCCTCGGAAATGAGGCAAATGACAAGATGAGTCTGGTGATGAAGATCGCCCAGGAGAGTGTTGAGGACATTGATGAACTCAACTCGCAGATTCGGGAGATTAATAAGATCGTTAAGATGATCAATGACATTGCCGGTCAGATCAACCTGCTTGCCCTGAATGCTGCAATCGAAGCTGCCCGGGCCGGGGATGCAGGAAGAGGGTTTGCAGTCGTTGCCGGTGAAGTCAAGAACCTTGCTGCAGATGCCCGGAAAGCTACCGACCACATCGGTGATGTCATTACCGCCATTCAGCGAAGCAGTGAGAAGACCTCAACGGCTATCCGGTCTTCCCATTCTGAGATTGCGGTCGGTGTGGAGAGTGTGAACAAGACCATTGAGTCACTCAATATCATGGTCAGCGGTGCATCTGAAGTGACCAGGGACATGGGAGAGATTGTCAGGGCCATTGAAGATCAGGCGAATATTGCAACGGCTGTCGTCAACACCGCCCAGGAAGGAATCAGCCTTACAAGTGACAACCTCACCCAGATAGAAGAACTCTCGGCCCTTGCAGAATCGGTGAGTGCCTCAGTCCAGGAGATTAACAGTGCCATTGTTGAAGTCGAAGGACTGTCCGGAGAACTCCGGACCCAGATTCAGGCCTTTAAAATATAATTAAAAAAAGTTCTGGGTGGCATAATAGTATTCACCATCAAATGCCACTCCGATTCCAATTTTTTCATGAGCAGGGAGGAGAAGTGCCTCTTTATGAGGCGGGCTGTCCATGAATGATTCAATTGCTACCTGTGCAATCTCATATGGGTCGTCGTTTCTTATCTCCCCAAATCCATACACATTCTTCTCAACCGGAATTTTCACGATATTCTCCCCGATACCGTAAAACGCCGTTCCGTCAGGCAGGGTCCGGGACTGATCATAATGATGGCGATCTGCTCTATCTGCAGGATCCTCCCCGTCCGGATTGGTATGATCAAAAAAGTCCCGCTCTGCCATATCCTGGCTATGTTCACGGGCGATCACATCAAGTGCGTTGTCACGGGTAAGGAGTGGCAGGTTCCGGAGGGTCCGTTCATCATTTGAAAACTCCAGGATAATCTCTGCTATCTTTTCAGAGAACCACTCCTGTGGCCGGGTATATGCCTTCCCGATGGTAACCGTTCCCTGTGATATGACATCATTCTCCGGACGTGGATCAGGAGTCAGGGAGAAACCAGGTCCGAGAATAGCCCCTGCGGTATACTCCCCCGGAGGAATTGTGTCAGGAACCGTTCCCAAAAGTTCGCGATGGGCAGTCTCCCCTGGACGAAGGAACGAGAACTGCACCGACCCTACCGCATAATCAGCCGGGGTGATATCCCCATCAGGCGAGAGATAAAAGGTCACCTTTCTGCTCATCGAGATCATCTGACCATAATTGACCGCCGTGACACTTCCGAAGATGGGAGAACCCGGGGCAGCAGAGGGCTGGACATCGATTGAAAGTAATCCGATATCTGCTGCTTTCTCTTCTCCGGCAACAAAACACGGAATAGCCAGAAGGAGAGCACAGATGAGAAAAAAGCGATATGTCAGTATGAAATCACCCATTGAAAACCTGAAGAAGTTGCTGAAATATTGTCTGATCTCACCATCATTAGTGTTTCTGGTCCTTTAAAACCGAAACCACCGCATCATCACAATGGCATCTTCCGTATCCGCATAATACCCGCAGATCTGAAACACCGGTTCGTACCCGAGTTTTGTATAAAACTGAATGGCAGCGGTGTTTGAGACTCTGACTTCCAGTTGCATGGCGGTTGCTTTCTGAATCATCGCAGCCTGCTCAGCTCTCCTGACAAGAGTTGCCCCGATCCCATTTTTCCTCATGTCAGGATCGACAGCAAGACTACAGATATGCCCATACCGCTCTTCGCCGGTGTCCTCAACACCACAGATGATATATCCACAAATGGTGCCTGCTGATTCGGCAATGAAAACCGAATCTGAAAAGGTTGCAATGGCATCCTCCAGTGTCTCTCGCGCCCAGGGGTCAGGAAAAGAATTCCGTTCTATCCCCTGTACTGCCGCAATATCCATGGTGGCCATCTTTCGTACCCGGAGACTTTTTTCCTGCATCAAAGCCTGTACTTATCTGTCAGTGTTATCATATAGAAACAGAGGAATATAGGTAAGAACACCTGGTGTCTTATGGTTCATATATATCCATTTCAAGCAGTGCGGCCTGCCCCTGGAAAGGCAGAAGATATTGCCGCCGTCCCGTATGATGTCGTGAGTGCTGAAGAAGCACGGGAGATAATTGAGAAGAATCCACTCAGTTTTCTGCGGATTAGCAGAGCCGATGCACTACTCCCTGACAAAGATCCGTATTCAACGGAAGTATATGAACTCTCCCGGGATATATTTGATGAATACTGCGATTCCGGCCTCTTTCTACAGGACGAGACCGCTGCAATGTATGTATACCGGGTTCATGACGATGGTAGAATTTACACAGGTATTGCCTGTTGTGCTGATACCAGAGAGTATGAAAGCGGACAGATCCGCCGGCATGAACTGACCAGATATGACAAGGAGGAAGACCGGACCAGACATATCGATACCATGAATGCAAACACCGGCCCGGTTGTCCTCCTTCACGGCTCTCATGCAGAGATAAAGGCAATTCTGAAGAAATCCACTGAAAACCGTGAACCGGACATGGTAGCACATGCTGCCAACGGAAGCATCCATGAAATCTTTGCCATCAGGGATGAAGCAGACCTCACCCGGCTGCATGAGATTTTTGTCGCCATTCCGGCACTCTATATTGCTGACGGACATCACCGGTGTAAATCAGCGGTCAATATTGTCGAGAAGAGATCGGAGGGTGGTGTCAAGGTTCCAGAGGAGACCCATCATGTCCTTTCTGTCATCTTTGCAGAGGATGAAGTAAAAGTTCATGGGTACAGCAGACTGCTTACTGATCTTGCACCTCTGACCCCGGACAGTTTTCTGAAGAAGATTTCAGATATTGCACACGTCACTCCGTATGGTGATGCAGACCGGTCCCAGTTTACCCTGACCCCAAAGATTGGGGGAAAAGGTGACCATGTGTTCCACCTGTACCTGAAGGGGAAGTGGTATGAATGTGTCATCCCGCACAACCCGAAGATTACCGATATCAGGGCCCTGGATGTCAGTGTCCTTCAGGAACAGATCCTGATTCCATTCCTTGGTATCACTGACCCACGGGGAGACCCACGGCTTCAGTACCTCGGTGGTGCACGCCCGGTTCGTGACCTGATGACAAAAGTGGACAGCGGTGAATATGCAGCAGCTATCGCCATGCAACCGGTTGATGTCAGAACTGTCTTTTCAATTGCCGATGCAGGCGGAATCATGCCACCAAAATCGACCTGGTTTGAACCAAAACTCTTAAGCGGACTTCTTATCCACTTACTCGAATAAAAATATTTTAAAATTTTTTTCAGAGTTCCGCTGCCTTGATGGTATAGGCTGTTGGCGGAACCGGGATAGTGATGTTCAGGTCATCCGGAGCCTTGACATCGGTTGCTGAAGCAATATATCCATCATATTCTGAAGGTTTTACTCCTGCAATTACCATATCCTGTCCGGTGTATGACCGTGCAGTCAGATGATAATTCCCACTGCCTCGTTTTCCATAGATTTTCACATAGTAGAGGCTCTCCTCATTTGGATGAGAAATCCCGACATATGCATTGCTTCCAAGGCCGGTATCTGCAGCGATTGCAACACAGGGTTTATATTTCGGATTACATGCCTCATATACGTAAAGATCAAGATCAGGACCACAGTTCCGGGTGGTGAACATGTCAACATCAGCTTTACTCTGCATCAGGGGAGCACTGTCATCACAGGGGCCTGATAATACCCATTCCACAAATGAGCGGTTGCCGGTGAGCCGGTACGCAAATGTCTTTGATTCACCTGCATTTAAAAACCCGGTCTGCAGATTATCCCGGTACACCATGGCCGGAGCACAATCTGCCTGATTATAGCAGGGTCCGCCATAGCAGGAGGTCGATATCGGACAGTCTTTATCAATCGTCAGGGTAAACTCTGCAAATCCTTTCATCGATTCAACAACAACAAACCACTCCCCTGATTCAAGATGGATCTTCTGTGATGATGCAGGAGAGAGAGAACTTACATCTGCATTCCTGGTTACATGAATCGCGGAAGGTACCCAGGTGCTTGAGGCTTTTTTCGCATACAGGGAGAATTCGCTTCCCTGGTCCCCGGATAGCACAAGCGATGCGGTGCAAGGGACGTTAATAGTATACATCTTATTCTGTCCTGCATACAGGGCATTGGTAAATGATTCTGATGACGCCCCACTTACCAGACAGGGCAGAGAGATTAACGCGAAAACAAAAAGTAAAATGTACCAATTTTTCTGATATTTCATACGTGACCCATCCAGCTCTTCCTGTGTGATCTTGAGCATGATGGTAATGAATCTTACCAATTAGATATCAGAAAAAAAGAATATTATTGATTTGAAACCGGAACAAATTCAGCCGACGGGGCCTGAACTGATGAAGTTACTGCAGTATCCATCCCGGATCCGCTTCCTGCACTAGAATAGGCAACCGTTGACGATGTTGCAACAACCGGTGCTGATGCGACAATAATCGGCGTATCTCCAAAGCACTTGTAACTGTTCATCCGTAAATTATAGGTTCCACTGCCGCTGCGTGCATATACCATCACGTAGTAGGTTGAACCACGTTGCGGATTGGAGATCGACACATAGGCATTCGGGCCATTTGCGTAGTAATTTGTATTACAGTATGAGTACTGTGGATTACAGTCCTTAAACACGTAAATGTCAAAGTTCGGGTTGTACCCGCTGCCACTAAAGACCTGTCCGGCCATTGAAGAGACGATGATCGGAGTCGGACCGCTGCCTGAACCAGTCAGGGTCCATTCAATCTGTGACCGTCCATCGGTCGGGATGTAGTATCCAACAACTGCTGCCTGACCAGGGTACAGGTATCCGGATCGGTCAACGGTCTTGTATGGACTGCAGGGCCCTGGAACCGGAATCGGTACTGGCGGGGATGGCGGGATGGGACCTGGCGGGAAGCAGTTGCTGTCTGCAGTCACATATGCTGTGCCACTGCCTGAACGTGCATATACCACAACGCACCAGAGTCCCTGATCAAGGTATACGGTTGCACTGCCACCAAGGCCGCTGCTGTAGGCATACGTGTCATAATGACTCATAATGTAATTATTCGACGGACAGGTTCCAGGAGAATCATAGTTCTTCATTGCGTAAATGTCAAATGCTGCGCCATAAGGTGACTGGACCGTTATCTGAGTCCCGCAATATCCGGATACCCCGATCTCATGCATTGCTGCCGAGCCTTGCCAGAGCCGGTATGACTTTGGAAAGTCGGTTGTATATGCACTGGCTGATGAAACAATCAGGGCACATGCGATGAGTATCAGAAGGGCTGCTCCGGTATACCAAATTTTTTTCATAATTACACACTCCTCAAGGTAGATACCTTGCTTTGTTTTCTACTATCGTACAGGATATGATAATCCTTTTGAGTTGACTGATGTTCCGACTATTCCGGAACAAAAAAAAGAATTCCGGAAGTTAATCCAGCTGTTTCATTCTGAAATTACAATCTCTGCTGAAGGTGCTGATACTTCTGAACCTGAACCGGTATCATCTGATGCAGCTGATGCGGTTGACATAGTTGCATCCATTCCGGCAGATGCTACAATGATCGGCGTTGTGCCACCACACTTGTAGCTGTTCATCTTCAGGTTATAGTTTCCACTGCCGCTGCGGGCATAGACCATCACATAGTAGGTTGAGCCACTGGAGGGTGGAGCGACCGATACATAGGCGTTCGGGCCATAGGAGTAGTACCGGGTGTTGCAGTATGAGTTCTGTGGGTTACAGTCCTTGAAGACATACAGGTCAAAGGTGCTGCTTCCATAGGAGCTGCTCTCAACAGACTGCCCTGCAGATGCCACGATGATCGGGGTGCTGCCACCGCCTGATGAGGTCATGGACCACTCAATCTTGGATCTTCCGTCGGTCGGGATGTAATATCCATAGACTGCTGCCTGACCCTGGTTTAAGAATCCCTGCCGGGTATCTGACTTATAGACACCACAGGGGGTCGGGTAGGGTGTGGGGTAGGGAGTCGGGGTTGGATATGGACAGTTTGATGTAACCCGCAGGGAATAAGAACCACTGCCAGAGTAGCCATACACAACAAGACACCAGGTTCCTGCCTCAAGTGTCATGGTTGCAGTCCCGCTGTAGCCGTATGCAACCTTGTCGTAATTGTACAGGATTGAATCCGGCGACGGGCATGATCCATATCCCCACTTCTTCTTTGCGTAGAGATCAAACCGTGCACCATAACTGGATACCACGGTTGCTGTTCCCGGGCAGTTTAAGGTGACTTCATATACCTGTGAAGTCTGGCCCTGCCAGAGTGATGCCTGCTGTTCACTCAGTACACTCATTTCTTCTGCTGAGGCCGGTAATGCCACCAGAGCACATACGATAAGCATCAGACAGGTGATGCCAATTTTCCAGAAGGTTCTCATCATTCCACTCCTCAAGGCGTATTGCCTTGTGATGAAACATACTCTCATATGTGACCTTATAAGGCTTGTTGTCAGGAAATATCCGGAGTACAGTGTTTTTTACAAAAAGGAAAATGCCCTATGAATGCTTCTGTTACCGGCGCCGGGGACATGAATTCTGATAATCGGAAAAAAGAGGTTACAAGGGGATGACATGCTCACCGGTGTAGAGTGAGACCACGCCACCGATTACTATCACTGCAGGGGGCCTGACCTTTCGTTCCTGCGCACGTTCAGCGATAGTTTCAAGGGTTCCAATCGTCTCACGCTGATCTGGTCTGAGCCCGCGCTCAATCACGGCAACCGGTGTTGCAGCGTCCATCCCATGATCCACCAGGAATTTCGCTATCTTTCCCAGGTTTTTCACACCCATCAGGATGACGATGGTGCCCCGTGATCTGGCAAGCCAGTCCCAGTCGATTGCTGACTCTTCTTTTGTCGGATCCTCATTCCCGGTCAGGATGGTAACCTGAGACGCAAATTTCCGGTGCGTTACGGGGATTCCAACCGATGCTGGAACGGCGATCGCACTTGTCACACCAGGAACAACCTCCACTGAAATGTTATGCGCCCTTAATGTCTCCAGCTCCTCACCGCCCCGTCCGAAGAGGAACGGGTCTCCTCCTTTTAATCTGACAACACTCCGCCCCTGCTCAGCATAGGAGACCATGAGCTGTTCAATCTCATCCTGCTCACGGGTGTGATGATCCCCGTACTTGCCGACATCTATCTTCTCAGCATGGGTCGGAAGGCTTGCCAGGATCTCATCACCGGGGAGCTGGTCATAGAGGATGACCTCAGCCATGTCCAGAACTTCCCGTGCCCGTTTTGTCATGAGGCTCAGGCCACCCGGACCTGATCCCACCAGATATACCGTACCTTTCTTATCCATGTGTAATTCCCAGCCGCTCGTATGCTTCGCTTATCAGATCTCCAGCCTTCTCCCTGACTTCCATACCGAACCGGCCTGCATCATCTACATCCGATACCATTCGTTCAAGCCTGAAGTGGCGGTCACCTTCAAGAGAGAGAACTTCTGCAATCATCATCCGGTCCTTGCAATAGATCCCAAGCGGGGTGAAGCATCCGCCCCCGATCATCTCCATAACCCGCCGTTCAAGCATGGTGTCTATCCTGGTTCCCGGGTCATCGATTTTCGATAAGAGATCGGTAACATCCGGGTCTGTCCGTGATACCACCGCAATGGTCCCCTGGTTTGGAGAGGGAACATGCACACAGGGATCCAACTGAAACCCGTCCAGCGTCATGGACAGCCGTTCAAGACCGGCCTTTGCAAGCATGATGGCATCATACTCACCACTCTGCAGTTTGGAGAGCCGTGTATTCACATTCCCCCGGAGTGGTCTGATATCAGCCCAGGGCAGATTTCGACGGCACTGGGCGGTCCTCCTGGTGCTGGATGTGCCAAGTGTTGTGATTTCATCCAGCTTCAGATCAGTGACGATGTAATCACACGGAGAGTCACGGGCAAGAATGGCAGAGGTGATAAGACCGGTTGGCCGCTCTGCAGGGATGTCCTTCATCGAGTGAACGGCAAGATCGATCGTATTCTGCTCCAGTCCATCGTCAAGTGCCCGGACAAATACCCCCTGCCCGCCGATCTCATGCAGGGGGACTCCGGTCTGTTCGTCCCCGGCAGTTGAGATGAATACCATCTCCGTCTCCACCCCGAGTTCTTCAAGCAGGGTGCAGACCTTAATTGCCTGGGCTTTTGCAAGCTGTGATGCCCTGGTACCTACGCGGAGAGGCATGATGCATACGCCGAAGAGAGGTATTCAACATCTGAATCAGAATGAGCAGCCGACAAAAAGTTCGTCTCAAACTGTGACGGGGGCAAAAAGATACCTTTTTCCAGCATCTTCTGCCAGAATGCCCGGAATTTTATCGTGTCTGATTCTTTTGCCTGAGCATAGTTTTCTGGAGGCGATGAGCGGAAGAAGAATTTGAACATGGACCCGAGTTTCACAAACGAGCCTCCTTTCCCCTGGCATGACTCTCCGATCACCGTCGTCGCCTTATCAAGATAGGTATACATCTCCTTTCGTGCATGAATCTCCCGGAGTGCTGCGACACCCGCTGCAAGACTGAGCGGGTTTCCGGAGAAGGTTCCTGCCTGATACACCGGCCCGGCAGGTGCGATAAGTTCCATGATCTTCCGCTTCCCGCCAAATGCTGAGAGGGGGAGTCCTCCGCCTATTATCTTACCCAGCGTGGTGATGTCCGGTGTTACCCCGAAGAGCTTCTGTGCTCCGCCTATCCCCACCCGGTATCCGGTAATGACCTCGTCAAAGATGAGCAGGATATCATGTTCAGCAGTAATCTTCCGAACCTCCTGAAGATATCCGGGCTTTGGAAGGACCGGACCGATGTTTCCCATAACCGGCTCCAGGATCATGGCGGCGATCTCATCACCACTTTTTTCAACCAGAGAGACAAGAGACTCGGTGTCATTGTATGGAACCTGCCTTGTGTGTCGCACGATATCTGACAAAACACCTGCAGAATCAGGCTGACCAAGGGTTGTGCATCCTGACCCTGCCTGGACAAGAACCCCGTCATGAGCTCCGTGAAATCCGCCTTCCGTCTTGATGATGTCACTCTTTCCGGTATAACCCCGTGCAAGCCGGATTGCTGCCATCGTCGCTTCAGAGCCGGTGGTGACAAACCTGACCATCTCAATGGACGGATGGTCGGCGATAAGGATCTCTGCCAGATCAATCTCTGCCGGAGTCGGGGTGCCATAGAGCCAGCCATCATTTAGTGCAGCGGTGATAGCATCTCCAACCGGTTTACAGGCATGACCCAGAATGAGCGGCCCATATGCCCCGCAACAGTCGATCAGTTCAGTCCCGTCTGCAGTATATATCCGGGAGCCGGAACCCCGCACCGTGTAAAAGGGGTATGGCTGTATTGCCCGGACCGGACTTGAAACACCACCAGGCATCAGCTCCCTGGCAGTGGTATAATATTCCCTGCTCTTTTCACAATTATTCATCAAGCCACCTGCATACATCTTCAGCAAAATAGGTAATGATAAGGTCTGCTCCTGCCCGCTTGAGCGAGACCAGACTTTCCATGACGACCCGCCGTTCATCAAGCCAGCCCTTCTCTGCTGCAGCCCGGATCATGGAGTACTCTCCTGATACCTGGTACGCTGCAACCGGAAGGCCGAGTTGTTTAATGTCAGTGATGATATCTCCAAACCACCCGGCCGGTTTGACCATCAAAATGTCTGCACCTTCTGCTGCATCCTGTTCAGACTCCCGGTATGCTTCCCGCCGGTTTGAGACCGGAGCCTGGTACCCGGTCCGATCCCCGAACGAAAATCCCGAGCCCGCTGCTTCACGGAACGGACCATAGAGTGCGGAGGCAAATTTCGAGGAGTATGACATGATGAGGACTTCCTGATG
>ERZ1645192.3353-NODE-3353-length-13057-cov-6.219274_pt1 | contig 13057 bp, 10 predicted proteins | sample MGYA00575354_ERZ1645192 | MGnify/ENA primary metagenome ERZ1645192 (study PRJEB40844, sample SAMN11349763) | freshwater sediment metagenome | isolation source: river sediment | host: Sediment | place: India: Faizupur Khadar , New Delhi | collected 2017-02-21 ... | reverse complement strand
ATGGCAGCACCCCGGATATGGTCAATGATGACCTAAAACAGATAACCGACCATCTTAACACCTATGATGAAGTTGAGATGGTACTTACCAGCCATGGTATGACCCCGATGCGCTATATCCTGCTGAGAGGAATGATGACCGAAAATGCAGATAACTACGGAGAGCTTATTGTCAACTTCGAAGACTATGAAACAGCACAAAAAATGCGCCCTATATTTAATGAATACCTGCGTACAGAGTTTCCCGAAGCCACCAGCCGCATACGTAATTACAATATGACTTTGGCATCAACCCACTCTGTAGAGGCTGTGTTTTCAGGACCGGACCCCGCAGTGTTAAAACAATTAAGCCGCCAGGTGCAGGATATGATGTTGCAAAATCCCAATGTAGATAAGTATACCGTTTGTGACGATTGGGAGCCGAAAGCTAAAAGTTTGACCGCACTCTACGACCCCATAGCCGGAGACAAAACCTCTATTACGCGGAGTGATGCCAATAACGCCATACTATCCGCAACCGATGGTTTGCCGATAGCCGCCATATACGAAGGAGAAACAAAAATTCCGGTAAGGTTCAGGGTTCGCGATATAAACGGTAACCGCATTGAAGATTTAAGCGACATTCCCACCTGGCCTACAATGCCCAACATAGGCGGAAGTTTAGATATGGGTTCTTTAATGGGGTTAGCCAGCGGTTCTGTCAATATTGATGATATGACCAAAGATGCTCTTACGGCTGTGCCTTTAAGTGCCGTAACAAACGGTGTGGATATGGGGTGGGAAGAGCCTGTGGTGCGCCGCCTTAACGGTACCCGTGTTATCAGGGCTAAATGCGACCCTTTAGACAGTTCAAGTCCGGCAGAAGTAGAGGGACAATTAGATGAATTGGTGACACAAATGCAATTGCCCGAAGGCTATTCATTCAAATGGGGTGGAGAGTCGGAAATGTCTGCTGATGGATTGGGAAATATTATTGCCAATCTACCCATAGCTGTTGTTATCATTTTGCTCGTATTATTGGCTCTCTTTAACGACTATCGTCGTCCCTTGATTGTCATTTTGTGCCTGCCTATGGCGGTAATTGGTATAGCCCCCGGTTTATTGATCACAGGACAACCTCTCTCATTAATTGCCATTGTTGGAATAATCGGCCTTGTAGGTATGATAATTAAAAATGCCATTGTACTGCTTGATGAAATTCAAATAAGGCTAAAGGTTAGCACTACTCCTTATCAGGCAGTGGTTGATGCCACTATTTCAAGGGTACGCCCTGTAGTGATGGCATCGGCAACTACCATATTGGGAATGATACCACTGCTAACCGACCCGATGTATGCAGCAATGGCTGTAGCAATTATGTCAGGCTTAATGGCTGGAACACTCATCACACTCTTGTTTGTTCCCATTCTTTACTCTGCATTTTTTATGGTAAAGATTGATAAGTAAGATTTAATTCATTTTCAACCAATATTTTGACAATAAATATGAAATACATTGCATCAATAATATTAACAGTGCTGTTTGTTCTGCCTGCAATAACAAAAGCCCAGGAGAGCCGCTTTCTGAGTCTTGAGCAATGCCGACAAATGGCTATTGAAAACAGCGAGACGGTAAAAATCGCAGAACAAAATGCGGCAAAAGCTCAAAGCGAAAAACAGGCTGCAAAATCATCTTATACACCAAGCCTGTCAGCCTCTGCTACAGGATTATATATGATAGACAACATTGAAATTGCATCTGAAATGTTGCCGACCGACTATACCATTTATGGTGGTGGAATGGCAAGTGTAACGGCACAACAGGCAATATATGCCGGAGGAAAAATCAGGACTGGTAATCAAATAGCAGAAATCGGTATAAGCATGGCAAATGCCAACAAAGAACTTCAGCACGCCGAACTCATTTACAATACAGACCGGGCATATTATCAGTACCTTTCGGTAAAAGCAAAATTGAAATTGGCAAAAGAGTACCAAAACCTGTTAAAAGAGTTGGAAAAAGTTGTAAACGACAGCTACGAAATAGGGTTGGTTAACCGTAATGAATTACTCAAAGTTCAGGTAAAATATAACGAAGCCTCGTTGCAGGTTCAAAAAGCCGGAACTGGTCTCACTTTAACCAAAATGGCGCTATGTCAGGTGATAGGTATTAATATAAATTCAGCTATTGAAATAAACGACAGCATTGCCTCTTTTCAGTTCGTTTCCGAAAACCTCGGTAACATAAATGCAACGAATAGAATTGAATATCAATTGTTGCAAAGCCAGGTAGATATAGCTGAAAAAAACGTCAAATTGGTTCAGGGTGATTATCTGCCTACACTCGGGGGGTCTGTTGGATATAGTCACTTTTTAGTAGGGCTAAAAGATATGGATAATTATGATAAAGGAGGACTTAATGCTATGGTTAGCCTGAAAATACCCATTACTACTTTTGGAGAACGTAAAGGAAAAACAAAGGCTGCTAAAGCCGGCTACGAAATCAAACAGATGGAATTGCAGCAAACCGCTAAATACCTGCAACTCGAAATAGAACAGGCTCGGCTCAATTATATTGACGCTTATGCACAAGTTGAAATGACAAAAACATCGTTGGAGCAGGCTAATGAAAACATGCGAATTAGTGATGACAACTATCGGGTAGGCATGGAAACAATTGTAAATGTGCTGGAAGCAAAAGCCGAATGGCAAAATGCCTATAGTAATAAGATTGAGGCATTAACCAATTTTAAAATACAGGAAAGTAACCTGTTAAGAGTATCGAATAAACTTAAATAATACGGAAAACGGTAAATATTCCATCTTTCTGTAGATAGCATTGATTGAAAGACATATTTTCAGATAATTAAAAATTCAACGCCATGATTAAATCACAAATTGGAACCAATGCCGGAGAGATTTGGCAATTCCTTAACAAAAATGGAGACAAATCAATTGTTGAAATAGCAAAAGCCATGAAAATGAAAACGAACGATGTTCTAATGGCTCTCGGTTGGTTAGCGCGTGAAAACAAAGTATTTTTTTATGAAGAAAATGAAGGAGTTTTCGTAACGCTCATATTCGACTGAATGATTATCTCCGGTGTAGCTCATCAATTGGTAGAGCACCTGTAAAAAAATGGGAGATTTATTTTCTGATATTACAGGAGGTGGCAGGTTCGAGCCCTGCCACCGGAACAAAACGGGGGAGCCATTAACTTAGAGTGTTCTTATGACTATTCATAAAAAACATATCTCATTGTTTTTGCTTTATATGATTATAAGTGTTAATCTTTTTGCAGGTGAAAAACAAATTGTCGGTTACGATGAAAACCGCCCCAAAGTGGCTGTAGTATTAAGTGGTGGTGGAGCAAAAGGTTTTGCCCACGTTGGTGTGCTTAAAGTGTTGGAGCAGGAGGGAATCCCTGTTGACATTGTGGTTGGTACAAGTATGGGAAGCCTTATTGGCGGGATTTACGCTTTAGGTTACACAGCGGATGAAATAGAAGATATTGTAAGAAAGCAAAATTGGGAGACGCTACTATTGGATAAAGTAAAACGGAAAGACCTCTCTTTCAATGACCGATATTTAAATCAACGTTATTTCCTTTCCCTTTCATTTTCTGATGCAAAATCAATAGGACTGCCACAGGGAATTATAAAAGGGCAAAATATTTTAAATACGTTTTGTGAGTTATCTGCTAATGTTCCTGTTGATGTGGATTTTAGCCAATTTCCTATTGATTATGCCTGCGTAGCGACCAACCTTGAAACAGGAAAAGAAGTCGTACTGAAAGCCGGCTTTTTCCCTACGGCTCTATTTGCAAGTATGGCTATACCTGGCGTATTTCAGGCTGCCAAACGAGACAGTATAATGCTCGTTGATGGCGGAGTTGTCAATAACTTTCCTACTGATGTGGCCAAAAATATGGGAGCCGATATTATTATTGGGGTAGACATACAAGACGACCCGATTTCCAAAGATGAATTGGCAGCATTTAATGGTGTTTTTAACCAGATGGTCAAGTTTCTGATGAAAGGGAAAGACTCTGCCGAAGTACTTTGTGATATAGTTATTCGTCCTGATATTACAGGATATTCTGTAGGAAGTTTTTCATCAGAAGCTGCTGATACACTAATGCGAAGAGGAAAAGAGGCTACTCTTATTCAGCTTGAGCAAATTCGTCAGTTAAAAACGGATTACAATTTGCAACCCCGTACTTATTCGCGTGAATTTATTGAAACAAACGAGTGGTTAATAACCGATATTGTTTATACCGATGATAAACTTTCCATTTTTGACAAAAAATTTTTTTCTAAAAACTTTGGATTGGATTATCCTAAAACATATACCGCAGAAGAAATAAAAAAAGCTGTTGATAAATTATATGCTTACGGGATAGCTGATTTAATTTATTATAACCTGTTGGATAATTCTACCGGAAAAACCTTGTATCTGAACATGATACCCAAACGGGCTTACTCCCGACAGCTGGGCTTTAAAGTTAACACACACGATGCCGCAGCATTGCTTTTTAATATGACACGGAGAGATTATCAAAAATGGATTGGATTTTTGTCATTAAATGTGGAGCTATCAGCCAATCCCGGAGTAAGGGCTGTGGCAGAAACCTACAGAAAAGATTTACCGACATTGGGAGTAGAACTCAATGTGAAATATCAGGAGTATAAAATGTATGATGACGGGGAAAAGTTTTCTAACGCAGACCTGTTTTATACTTCAGCTAAATTATACACCTATAAAACATTCTCAAATAACCTCCGTTTCGGGATAGGAGTTCAAGAGGAGTATTTTAATGGTGATGTATTTATTAACACTACCAATGCCTCTCTACAAGAATTTGAATCCGATGGCTGTTTTACCAATGCTTATGCCCATATTGCATACGACAATATGGATGATTTTTATTTTCCTGTACGCGGAATTAATATGGATATTGAATTTTCATTAACAACAGAAACCAGTAAGGACTATACGTTTAATCCGGCTCTCCTGTTTAAAATGGACAATGTGATACCAATTGCTCCCCGGGCAGCTATATTGCTCAACCTATACAGCCGCTCCATTTTCGATGACGATTTTCCGCTTTTCAAAACAACTTTAGTAGGTGGAGCACCTTATACCCAATACTTCAATTATCACTTACCTTTTGTAGGGCTTCCTCCAGTAACAATTGCAGACCGTTACACCAATATCGGGTTAGCGGGAGTTAGAATACAAATACTTAAAAATCATTATATCTCCTTAATATACAATATAATGTTACAAGGTAATGATTGGAGTAAAATAAAAGATTTTGATATTATCAACGGAGGAGGAATCAAGTACGCTATAAAAACAGCTATTGGACCATTGGATATTGGGTTTGGCTATGCAGAAACATATGAAAAACTTACTTTCTCAGCTAATCTTGGGTTTTGGTTTTAAAGAATAATGGTAATGGTTAATTCTAAAATAATAGATAAGTATCACGACTATTGGAAGTTAATAATAACTGCTGATAGCATACTTTTAATTGCACGTGTTATCTGGATATTATACGGAAATATCCCTTTGCATAGCGAAGAAGCTCAATATTGGCTTTGGTCAAAACATCTGGATTTGTCTTATTATTCAAAGCCTCCACTTATCGCTTATACTATCTTTTTATCCACTCAAATATTTAGTGATTCTGTTCTGGGAATCCGAATAATTGCCATAATAATTGGATTTATTATTCCATTGATTACTTATAGGTTTGCCTGTGAGTTATTTAAGGATTCGAAAATTGCATTTTATTCAGGGTTAATCCTGTTTACACTTCCACACTACCATTATACGTCCATAATCTTGTCTACAGATTCCCTGATTATCTTGTTTTGGCTGTTAACCATGTTGTATTCATGGCGGGCCATGCAGCAAAATAATTTCAAAGACTGGCTGTTAATGGGTATATTTCTTGGGCTGGGAATAATGAGTAAATATACCATGCTATTGTGGATCCCATCCGTTCTCTTACTTAGTCGATTATTTCATTTAAACCTCTTTAAACAAAAAGGATTCTACCTCTCATTAGGACTTGCAGGAATCATTTGTATACCTATGATTTTTTGGAACGTAACAACAGGGTTTGTAGGCTTCAAACATGTTTTTGGGTTAATGGGAGCATATAAACCATTTCCAGGAATTGGAATTTCATTAGCCCAGATTGCTGAATATACGGCAGGACAACTCGGCAGCCTTGTCCCTTTTTATCTTCCTGCAATATATTTATTAATTAATAGGTGGAGCCGGAAACAATTTTCAGAAGATAATTTACCTGTAAGTTATCTTCTTATACCAATACTATTTGTTCTTTCTTTTTTCGCTTTTGTTGCAATCCGAAAAACAGAAATCAACTGGACTTATTTTGCTTATGGAGCTTACCCGATACTGTTAGGCTATGCTTTTGTAAAATTTATCGATAAAAAGAAGTTGAGACTAGCCCTGGGTGCTACTGCCCTTTTAATCTTTATAATGTTCTTGCCTTCCGCATTTGGCAGATTAGGAACAAAGATTTATCCTCCTAAGATTGATCCTTTTCATAAGATGGCAGGATGGGACGATTTAGGAAACACCGTTTCAGGAATTACAAAAGAAATGGAAGATGAAAAAATGTTTATTTTTTCTGATCGCTACGAGATTGCCTCTGAACTGGCTTTTTATATGGAAAATAGCCCACAGACATATTGCATTAATAATGGCAGGAGAATGAACCAGTTTGATATTTGGCCTGGTATCAATCAATTCGCATGGGAAGGATATAATGCTATTTATGTCAGTCCTGTGCCTATCCCTAATTATCTGAAAGAATGTTTCCTGAAAGTTGAATTTGTTGCCGAGCAAAAATGCCTGTATCGCCAGACAGAAGTAGATACGCCTTTTCTAATATATAAGTTAACTGGATTTAAGGTATTTGTGCCTTCAATAAATCAGCAAGCATATTAAAATTATGAAATGTAAAATAAGGCTTCTATATGGATAAAGATCTGATACAACATTAAAATCTAAGAATTTAGTAGAGTGTAATATTCTATGTTTTAATTACTCATGTTTAATAACTGAAATAATGATTAAACCAAAAATTGAAGAAAATGCCAGAAAGATTTGGCAATTCTTAAATGAAAACCAAATAAGCTCTGTCTTTGAAATTGAAAAAAATTTGTTGATGCAACGACGTGATATTTTGATGGCACTTGGTTGGTTAGCCAGAGATGAGAAAGTCTTTTTCTTGGATGACCGAAATGATAGTAAAATAATGTTTCTGGAAGACATAAATGAAGACTAACTCAAATATTATAAGAAAATACCTATTACCAAATACTGAATTATTTTGGTTTTATTATCATCGGAAATTTGAGTTTAAAAAGAACTGTTACAGAAGTATAAATTTCTTTTTTAGTTTGATGCTTAGTATGCTTTCCTGTATTTCTGTTATAGCCAGTCCGAATAAAATGACAAGCAGGTACAGCATGTATTTGTTGGGCAGAAATATTGGTGAGTTTACCGTTACACAAACAGGGAGGAACGGGAACCTGGAAATTGAAGCGATAACAGATGTAAAAGTAAACCTCCTTTTTTTTTATCAAATTAAATATGTACAAAATACAGTTTATGAGCAGGGGATATTAAAGTATTCGCATGTTGAAACGCACAAAAACGGGAAACTCAATTCTGACTTTTGGCTGAAACTTGAAGGGAATTCATACCTGCTAGTTTCCGATGGAGATACTACTGTAATTAACGATTCAATAGGTTATAGCGGGAGCCTGGTTTATTTTAACGAGCCCAAAGGAATTAAAAAAATATATAAGGAAAGGAATGCGGAAATGATGTGGATTAGTGCATTAAATGGACATGAGTACATAGTCAGAGACATAAAAGGCAGGGAAATTAACAGGTATTATTATGAAAACGAAATATTACAATATGCAGAAATGAGACATGCCGTGGGGACTATTGAATTAAAACGGATAACAACAAACAAAAACAATGATTGAATTTTCAGAGAGACAAAATATCTACTTCATATTACCGATACTCGGATTTATAATCGGGATATTTAGAACAATGGTTGGCGCGGTGGCAGATTTTCGCTTCCTGTACTATTCTTCTGCTAAAAGTTCCAGATCAAACCGTTGTTACTATTTCTTTAATGGACAACTTGGATAGCTGGTTCCTGGGCATTCACTACTACGGGCAATCCGCTACTACTTCAAAGTATCCGTAAACTTTCTCCCTCATGGTTGCTGTTAGGGGATTATTTTGTTTTTCCAGCCCGCTCCTGGCCTTAAGGATGAGGAAATCCACCCACCCAAATTGTAATCATTGTCAAGTTCAAATAATCTTATTTGCAACCGAAGGCTTGATAAAGAGTACAACTCCTCCCTCATTTTGTCCGTTTAAAACCCATTAAAAGCACGTTTACCAAATAATAATGTTTTAAAGTTATTGTAGGGTTGTACTTTTGTAATTTAATTCTATTAACGTGAAGAGAAACAGTTCCATAATAAACTTAAAAGGTGTAGCCTTTACATCATCTGTTGTTATTGGATTTTTGTTAGCTATTCCACCTCTCAAAGACACTCCGTTTTCAATTTCTGTCTTTCTTATCAACGCACTATTTGTTTGTTTGCTATCGCTTGCTGCTTGGACAGTGAACATTTCACTGATATACTTGAGCGAGAATTATAGTCATCTTAAAATTGGGGATAAGGTTAGGCGACTGTTAAGTTATCTGTTAAATGAATTATTACTTATGCCAATAACTTATCTCTGCTTCCTCTATTTTGGCAATTACTTCCCAATAGAACAGCAAGAAGGAATAGCTTTTAATAATCATAAAACTGTAGTTTTTATCTTTTTATTAAACACCATAATTACAGTAATAGAGGGAAGTGTTCTTCAAAAAAATAAGAGAATGATGGTAGAGCTTGAAAATGCCAAACTGAAAACACAAAATACAGAAGCGTTCTACAATCAGCTAAAACAACAAATTCATCCACACTTCCTGTTTAACTCTCTCAATATACTCAAGTCTCTTATTAAAAGAGAACCCGATATTGCTGAAGATTATCTGATAAAATTGTCCGATTTTCTCAGGGCATCCATCGCATCTGCTAACGAAAATATGGTAACTCTAAAAGAGGAACTAGAATTATGTACTGACTATATGGAAATGCAGAAAATTCGTTTTAAAAAGGCTTTACAATATTCGTTTAAAATACCTGTGGATATTCAGGAATCCGGGATTGTCCCCATTTTTTCCATACAACTGCTTTTAGAAAACGCAATCAAACATAATTCCATGACTAATGAAAAGCCTCTAAAAATAAGTATAGCTTACAATTCAGGATATATTTCAGTTTCCAATAATTGCCAACTAAAGCTAACATCAGAGGCTTCTACAGGGGTAGGACTAAAGAATTTATCAGAAAGATATAAAATATTATTAGGCGAAGATATAACCGTCACAGAAACCAAAGAAGAATTTTCTGTTTGGATAAAAGTTTTAACCGATGAGAATAGTTATAATAGAGGATGAGGAGCTAACGGCAGCTGACCTTGTTGATACCATTTACCAAATAGACCCCAACATACAAATTGTTAGCGTGTTGAGTTCTGTAAAAGCCGGCATCAAATTTTTCAAGAAAAACACAAAGGCTATTGATTTGATATTTTCTGATATACAATTGGGGGATGGGCTTAGCTTTGAGATTTTTGATAAAATTACTATTTCGTCGCCTGTTGTATTCTGTACTGCTTTTAATGAGTACGCTTTACAGGCATTCAAGACAAACAGTATTGATTACGTATTAAAACCGTTTTTAAAAAAATCTATTTCAAATGCTTTAAATAAATACAAATCGTTGCAAATTTCTTTTTTAGAGAAAAACCTTAATTATAGTGCTATCATTGACTTTTACAGGAAAGTGTACCAAAAACCCAATACGGTATTGGTTTATTTAAAAGACAAAATATTTCCGGTAAAATTTGATGATATTGCTCTGTTTTATATTGAAACGGAAATTACCTACCTGATTACCCTCGACAATCAACAGCACACGATAAACAAAACTCTTGATGAAATAGAGAAACGGTCGCCCGACAATTTTTATAGAGCAAACCGCCAACACCTTGTTAGCAATAAAGCCATAAAAGATGTTTCTCATTATTTTCCGCGAAAACTCTCTGTTTCCCTTAAAATCCCCTACCAACAGAAAATCATTATCAGTAAGGAAAAAAGTTCTGATTTCTTAAATTGGCTCTCTAAAAGCTAATAATTTTTCTGGTTTTTTTCGACTTTCCAGACTTTAGACTTGAATACATTCTCTGTATTCCGTTTCACCCCCCATTTTGTCCGTTTTAGCACAATAATGCTTTTTTCATCTCTTTTTCATTTAGACTTTTGTACCTGAACTCAATAAGAGCCTGAAACTAATACTGTCAGGAAGAAACTTTTAATGGCGTAATTAGCTAAAAACCATATATATATGAAAAAGAAAATGGTCATTGTTATAGTTGGCGTTTTGTTTAGTGCATGCGCATTTGCACAAGGAAGCCTAAATCTTTCTTTAGAAGAAGCAAAATCTTATGCTTTAGAGCATAATCGGACATTGAAAAATGCCTCTATCGACATTCAGAAAGCTGAAGCAACCCGTTGGCAAAGCATAGCATCTATGCTGCCCCAAATTAGCGCTTCGCTTGATTACGCCAATATGATGGGGTATAAAATGGCATTGTCTGGTTATGATATATCCATGCCTCCTTACGGGACACTGGGAGTAACTGCATCCTTAGCTTTAAGCGCATCACAGATTATTGGTGTTCATTTGGAAAACATTTCATTGAAAATGGCCGACATAACGCTTAAACAAACCGAACTCCAGATTACCAACCAGGTAAAGTCTATTTACTATTCCTCGCTGGTTATGGAAGAAACAGTGATCTTGCTGGAGGAGAATCTGGAGAACCTTAATAAGTTATTGGAACATACCCGACAAAAAGTAAAGGTAGGTATGTCGGAAGAAACCGATGCAGACCAGATCGCAGTGCAGGTTGCTTCTATGGAATCCGGTTTGAATTCAAGCAGACGTTCCCTAGAAATGCTTTACAATTCCCTCCGGCTACAGCTTGGTATCGGAGTTGACAAAAAAATTGAACTTACTCAAACAATAGAAGACCTCATGAACCTAGATAAGGCTATATCATTACTCTCAGAAGAATTTATATTGTATAATAATTACGATTACCAGTTGTTGGTTCAAAACCTGGAAATCTCAAAAAAACAGGTCGATATTAAAAAGTGGGCTTATGCCCCTTCATTGAGCGCATATTATCAATATACTGCAAAAGAATATTTCAGCGACGAAGAAACCATGAACATGACACCGCCCAATATGATAGGCGTTACCCTGAATGTTCCGATTTTTTCCAGCGGAAGCCGCAATAAAGCCGTACAGGAAGCAAAATTCGACTATCAAAAGCAATTGAATACACTTGCCGATACCGAAGAATCACTGATTATACAACACCGGCAGCTTTGTTATAACCTGCGGTCATCTTTCGAAAATTTTGAGACCCAAAAGAAAAACATGGAGGTAATTCAGCGCGTATTTGATAACATTTCCCGAAAATATGAAAAAGGGATAGCGTCAAGCCTTGAAGTTACCGAATCAGGGAATAACCTAATAACTGCCCAGAGCAATTATGTGCAGGCTTTGATGGAAGTGGTAACAGCACAAATAGATCTCGAAGAATTGCTCAACTCAAACGATAAATAAATCAACACAAAATAAAAAAGTAGAAGTATGAACAAATCTATTTTAAATACGATAATGGGATGGGGACTGATTCTAATAATAACAGGATGTTCCCCTAAATCAGAACAGGCAGGACAGGATATGGCTGCTGATAGGGCTGTAACCGTTGAAGTAACACCTTTGAAAAAACAAATAGTTTCACACCAAATTAACCTTTCAACCAGTTTAAAAGGTTATGAGACCATTAACATTGCCCCATCGTTAACAGGCAATATTGAACACATTTACGTGGAAACAGGTTCACGGGTAAAAAAAGGTGATACGCTCGTCCGTATGGACCAAAACCAATACAACACGGCAAAACTAAATTTTGCAAACCTGCAGATTGAATATCAACGGGTTAAAGATTTGCGTGAAACCAATACGGTGTCACAACAAACTTACGACCAAACAAAGTTGAGCTATGAACAAGCAAAGGAAAGTCTCTCATTCTTAACGGAGAATACTTTCGTTCGGGCGCGGATAAGCGGGGTAATCTCCGCAAAAAATTATGAAGACGGAGAATTGTTCAGTGGGACCCCGATACTTACACTGACACAAATCAATCAGCTAAAAGCTGATATCAGTATTCCCGAAACCTATTTCCCCTTAGTAAAAGAAGGCATGAAGTTGGAGCTGCGTTCGGGTATTTATCCTGACCGGACATTTCCTGCCGCCATTGATATTATTTATCCCACAATAGACGAATCAACACATAACTTCCAGGCAAGGTTGAAGATTCCTAATAACGGTGAAATGCTCCGTCCTGGCATGTTTGTCCGTACCACCATCGAACTTGGGGAAATTGAAGCGCTTATGGCTCCATACAAAGCGGTACTAAGGCTCACGGGATCCAACGAACGCTACGTGTTTATTAACGAAAACAGCGTGGCGAAACGTGTTGGAGTTACCCTCGGCCAGCGTTACGATGAGATAGTTGAAATCATTTCCGAAGAACTAAAGAGCGGAGATCAGCTTGTAACCTTGGGACAGGAAAAATTAGTGGACGGGCTTAAATTGAAAGGGGTGCAATAAAAAATATTTTTTTAAGATGAGTATTTATAAATCAGCTATAGATAAACCGGTTACAACCTTGTTAATATTTGTGGCCGTGCTGGTAATAGGGCTGTACTCCTATCAGCGGCTACCTATTGACCAATATCCTGAAATGGATCCTCCCTATATCACTGTAATGACTACCTATTCGGGAGCTAATGCAAGTGAAATAGAAACGAATGTA
>ERZ1645192.3350-NODE-3350-length-13071-cov-8.698909_pt1 | contig 13071 bp, 13 predicted proteins | sample MGYA00575354_ERZ1645192 | MGnify/ENA primary metagenome ERZ1645192 (study PRJEB40844, sample SAMN11349763) | freshwater sediment metagenome | isolation source: river sediment | host: Sediment | place: India: Faizupur Khadar , New Delhi | collected 2017-02-21 ... | reverse complement strand
CCCACACCGAGGCGCGGCCGGCTTCGTCACGCTGCAGGGCCGACAACGGGATGCGCAGCGCGGCGGCCGGGCCGGCCTGTTGCACGTACACCCGAGCGCTCTGGCCGAGGTCCACCGCGGCGGCGGCGGCGGGCTCCAGCGCGACGCGCGCGGCGTAGGTCCGCACCTGCGGATCGGCGGCGGGCGCGATCTCGCGGATGCGCGCGGGCAGGCGTTCGCCGGCGCGCCCCCACAGTTCGACCAACGCGGGCTGCCCGACCTGGAAGTCGCGGATGCGCGCTTCCGGCAGCGCGATCTGCACCTCGCGGCCGGCATCGCCGGCCAGCACGTAGATGGCCTGGCCGGCGGCGACGGTCTGCCCGGCTTCGGCCATGCGGCTGGCGATCACGCCATCGCGCGGGGCCCGCAGCTGCGTGTAGCCGGCCTGGTTGCCCGCGACCCCGGCCTGTGCGCGCGCCGCGCGCGCCTGGCCCTCGGCGGCGCGATAGGCCGCGAGTTGCGCGTCGTAGGTGGAGCGACTCACCAGTTGCTGGTCGGCCAGCGCCTTGTAGCGGTCGAGGTCGGCGCGGGCGCGCAGCAGCGCGGCTTCGGCGGCGGCCACCTGCGCCTGCGCGGCACCGGCCTGCAGGCGCTGGTCGCCCGGGTCGAGTTCGGCCAGCAGCTGGCCCTGGCGCACGCGGTCGCCGGCATCCACCAGGCGTCGCGCGAGGTTGCCGCCGATGCGGAACGACAGCGGGTTCTCGTTGCGCGCGCGCACTTCGCCGGCGAAGGCATCGAACGCGAGGTCCGGCCCACCGCCGGGCTGCACCACCAGCACCGGGCGCGGCGGCGCCGGGGGCGCCTGCTTGCCGCCGCACGCGGCCAGCGCCGCGATCGCCATGACCACTCCGAGACGCCATTGCCTGCCGTGCATCGCCCGCTCCCCGTGCAAGGGTGTGTTAATGAACCGAGCGGTATAGTAAATTTGCTGAACCGATTGGTCTACTATTTTCCACGCCGATGTCCCGCCCGACTCCGCCCGCGTCGAACCGCCCTGTCCCGCCCACCCGGGTGGCCGGTCCCGGCCGTCCCAAGGACCTGGGCAAGCGCGCGGCCGTGCTGGAGGCCGCCAAGCGGATGTTCACCGCGCATGGCTTCGATGGCGTCAGCATGGACCAGATTGCGGCCGAGGCCGGCGTGTCCAAGCTGACGGTCTACAGCCACTTCGGCGACAAGGACAGCCTGTTCGCGGAAGCGGTGCGCGCGCACTGCGAGCAGGGCATGCCGACCCGGCTGTTCGAGGACGGCCAGGATGCGCCGCTGCGCGAGCGCCTGACCCGCATCGGGCTGGCCTTCCACGCGATGATCATGACCCCCGAGGCGATCGCCGGGCACCGCATCCTGTGCTCGCCGCAGGTCGCCGCCAGCAACATGCCGGCAGTGTTCTGGGAAGCCGGCCCGCAGCGCGTGCAGTCGTCCTTCACCGCCCTGCTGGAACGTCGCATCGCCCGCGGCGAACTCGACATCCCGGATCCGCCGCGCGCCGCCGCGCAGTTCTTCACCCTGCTCAAGGGCGAGCCGCATGCGCAGGCCGTGTTCGGCTATTGCTGCGGCCAGCCGCAGGAGTCCGCCGAAGAGCATGTCGCCGGCGTGGTCGAGTTGTTTCTGCGCGCCTACGGCACCGATCCCGCGCATCGCGCGCGGCGGCCATGAGCGACGGGCGCAGCGCGCTCCGGGTGCCGGAATGGCCGGTGACTTCCGGCACTGCGTGCCACTGTGCTAACACAGCCAGACTCCCCACCATCGACGCGGGCCCGACCGCTACAATTGCTGGTTGACCGCCACGGATCCCGACCCATGCACTTCGACTACGCCAAGGCCCGCGAAAACATGGTGGAGCAGCAGGTCCGCCCTTGGGACGTGCTGGATGCACGCGTCCTCGAGGCGATCGCCACGCTCCCGCGCGAAGCATTCGTCGCCGAGGCGAACCGCGCGCTCGCCTATGCCGACCTCGCGCTGCCGCTGGCGCATGGCGAGGCGATGATGAAGCCGGTGCTCGAGGGCCGCACCCTGCAGGCGCTGCTGCCCGGCGCCGACGAATCGGTGCTGGAGATCGGCACCGGCAGCGGCTACCTCGCCGCCTGCCTCGGCCGCCTCGCCCGCGAGGTGGTCAGCATCGAGCGCCATGCCGACCTTGCCGATGCCGCGCGCGCGCGCTTGGCCGCGCAGGGCATCGGCAACGTGCGCGTCGAGGCCGCCGACGCCTTCGCCTGGGATGCCCCGCAGGCATTCGACGCGATCTGCGTGACCGGCGCCGTCGAGAGCGTGCCGGAACGGTTCCTATCCTGGCTCAAGCCCGGCGGGCGCCTGTTCGCGGTGACCGGCCGTTCGCCGGCGATGGAAGCGGTGCTGGTGCATCGCGACGTCAACGGCACGCGCGTCGAATCGTTGTTCGAAACCGACTTGCCCTACCTGGCCGGCGCCGCGCCGCGCCCCGAATTCAGCCTGTAGTCCTCCCCCTTCCCCACGCCCGATCCCGCGCCAAAGGACCCCCCATGTTGCGTCGCCCGCTCGCTTTCGCCCTCGCCATCGCCCTGCTGCCCGCAGCGGCGCAGGCCGACGACCTGCTGCAGAGCTACCAGAAGGCGCGCAGCAGCGACCCGCAGTACGCCGCCGCCGAATCGCAGCGCGCGATCGACGCCGAACGCCCGATCCAGGCGCGCGCGGCGCTGCTGCCGCAGCTGAGCGGCTCGGTCGGGGTGACCCGCAGCGACCCAGGTCCGGGCGGCAGCTCGCGCAGCGGTTCCTGGGGCCTGAGCCTGCAGCAGTCGGTGTTCGACTACGGCAACTACACCGCGCTGCGCGCGGCCAAGTCGCTGGACCGCGCGGGCGGCTTCGACCTCGAGGCGGCCGGCCTGAACCTGATCACGCGCACCTCCTCCGCGTACTTCAACGTGCTGGTGCAGCTGGAAACGCTGACCGCCGCCGAAGCCGCGGAAACCGCGCTGAAGAAGCAGTTCGACTTCGCCAGCAAGCGCCTCGAGGTCGGCCTGGCGCCGATCACCGACGTCCATGAAGCCCGCGCCCAGTACGACGCCGCGCGCGCCAACACCATCCTGTCGCGCAACGCGGTCAAGGACGCCTACCAGGCGCTGGTCGAGATTACCGGCAGCCCGGTCGCCTCGCTGAAGGGCCTGCCGAACGACTTCAAGCCGTCGCTGCCGGACCAGCAGGACGTGGAAGCCTGGGTCGCCACCGCGATCGAGAACAACCCGTCGCTCAAGGCGCAGCGCGCCACGCTCGACGCGGCCGAGGCCAACGTCGGCACCGCGCGCTCGGGCCATTACCCGACCCTGGGCCTGAGCGCCTCGTACGGCAAGGCGCTGACCGGCGTGTTCGATCCGCCCTACCTCGGCGCGAACGATCCTTCGAGCACGGTCGGCCTGTCGCTGCGCATCCCGATCTTCTCCGGCTTCGCCACCCAGTCCAGCGTGCGCAGTTCGCTGGCCCAGCGCGACGCCGCGGCCGACGGCCTGGAGCAGACCCGCCGCGCGATCGAGCGCAACACCCGCAATGCCTACCAGACCCTGGTCGCCGGCATCAGCGAGGTCGAGGCGCGCCGGCTGGCGCTGGTGTCCGCGCAAAGCGCGTACGACGCCTCGCAGGTCGGCCTGGAAGTGGGCACCCGCACCGTGCTCGACGTGCTGATCAACCAGCGCACCCTGCTCGCCGCGCAGCAGGCCTATGCGCAGGCCAAGTACAACTTCCTGCTGAGCCGGCTGTTCCTGGAGCAGGCCGCCGGCACGCTGCAGGTGTCGGACGTCGAGGACGTGAACCGCATGCTGACCACCGACGAGTCGGTGGCCAAGGCGCTCGGCACCGTGCAGTAAACGCTCAGGCCCGCGGCAACGCGGGCTCGACCAGGGCGACGGTGCGCGCCAGCGCACCGCGTCCGCGTTCCAGCAGGCGCAGGGCATTCGCGGTCATCCGCGCCCGCGCCTCCGGCTCGGCGAACTGGCCGGCGACGGCTGCGCCCAGCCCTTCCGCGTCATCCACCACGCGCATCGCATCGGCCTCGCGCAGGCGACGCGCGATGTCGGCGAAATTGTGCAGGTGAGGCCCGCTGAGGATGGCGGTGCGCGTCGCCGCCGGTTCCAGCAGGTTGTGCCCGCCGACCGGCTGCAGGCTGCCGCCCACGAATGCCACCTGCGCGCAGGCGTAGAAGCGCGTCAATTCGCCAAGCGTATCGATCACGAAGGCCTGCGCCTCGCCCGGCCAGCGATCCTCGCTGCGCGTGCGCACCCGCAACCCGGCATCGCGCAGGCGCTGCGCCACCGCGCGGAAGCGCTCCGGATGCCGCGGCGCCCACAGCAGCAGGGCATCGGGCCAGCGCCGGAGCAACGCGCGATGCGCCTCCAGCACCGCGGCTTCCTCATCTTCGTGGGTGCTGGCCGCGATCCACACCGGCCCTTCGCCGTCGCGGCCGGCGCTGAATTCCGCGACGAACCCGGCGTGGTCGACCGGCGGGGTGTCGAACTTGAGGTTGCCGGTCACCACCACGCGCGCCGGATCGGCCCCAAGCCGCACGAAGCGCGCGGCATCGGCCTCGGATTGCGCGGCGACCAGGCGCACGCTGCGCAAGGCCCGGCGGATCAGCGGATCCAGTACGCGGTAGCCATGCAGCGAGCGTGCCGACAGCCGCGCGTTGAGGATGAAGCTGGGGATCCCGCGGTCGCGGCAGGCGAACAACAGGTTCGGCCACAACTCGGTTTCGACGATCAGCGCCAGCGCGGGGCGGAAATGCGCGAGGAAACGCCCCACCGCACCTGGGAGGTCGTAGGGCAGGTAGACATGCACCACGGACTCGCCCCACAAGGACTGCACGCGCTCCGAGCCGGTCGGGGTGATAGTGGTGACCACGATGCGTAGCCCGGGATGCTCGCGCAGCAGGCGATCCACCAAGGGCGCGGCGGCATTCACCTCGCCCACCGAGACCGCGTGCAGCCACAGCGGCGCCTCGGCGGTGGCCGCGGGATAACTGGCGTACCGCTCGTTCCACCGCTTGAAGTACGCACGCTGGCGGAAGCCGCGCCAGATCAGGTGGTAGAGGGTGATCGGCGCCAGCACGTACAGGGTGGCCGAGTACAGGCCGCGCAGCACGCGTTCGGTGAAGTCCACACGCATCCGCACAGGATACCGGAGCGCCGGTGGCCACCCACCCTGCATGCACGCCGGCCACTTAGAATCGCCGGATGTCGAGCCCGGCCCCCACCACGCCGCCATTGCCGCCACGCGGCCCGCGCCATTGGCCTGTGTGGCTGGGGGTCGGCCTGTGCGTGGCGATGGCCCGGCTGCCCTGGGGCCTGCAGCGCGCGCTGGGCGCGCTGGTCGGCGCGCTCGCCTTCCGCCTTGCGCGCAGCCGGCGCGAGGCCGCCCGCACCAACCTCGCCCTGTGCCTGCCCGAACTGGACGCCGACGCGCGCGACGCGTTGTTGCGCGGGAACTTCCGCGACGTCGGCATCGGCCTGTTCGAATTCGCGCGGGCCTGGTGGGGGGATGCCGCGCCGATGCGCGCCAACGTGCGCATCGACGGTCTCGACATCCTGCGGCGCCTGCAGGCCGAGGGCCGCGGGGTGCTGATGGTCTCGGGGCATTTCATGACCCTGGAAATGTGCGGGCGCCTGCTGTGCGACCACGTGCCGCTGGCCGGCATGTACCGCCGCCATCGCAGCCCGGTGATGGAATGGGCGGTGCTGCGCGGGCGCCTGCGTTACGCCAGTGCGATGTTCGCCAACAACGACACGCGCGGCGCCCTGCGCCACCTCAAGCGCGGCGGCTTGCTGTGGTACGCGCCCGACCAGGACATGCGCGGCAAGGACACGGTGTTCGCCCCGTTCTTCGGGATCCCCGCGGCCACGATCACCGCGACCCACCAGTTCGCGCGCCTGACCGGTTGCGCGGTGGTGCCGTTCTTCCACCGGCGCGAGGGCGACCGCTACGTGCTGCGCATCGCCGAGCCCCTGGCGCCGTTCCCGACCGACGACGCGGTGGCCGACAGCACGGCGGTGAACGCCGCGATCGAGGCGATGGTGCGCGAAGCCCCAACCCAATACCTGTGGCTGCACCGCCGCTTCAAGCGACAGCCGGAAGGCGTTCCGCCGCGTTACTCCGCCGACGCGTCCTGACGTCGCGCTTCCAGCACCTTGGCGTACTTGAGGAACGCGTAGAACGCCTGCGTGCGCGCGGCGAAGTAGCCGGCCCACCCGCCCAGGAAATAGCGCTTGCCGAGGTAGAGCTTGAGGAAGGCGACCGTCGGGTACAGCAGCAGCCGCAGGGCCATGAAGCGGATGCGCTTTCCGCGCTTGTGCGCCACCAACCCGGTGGAATAGCGGTTCACCTTGTCGACGCGGTCGGCCAGGGTCGGCTCGCCGTAATGGCGGAACGGTGCCGGCAGGTCCAGCACGCGCCCGTCGACGATCGGCGCGGCATGCACCGGCACGGCATTCATGCGCCCGGCGCCCTTGCGGAACAGCCGCAGCTGCCAGTTGGCCCGGCTGCGCGGGTGCGCCCAGCGCCAGAACAGCCACTCCTGCCGCGGCAGGCGATAGCCGTCGGCGCGCGGCGCAGCGAGTTCGCGCTGGATCGCGGCACGCCCGGCATCGGTCAGGTGCTCGTCGGCATCCAGCAACAGGATCCACTCGCCGCTGGCCAGGTCGATCGCCGCCTGCTTCTGCGGGCCGTAGCCCGCGAACGGCTGCTGGGCGATGCGCGCGCCGTGCCGTGCCGCGATCGCCAGGGTCGCGTCGGTGGAGCCCGAGTCCAGCACCACTCGCTCGTCGCACCACGCGAGGCTGGCCAGGCAGGCGTCCAGGGTAGCGCCGTTGTCCAGCGTGGTCACGACGCCGGAGACGCGCGGCATCACGGCTCCTCGCGCCCGAGCAGGCTGCCCGCGTACAGCGCGGCGAGCAGCAGCAGCACGCCGCCCCAGAACGTCGAATAGGCCGCCAGGTGGGTGTTCAGCGGGAACAGCGACACGGCCAAGGCGACCATCGCCGGGCGGGCATCCTCGCGCGACCGCGCGCCAGCGTAGCGCCACGCCCGCCACGCCATCGCGGCCCCCGACAGCCACATCAGGAAACCGAACAGGCCGGTCTCGCTGAGGATCTCCAGCACGAGCTGGTGGGCATGCAGGGCCGGCCCCTCGCCCCACGCCGCCAGCCGACCGGCACCCGGATCGCAGGCCGGGAACGCCTCGCGGAACCCGCGTGCGCCGACGCCGTTGAACGGATGCGCGCGCAGCATGCACGTGGCCGCGGACCAGATCCGCGTGCGCCCGGACAAGGCATGGTCGACGCCCTGTGGTTCGCCGGTCAGCGCGATCGCGCTGCGGTGCAGGCGCTCGGCGACCGGCGGCGAGACCACCGCCAGCCCCGCCAGCAGGCCGACGCCGAGCAACAGGACCGCGAACAGGCGCCGGCCGCCAAGGACACGCCATCCGCTCCAGACCAGGACCAATGCATAGGTGATCCATGCCGCGCGCGCACCCGCCAGCAGGATCACCAGGCCGGCGAGGACCGCGGCCAGCAGCCAGCCGATCCGGCCGAAGCGTTGGCCGGCGACCGCCAGCAGGAACGGCGACAGGCTTGCCAGCACGATCCCCAACTTGAGGTTGCAGGGCCCGAGCACCCCGCTCAGCCGGTCGAGTGCCGCCACCTGGGCCGGCGTGCACATCGGTCGACCGCTGACCGCCTGCTTGGCGGCATCGATGGCCCAGAACAGCGGGCTGGTCCCGCTCGCCGCCTGCACCAGCGCATCGAGCGTCCACGCCGCGGCGATCAGCGCGAGGCCCGCGAACGTGCGGCGACGCCCACGGTCGTCGGCCACCGCGGACGCCACGATCCAGAGGAAAGGCAGGTAGCGCAGGTCGACCGCGGCCTCGCGCAGGGCGCGCAGGCGATCCGCGGCGTCGATCGCCGACACCGCCTCCGGCAGCCAATAGGCCAGGAACAAGACGGACGTCAGCGCCCACGCCGGACCGCTCAACAGGTCGACGCTGCCGCGGAAGCGGGCCTGCACCAGGTGCGCGATGCCGACGATCGCACCCAGCGCCAGTACCGCTTCGGCGATGCCCGGCGCCGGCCACAGCGCGACGAAGCCCAGCACCCACGCGGGCGCCCAACGCCATCCCGGCCCTGCCTGCGTGGCCTCAGCCTGCATCGCCCACCATCTCCCCGTAGAGCGCCAGCGTCGCCTGCTGCATCGCGGCCAGCGTGTAGGGCATCGTAGCCGGTGGCTGCGGCGGACGCGCCAGCAGGCGGCCCGCGGCCTCGGCCAATGCAGCGGCATCGAACGGCGGCACCGCGCCCGCGGGCTGCAGTTCCGCCAGCAGGTCGCCCACCCCGCCATGCGCCCAGCCCAGGACCGGCCGGCCGACCGCGAGCGCCTCCACCACCGTCCGCCCGAACGCCTCGGGCTTGCGCGACAGCTGCAGGACCAGGTCACTGGCCGCGTAAGCCGCCGCCATGCCGCCCGTCGGTTCGGTCATCGCCAGCGCCTCATCGACCCCGGCATCGGCGGCGAGGCGCTGCAGCTCGCCGAGGTAGGCATCGCGGCCGTCCTGCACCGCACCGGGCATCCACAGGCGTGCGTCCCGGCCGCCTGCGCGCAGCCGCGCGAGCAGGCCGATCGCATCGGCATGGCCCTTCAGGCGGGTGCCGCGCCCCGGCAACAGCAGCAGCGGACCCTCGCCGCCCAGCGCAGGATGGGCCTCCGCGATCGCGGCGCGCGCAGCGGGGTCGCGGCCGGCGACGCGCGGGAACGCGGCCGGATCGATCCCGCGCGGGATCACCCGCAAGCACCGTGGATCGGTGGCCGGGTAATGCCGCAGCACGTGCGCGCGCACGCTCTGCGAAACGCAGACCACCCGCTCGCCACGGGCCATGATCGCGCTGTAGCGCGACGGGGAATTCAGCCCGTGCACGGTGGTCACGAAGCGTGGGCGCGCCGCCTCCGGCATCCCGCGCAGCGCGAGCCAGCCCAGCCACGCCGGCAGCCGCGATCGCGCGTGCACGATGTCCGCGCCGCGCTCGCGGAACAGCCGGCGCAAGGCCGGGACATGGCGCAGCGACAACGGCGACTTGCGGCCGATGTCGAGGCGGATGTGTTCGGCGCCCGCGGCCTCCAGCGGCGCCTGCAGGCGCCCGCCGGCGGACACCACGATCGCGCGATGCCCGGCGCGCACCAGCGCGTCGGCGATCTCCAGGGTGGATTGCTCGACGCCACCGGCATCCAGGGCCGGCAGCAATTGCACCACGGTCAGCCGGCGCATCGTCCGCGCCGACGGATCAGTCGACGAGGACGTAGGTCGCGCCGCAGTACGGGCACTGCGCGGTGCCGCCGTCGGCCTCGATCGGCAGGTACACGCGCGGATGCGAATTCCACAACGCCATCGACGGCTGCGGGCAGCTCAGCGGCAGGTCCGCGCGGCGCACTTCGTACCGTTGCTGGGCATTGGCAGGCGAGGCGGCGGCGGGGACAGGCTGGTTCATGGCGATGCTGCGCGGTGGCGGGAACCGCGGCAGTTTACCGTAGGACATTGCCGCCATCCCGGCTTTCGCCGCGATGACACGCCTAGCGCGGCAGGTCGAACAGCAGCACGTCGCTGGCGTCGGCGATGCCGCGCAGGGCCAGCTCGCCGGCTTCGTCCGCGAAGCCCAGTGCATCGCCCACCTTCAGCACGCGCTCGCCGGCCTGCACCTCGCCGGCGGCGACATGCAGCCAGTACAGCCGGTCCGCCGCGAGCGGGGCGGCCAGCGCGTCGCCGGCGTGCAGGCGGGTCGCCAGCAGGCGCGCCTGCTGGCGGATCGCGATCGAACCGTCCGCGCCATCCGGGGACACCAGCGTGGCCCAGCGGCCACGCCGCGCCGCGGGATCGAAATGGCGCTGGTCGTACGCCGGTTGCGCATTCAGCCGGTCGGGCTGGATCCAGACCTGCAGGAAATGCACCGGCTCGGCATCGGAACCGTTGTACTCGCTGTGCTCGATGCCGTGGCCGGCGCTCATCCATTGCACGTCGCCCGCGCGCACCACGCCCTCGTGGCCGGCGCTGTCGCGATGCGCGAGCGCACCCGCCAGCACCACGCTCACGATTTCCATGTTGGCGTGGCGATGCGGGGCGAAACCGCCGCCCGGGGCGACGGTGTCGTCGTTGATCACGCGCAACGGGCCGAAGCCCATCCATGCCGGGTCGTGGTAGTGCCCGAACGAGAACGTGTGGCGGCTGCGCAGCCAGCCCAGCGAGACTTCGCCGCGCTGGGCCGCAGGGCGTACGACGACCATGGCGCGCCCTTACTTCGCCGCCGAGGCTTCGGTGGTGATGCGCAGAGTGATCTCGTCGCCGACGTTCGGCACGTAGGCACCGACCCCGAACTCGCTGCGCTTGATCGTGGTGGTGGCGTCGAAGCCGACCGTCGGGCGCTTGGTCATCGGGTGGTCGCCGGCCTTGTTGAGCTGGGCCGCCAGCACCACCGGGCGGGTCGTGCCCTTGACCGTCAGGTCGCCGGTGATGCGCAACTTGCCGCCGCCGAGGTCCTCGACCTTGGTGCTCTTGAAGGTGATCGCCGGGAACTTCTCGGCGTCGAAGAAATCCGCGCTCTTCAGGTGCGCGTCGAGCTTCGGCACGAAGCTGTCGAGGCCCGACAGCGGCAGGGTCACCTCGACGCTGGACTTGGCGACGTCCTTCTCGTCGTAGACCAGGGTGCCGTCGACCGCGCCGAACTGCGCGCTGGGATGCGAGAAGCCGAAGTGGCTCCAGCTGGCGAGCACGTTGGTATGGGTCGGATCCAGCTTGTACGACACGCCGGCGGCGAAGGCATTGGCGCTGGCGGCGACGAGGGCGGCGGTGAGCAGCAGCTTCTTGAACATGGGGAGCTCCGTGGATGCGATGCGGGTGTCAGAGGATGCGGCAGGCTTCGTCGAAGCCCAGGCGCGGGGAACGCGGGAAGATGCTGGCCGGGTCGCCCTGGCCGAGGTTGACCAGGATGTTGGAGCGGATCGCGGTGCCGGCGAAGAACGCGGCGTCGACCTTGGCGTTGTCGAAGCCGGACATCGGCCCGCAGTCCAGGCCCAGCGAGCGCGCCGCCAGGATCAGGTAGGCGGTCTGCAGGCTGCTGCTGCGCATCGCCACCCAGGCCAGGTTGGCCTCGTCGCGGTGCTCGAACCAGGCCTTGGCGTCGGTGTGCGGGAACAGCACCGGCAGCTTGTCGTAGAAGCGCATGTCGTAGCCGACGATCGCCACGCACGGCGCCGCCATCGTCTTCTGGTAGTTACCCTCGCTCAGGGCCGGGCCGAGCTTGGCCTTGGCCTCGTCCGACTTCACGAACACGATCCGCGCCGGGGTGGTGTTGGCCTCGGTCGGGCCGAACTTCAGCAGGTCGTACAACTGGTGCAGGGTCTCGTCGGAGACCTCGCCGGAGAACGCGTTGTAGGTGCGCGCGGTGCGGAACAACTGGTCGAGCGCGGGGTCGGGCAGCGGGTGCGACATCGGGGCCTCGGGTGCGATGCTTCGGGAGGCGCCCAGTGTAGAGTTCCACGGGTGAAGCCAAAGCATCGCGACCGGAACGGATCGATCACAACCATGGAACGACCCGCCTGAGCCCGCCGGAGGCCACCTGGGCCCTGCACGACGGCCGCGCCGGCAACGCGCGGCAGGCATGCGCGCTTGCGCGCGCGCTGGCTCCCGCCGCCCGCGACGTCCACCTGCAGCCGGGCCTGCTGGCGGGCTGGCTGTCGCCACGCACCTGGCCGGGCCTGTCGGCGCCGTTCGGCCCCGGGTTCCGCGCCGACTGCGCATCGCCGCCCGCACTGGCCATCGGCTGCGGCCGGCAGGCGGCCCTCGCCACCCGCCTGTTGCGCGAGCGCGGCAGCCGGGTCGTACAGCTCCTCGACCCACGCATCGACCCGCGCCACTGGGACCTGGTGGTCGCGCCCCGGCACGATGCGCTGCGTGGCGACAACGTCCTCACCACCCTGGGCAGCCTGCACCAGGTCGACGATGCCTGGCTGGCGCGCGAGGCCGCGCGCTGGCCCGCGCTCGCGACCCTGCCATCGCCGCGGATCGTGCTGATGGTCGGCGGCCCGACCCGGCATGCCCCGCTGGCCGATGACGGCTTCGCGCGCCTGCTCGCCGACCTCGCCGCACAAGCGCGTGCGCTGGGCGGCAGCCTGTCCGTGGTCGCCTCCCGGCGCACGCCCGCGGCCTGGCGCGTGGCCATCGCGACGCGCGACGCCGGCGTCCCGGGCCTGCGCTGGACGGGCGAAGCGGATGGCAAGAACCCCTACGCCGGGCTGCTGGCACATGCGGACCGCATCGTCTGCACCCCGGACTCGGTGAACATGCTCAGCGAGGCTGCGGCGACGCGGGCACCGGTGTTCGCGTGGTCCGCAGGCATCGCCAACGGGCGGCTGCGGCGGTTCCTCGATGCCTTGCGCGCCGGCGGGCACATGCGCGACCTCGACGACACGCTCGCGCCATACGACGCCAAGCCGCTGCGCGAAACCGCGCGGGTGGCGGAGGAGGTGCGACGACGATTGACCGTTGCCGCCCAGCCAGCACGTTCCACCGCCACATGACCGACGCCGACATTCCCGCATCCGCCCACCGTCCGCGCTGGCGGCGCTTCTCGCCCTCGATGGGCTGGCGTGCGTTCTGGAGCGAGATCGTGATCGTGGTGGTGGGCGTGGCGATCGCGCTCGCCGCGAACCAGCTGGCCGAAGACTGGAGCTGGCGCAACAAGGTGGCCGATGGCCAGGCGCGCCTCCTCGGCGACACCGAACGGCTCTTCGTGCGCAGCGCGGAGCACTATGCCGCCCTGCCCTGCGTCTATGCGCAACTGGACGAGCTCGCCCGGCGGGTGATGGACAGCAGCGGCACGCTGGCGCCGGCACCCCTGCACGCGGACCCCGCCATCCTCTCCAGCCCGACGTTCGTCCTGCGCATGCCTACCCGCCCCTGGGGGCTGCCGACCTGGGACGCCTTGGTGGCGAATGGCACGGCCACGCATTTCAGCCAGCCGTGGCAGGATCGCTATGCGC
>ERZ1645192.3347-NODE-3347-length-13083-cov-3.639085_pt1 | contig 13083 bp, 8 predicted proteins | sample MGYA00575354_ERZ1645192 | MGnify/ENA primary metagenome ERZ1645192 (study PRJEB40844, sample SAMN11349763) | freshwater sediment metagenome | isolation source: river sediment | host: Sediment | place: India: Faizupur Khadar , New Delhi | collected 2017-02-21 ... | reverse complement strand
CGACGAGGAGGCCCCCGAGCGCCGCGGCGCGGCGCAGCCGGCCGGCCCGCGCGTCGGCCACCGGCTCGGGCCCGGGACGGGAGCCTCGGCTCGCGAAGGCCGCGCTCGCGGCGATCGCGAGGAGCGGGAAGGCGAAGCGGGCGTGCCTCCCGCCGATGTGGTAGGTCGTCCGGGCCGAGAGGAGGAGGAAGAGGAGGAGGCCGGCGCCGAGGAGACCCGCGAAGCGGCGCCCCTCCCGCGTCGCGAGCGCGGCGCCGAGGCCGAGGAGGAGGCCGAGCGGCGCCTTGACGGCGAGGGCGACGGGGAAGTACCAGGGCGACCCCTCGCGCGAGACGTCCCCGAGGAAGTAGTTCACTCCCGCACCGACCTCGCTCTGGAGCGCGACGGAGAGGGCACCGGTGAGGAGGTTTCCGAGGGGCGGAAGGGCGTCGCCCGCGGAGAGGGCGAGCCGCGCGGCGGCGGGCGAGCGCCCCTTCACCTCGAGCCGGTCCACGGCGAGGGCGTGGCGGTCCTCGGGCGACTGGTTCCGGCAGGCGACGGCGAAGCCGGCGAGGGAAACGAGGAGCGCGACGGCGGCCGCCGCGACGAGGCGCCTCGCGAGGCGAAGGCCGTCGGCACGCGTGGGCGGCGCGTCGGCGGCGAGGAACGGGAGAGTGCACAAGGCGATGAGAGGGGCGCTGAATTTCGAGAGGAACGCGAGGCCCCAGAGGAGGCCGAGGAGCGGCGTCGCGCGGCGCGCCTCGGGCCTCGAGAGGCGGGCGAGCGGCCCGAGCGAGAGGACGACGAAGAGCGTGACCGCGACGTCGGTGTGGACGATTCCCGCGTGCGCGTTGAGCGTCGGCTCGAACGCGGCGAACGCGAGGGCGGCGGTGCCGGCCCCGGCGCCCCAGCGGCGCCGCGCCTCCGCCCGAACGGCGAGGAGGAGGGCCGCGAGGAGCGCCACGAAAGGGAGGCGGGCGCGGAAGAGGATCGTCCCGGCGGGCGTCTCGTTGCCGTAGAGGAACCGCAGGAGCCGGGTGGGGCCTGCCGGCGAGCGGAGCGGGTCGTCCGGCGCGCGGAGAGGCAGGCCGGTGAGCGCGAGGCCGGCCAGCGCCTTGGCGAGTGGCGGGTGCTCGGGGTTCCACCGGCCCGTCCCTTCGCGGGCGATCTCGACCGACGCGGCCAGGTGGACCGGTTCGTCGGCGGTCCCGGCGTCGCCGGCGAGGTGGTGGATCGCGAGACCCGCCGAAACGAGGACGAGCGCGAGGGAGATCCACGGCTCGAAACGCGTGCCCGGTCGCGTCGCGGAGCTCGGCGGGGACCCCTCCATCGGCCGCATGCTAACTTCGGAGGGCCGTGAGCGCCGTCCGAATGATCTCCCTGACGATGCCCGGGCCGGTCGGCCCGCTCGAGGCGCTCCTTCGCCTCCCGCCCCACCCGGCGGGAACGGCCGTCGTCGCGCACCCTCATCCGCTCTTCGGCGGGACGATGCACACGAAGGTCGTCCACCGGGCCGCGAAGCTCTTCGCCGACCGCTTCCACCTCGCCGCGTACCGCTTCAACTTCCGCGGCGTCGGGGCCTCGGAGGGGAGCTACGACGACGGCCGGGGCGAAACGGACGACATCGTCGCCGCCGTCCGGTTCGCCCGCGAGCGCTACGCGGCCGGGCCGCTCGCCCTCGCCGGCTTCTCGTTCGGGTCGCTCTGCGCGGCGCGCGCCGCCCTCGTCGTCGAGCCCGACGTCCTCCTCCTCATCGGCGTGCCGTCGGACCGCTGGGCCGAGGAGGAGGCCCGCGCTCTCGAGGGGCGCAACGTCGTCTGGGTCCAGGGCGCCGAGGATCAGTTCGGTCCCGGACAGATCGCCCTCGAGACCGCGGCCCGTCACGGCTTCCGGGCGGCCGTCGTCCCCGGCGCGGACCACTTCTTCACCGGACGCCTCGACGCCTTCGAGAAGGTCGCCAGCGGCCTCCTGGCGCAGGCCGGGTTCGCCGGCACGAAGGCGCACGCATGACGGGAGGCGGGACTCCGGTGCTCACCCGGGCCGAGAGGGCCGAACTCCTGAGGCGGGCCCGTCACGCGGCGGCGAGGGCGCTCGGTCTCCCGGAGGGGAAGCGCGACCTGCCGGCTCCCGAGGGGCGCCTCGCCGGGCCGGGAGCGGCCTTCGTCACCTGGAAGAGGGACGGGCGCCTGCGGGGGTGCGTCGGGAGCCTCGAGCCCTGGCGTCCCCTCGCCGAGGACGTCGAGAAGAACGCCGTCGCGGCGCTCCTCCACGACCCCCGGTTCGCCCCGGCGCAGCCCCGCGACCTGCCGAAGCTCTCGATCGACATCTCCGTGATGACGCCGCTCGAGGAGGTGACCGACCCCGTCACCCAGGTCGAGATCGGCGTGCACGGCGTCGTCGCGCGGAAGGGGCAGCGGTCCGGCCTCCTCCTGCCGCAGGTCGCCCCGGAGTGGGGCTGGGACGTCCCGACGCTCCTCGCGCAGGTCTGCCTGAAGGCGGGCCTTCCGGAAGACGCCTGGCGGTCCGGGAACCCGCCCGCGACGATCTACCGCTTCTCGGCGGAGGTCTTCGGGGAGAGCGCGTAGAGGAGGATTCCCGCCGCCACGGCCGCGTTCAGCGACTCGACGTGCGGCGAGACGGGGATCCTCACCCTCAGGTCGAGCGCCTCGACGACCGGTGCCGAGAGGCCGTGCCCTTCCGAACCGATGGCCAGGACGAGGGGCGAGACCTCGCGAAGCGAGTCCGGTCCGGCCCCGTCGTGAGCGTCGGCGCCGGCGAGCGTGGCTCCGGTCGCGCGGGCCCAGGAGACCGCGTCGGTGGAGAGGACGTTCTTCACGACGGGAACCCTCAGCGCGCTGCCCGCCGAAGCCCGGAACGATTTCGGTGCGAACGGCGACGCCGTTCCCGGGGTCAGGACGACCCCTCCCGCTCCGAACGCCTCGGCGGCGCGCAGGATCGCTCCGACGTTCGCGGGGTCCTGCAGCCCGTCGAGGAGGAGGACGAGGCGTGCGCCGGTGAGGCTCTCCAGGCGCGCGCCGGGAACGGCCGCCAGGCCGACGAGGGCGCGGGTCGACTCGAGGTCCGAGAGGCGCGCGAGGACGCGGGGAGAGACCTCGACGACCTCCGCGCCGGCCCGGCGCGCGCGGTCCGCCGCCGCGGCGTCGGCCGGTGCGAGGTCGGGCGCGGCGTAGACGACGGCCGGCACGAAGCCCGCCTCGAGGGCGTCGACGACCGTCCGCGCCCCCTCGAGCAGGAGCAGCTCTCCCTCCCGCACCGCGCGGACGGCGGCGGAGACGCGGGGGTTCGATGGGGAGTCGATGCGGGCGCTCACGGCCGGCCGTCCTTCCCGTCGGCGAAGCGCCGGACGGCCCGCCTCTGCTCTTCCGTCTGGGGCGACTCCGCGAAGATGGCGCTCTTCGGCACCTCTTTCCAGAGGTCTGCGAGCATCGCGAGGGCGACGTCGCCCGGCACGCCGTTGCGACGGGCGAGGAACGCCGCCACGGCGGTCCCGGTTCGCCCGATGCCGCCCCAGCAGTGGACGTAGGCGGCCTCGCCCCGATCCACCGCCCCCTCCAGCTCCGCGACGATCCGCTCGAGCCCGCCGTCTGCCGGGACGCTCATGTCCCGGACCGGGTGTCGAACGACGCGCACCTCCAGGCCGCGGGCCACCGCCTCCTCCCCGAGGGCCTCGGCGTAGGGGTCGAGCGGTCCCGTCCGCCCGCTCTCCCGGGCTTCCGTCAGGTCGACGAAGAGGCGGATTCCCGCGTCCAGGAAGGCCTGGAGGCGCTGGCGCCCTTCCTCCTCGACGAAGGAGAACGGGTACTCGCCGGCGAGGAGGAGGCCCGGAACGACCCAGTAGCTTTCGCGTATCGGGAGGGGGGGAGGCATCGACGCCGAGTCTCGTACGGAACGGCCCGCCAAGTCGAGGAGCGCGGTCGGACCCGCGTTCTCGGGCGGCAGGCCGGGAACGCCCCCTCAGGCCGGACGTACGGTGGCCCGGGCCGCGTCCTCGGCGAGAACCCGGTCCAGGGCCGCGAGGAGCCGGTCCGCGTCGGTCTCCGTCACGACCAGGGGCGGCTTGACCTTCAGCACGTTGTGGTCCGGGCCGTCGGTCGAGACGAGAACGCCGAGGTCGCGAAGCCGGTTCGCGACGTGGCTCGCCGCCTCCCCGAACGGCTCGCGCGTCTCCCGGTCCCTCACCAGCTCCGCACCGATGTAGAGGCCCAGGCCGCGAACGTCGCCGAGCGCGACGTGGCGCCCCTGCAGCTCCCGCAGGCCGTCCAGGATTCGGGTCCCGACCCGCAGCGCGTTCTCCTGGAGACCCCTTTCCGCCACCTCGCCGAGGACCGCCATGCCGGCCGCGAGGGACGCCTGGCTGCCGCCGAAGGTGTTGAAGTACTCCATCCCGTTGTGGAACGCCCGGGCGATCTGGGGCGTCGTGACGACGGCCCCCAGGGGCCAGCCATTCCCGATCGGCTTGCCCAGGGTGACGACGTCCGGCACGACCCCCTGGTGCTCGAAGGCCCAGAAGTGCGTCCCCGCGCGCCCGAAGCCGACCTGGACCTCGTCCGCGATGCAGAGGCCGCCCCGGGCGCGGACCCTTCGGAACGCCCCGGCGAGGTAACCCTCCGGGAGGACCACCTGCCCCCCGCAGCCGGGCATGCTCTCGACGAGGAACGCTCCCGCCGCGTGACCGGCCGCCTCGAGGGCGTCGAGCGCGTCGTCGAGGAGCTCGGCGTAGGCCGGGCCGCTGGCGGGACCGCGAAACAGCCCGCGGTACGGGTCGGGCAGGGCCACCTTCCGGACCCACTCCGGCGCGCCCCGGCCGCCCCTGCCGTCGTGCTTGTAGGGGCTGACGTCGATGAGCGTGGTCGTGTTGCCGTGGTAGCCGACGTCGACCACGACCGTCCCCTTCCGGCCGGTGGCGGCCCGGGCCAGGCGCAGGGCCAGCTCGTTCGCCTCGCTCCCGCTGTTGACGAAGAAGCAGACGGAGAGGGGAGCGGGGAACGTGGCGGCGAGGGCCTCGGCGTACTCCTGGTGGAGTGGATGGAGATAGCGGGTGTTCGTGCTGAGGACCGCCATCTGGCGGGCCGCGGCCGCGACGACGCGGGGGTTCGAGTGCCCGACGTGCGGCACGTTGTTCACCATGTCGAGGAAGAGCTGGCCCTTCGCGTCGTAGAGGTGCTGCATGAAGCCGCGAACCACGTGCAGCGGCTCCTCGTAGCTGATCGAGAGCGAAGGCCCCAGGCTCCGCGCCCGGCGGTCCCGGAGCGACTCGATCGCCTCGGGCTCTCCGGAGAGGCGGCCCGGCGCTCCGAGGAGCAGGCCCGGGTCCGGGCAGAGCCCTGCGAAGAGATCGCGATCGGACGGCCGGGCCACGCCGGGGAAGTCGCCCGTCCCGTCGAGGAGATCGACGACGATCTGCAGGTGGAGGTGAGGCGTCCACCCCCCGTTCCGGTCCGTATCGCCCACCGCGCCGATCGCCTCGCCCGAGGTGACGGGCTGCCCGGGGACGAGGGCCTCGAGGCACGAGGGGGAGAGATGGCCGTAGAGCGTGTGAAACGTCGGTCCGTCCGGCCCCGCCCGGTGCGCGAGGATCACCGTGGGCCCGTAGTTGCCCGCGCCCGCGTTGTCGACGACGGAGACGACGCGCCCCTCGAGGGGCGCGTGGACCGGGGTGCCCGGCTCCACGAAGAGATCGACGCCCAGGTGGATGGTCCGCCTCTCCGGCCGTTCGAGGCCCTCGGCGTGGAATTCCGCCTCGCCGTAGAGGAGGCGGGGCTCGAGATACCGCCCGACGAGGACGGTCGCCCCGGTTTCGGCCCTCTTCGCCGCGACGAGCGCCGTGACCTGCCCGGTCGTGAATCGGTCGCCACCGCCCAGGTCGAGGCTCCCGACGGAGAGGTCCAGCGTCGCGAACGGCTCCCGTCGAAGGTCGAAGGGGAGCACCGCCGCGAAGTCGTTCGTGCGCGCCGCGAGCCACCGCGCGAGGGCGGGACCGTCCGGGTGGGCCGGAAGACCGCAGGCCGAGCGGAGCGCGCACGCGGCGCGTCGCGGGGAAACGGCCGCCATCTGCCCGAGGAGAGTCCGGGCGGGGCGCTCGCTGATCCCCAGGTAGGCGTTTTCCGGCCGCTCGACGCCCTGCAGGGCGCTGTTCACGACGCTCACCGCGAGGCGCGTGCGGATCAGCGTCCAGAGAATCGAGATCTCTTCCGGGAGCAGGGGTTTCACGCGGTGGTACGCGGAGACGACCTCGCAGGCTGCGTCGAGCGGTGCGGCCTGCCCCATCAGCGCGTAGGCGCAGGCGATGGCCAGGTCGTTCACGAGCGAGGTCTCGACGAGGTCGCCCAGGTCGACGAACCCGGTCACTCGGCCGTCCCGAACGAGGACGTTGTAGTCGTTGGCGTCGTTGTACGCCGCCTGGCGTCTCAGCGACGGTTGCGCCGGCACGACCTGGCGGCGGTAGTCCGCGAGGGCGCCCTCCACGAGGGCGCGCCCCGGCCCTCCGGCCAGGACGTCGAGGTGCTCCTCGATCCAGAGCGCCTGGTCGAGGTCCCACTTGAAAGGACGCTTCAGGGCGGGGTGGGAGAACCCCTCGAGGGCGAGGCCCACGTGCGCCAGCGCGTCGCCCAGGCTCCGCAGGAGCGTCCGGCCGTGAGGCCGGGCGTGGGCGTAGAGCGTGCCCGGAACCCACGCGAGCAGCCGGGCGAGGTGGGCTGTCCCCTCGCCGTCCGAGAGCTCGAGCACGTCCTCGCCCGCCGCGGTTCGCATCACGCGGGGAAAGGCCAGACCCGCGAGGCGCTCCGAGAGCCGGTCGAGAACCGAGTTCTCCACGTCGAGCCGGGCCCGTTCCTGGGCCGCGTGGCTCACCTTCAGGACGGCGACGGGTCCCGCTGCGCCGGACATCAGGAAGTTCCGGTCCCACTCACCCGGCAACGGGCTGGCCTTCAGCTCCTGCGCGAAGTGTGTTTCGACGAAAGCTTCCGCATCCCGTGGCGTGACCGCCGGAAGGTCGTGGCCGAGGGGGATCACCCGGACCGCCTGAGAGAACGCATCGCGCGGAATTCTGGCACGGCGGGAAACGGGCGCACGGCGCGCTCCGGGTCGCCGTCGTCGTAATCTCCTCCTCCGGTGCCGGCTTCCGGCTCGTCGGAGGCGGTGGACCGATCGGACGTCCCTCCTTCCTCACAGGAGCAGCCGTGACCACACCGTACCCCCATCTGCTGGCTCCCCTCGACCTCGGCTTCACGAAGCTCGCGAACCGGGTCCTGATGGGTTCGATGCACACGGGGCTCGAGGACCGGAAGTCCACCTTCCCGCGCCTCGCAGCCTACTTCGCCGAGCGGGCGCGAGGGGGGGTCGGGCTGATCGTCACCGGCGGCTTCGCGCCGAACGTGGAGGGGTGGCTGACGCCGTTCGGGGGACGCCTCGCGACCCCGCGCGCCGCGCGGACGCACCGCGTGATCACGGAGGCGGTCCACGCCGACGGCGGGAAGATCGCCCTGCAGATCCTCCACGCCGGCCGCTACGGGTATTCGCCTTTCTCGGTCGCCCCGTCGAGGATCAAGGCGCCGATCAACCCGTTCACGCCGCGCGCCCTCTCGGCGGCCGGCGTCGAGAGGCAGATCCGCGCGTTCGTCCGCGCCGGGTCGCTGGCCCGCGAGGCAGGCTACGACGGCGTCGAGGTGATGGGCTCCGAGGGCTACTTCGTCAACGAGTTCCTCGTCACCCGGACGAACAGGAGGACGGACCGGTGGGGCGGCCCGTACGAGAACCGGATGCGGCTGCCGGTGGAGATCGTCTCGCGACTGCGCGAGGCCGTCGGGCGCGACTTCATCATCGTCTACCGGATCTCGATGCTCGACCTCGTCCCCGGAGGCAGCACGTGGCCCGAGGTGGTGCAGCTCGCGAAGGCGATCGAGGCCGCCGGCGCGACGATCCTGAACACGGGCATCGGCTGGCACGAGGCCCGCGTCCCGACGATCGCCACGAGCGTCCCCCGCGCCGCCTTCGCGTGGGTCACGCGGAAGCTGAAGGGCGAGGTCGGGATCCCGCTCTGCACGACGAACCGGATCAACGACCCCGCGGTGGCCGAGCGAATCCTCGCCGAGGGCTCGGCGGACATGGTCTCCATGGCGCGCCCGCTGCTGGCCGACGCTCAGTTCGTGAAGAAGGCGCGCGAGGGACGTCCCGCGGCGATCAACACCTGCATCGCCTGCAACCAGGCGTGCCTCGACCACGTCTTCAGCCGGAAGGTCGCGTCCTGCCTCGTGAACCCCCGCGCCTGCCACGAGACGGAGCTCGACTTCCCGAAGACGCCGCAGAGGAAGAGGATCGCCGTCGTCGGGGCGGGACCGGCCGGGCTCGCCTGCGCGACGACCCTCGCCGAGCGCGGACACGACGTTCACCTGTTCGAGAGCGCGCATGAGATCGGCGGCCAGTTCAACATGGCCAAGCGCGTGCCGGGCAAGGAAGAGTTCGCCGAGACGCTGCGGTACTTCGACGGGCGGATCCAGGCGACCGGTGTCACGCTGCACCTCGAGACCCGCGTCGGCGCGAGCGAGCTGATCGCGGCGAAATACGACGAGGTCGTCCTCGCGACGGGCGTCGTTCCCCGGGATCCGCGGATCCAGGGCCAGGACCACCCGATGGTCCTCTCCTACCTCGACGTCCTCCTGCGCGGCAAGCCGGTGGGGAAGACCGTCGCGGTGGTCGGCGCCGGGGGGATCGGCTTCGACGTCGCCGAGTTCCTCGTCCACGGCGAGCGGCCGAAGGGCGCGGACGGTCCGGACCTCGCGGCCTGGATGAAGGAGTGGGGCGTCACGGACCCCGAAGTTGCTCCGGGTGGACTCACGAAGCCGCGCCCCGAGCCGCCCGCGCGGAAGGTCACCCTCCTCCAGAGGAAGGCGAGCCGCCCGGGCGCCGGCCTCGCGAAGACGACCGGCTGGATCCACCGGGCCTCCCTCAAGATGAAGGACGTCGAGATGCTGTCCGGCGCCCACTACGAGCGAATCGATGACCGCGGCCTCACCGTGAGCTTCGGGGAGAAGGGGGAGGGAAGGCGGCTGCTCGAGGTGGAGAACGTCGTCCTCTGCACGGGTCAGGAGCCGCTCCGCGACCTGGAGGCGCCGCTCCGGGAGGCGGGCGTCCGCCTTCACCTCATCGGGGGCGCGGACGTGGCGGCCGAGCTCGACGCCAAGCGCGCCATCGACCAGGGGACGCGGCTCGCCGCCCGGCTGTAGCTACTCGAACGAGGGATCGCGCCAGACGGGCTTTCCCTCGAGGAGGGTCAGCAGGACGCGCGTCTTCAGGATCTCCTCCGGCGGCGCGGCAAGGATGTCGCGCGAGAGGACGACGAGGTCGGCGCGCTTTCCGACCGTGATCGAGCCCCGTTCCCTCTCGCCGAACCCGGCCCAGGCCGCGTCGATCGTGTAGTGGCGCAGGGCGTTCTCGGCCGTCACCGCGAGCCGGGGCTGCCAGCCGCCCGCGGGCTTCCCGTCGCGGGTTCTGCGGGCTACGGCGCAGTAGAGCCCACGGAACACGTCGGGGGTCACCACCGGCCAGTCGCTGCCGAAGGCGAGCCGGCCCCCGGCCTTCTCGATGAGCCGCCAGGCGAAGCCCCGGCCGGCGCGCTCGGGACCGACGTTGCGCGCCCAGATCGACTCGAGGTTCTCGTCGGGGCTGGCGTGGAGGGGCTGCATCGAGGCCACTGCCCCCAGCGCCGCGAAGCGCGGGACGTCCGCGGAGTCGATCGACTCGACGTGCTCCACCCGGTGCCGGCGGTCCCGCGGCCCGTTCCTCTTCGCCGCCGCCGCGAAGGCGTCGAGGGCCATCCGGATGCCGCGGTCCCCGATGGCGTGAAGCCAGACCTGCAGGCCGGCCTCGTCCGCTGTCGCAACGGCACGCTCGAGCGCGGCCTGGTCCCATCGCGGCGTCCGCTTTCCCAGGGCGGGATCGTCCGACCAGGGGGCGAGCATCGCCGCCGTGTGCGACTCGATCACCCCGTCGACGTAGCCCTTCGCACCCCCGAACGCGATCAGGCCGTCGCGGGCGCGGTCCCTCAGGCGGACGGCTTCCGCGAGGCCGGGAGCCGGATCGTCCGGGGAGAAGTTGACGGTCAGCCGGGTGCGCACGGTGAGCTTGCCTTCCGAGCGCGCCCGTTCGAGGAGGGGAAGGAACCTCGCGACCTCGTCGGGCGTCCAGCCCGCGTCCTGCACCGCGGTGATCCCCGTCCGGTTGAGGAGCGCGAGGGCCTGGAGCAGCAGGCTGTAGTGGCGCTCCGCCGTGGGTTCGGGGATGAGGTCCTCGACGAGGCTGCCGGCCGCCTCCTTGAGGGCGCCGGTGGCTTCGCCCGTCTCCGGGTCGCGCACGATCGTGCCGTTCCGCGGGTCCTTCGTCTCCTTCGTGATCCCGGCCAGGGCGAGGGCCCTGCTGTTCGCCCAGCCGGTGTGGCCGTCGTAGCAGTCCATGTAGGCGGGCCGGTCGGGGACGATCGCGTCGAGCTGCTCGCGCGTCGGCAGACCGCCGGGGAACGACCCATAGACCCAGCCCCGTCCCACGACCCACGGGCTGTCCGGGTTGGCCCGGGCGAACCTGCGAATTCGCTCCTGCAGCCCGGCCAGCGTCGTCTCCTCGCTGAGGTCCACGCGCTCGAGGTTGCGGGCCCCGCTCATGAGGTGCAGGTGCGCGTCCTCGAAGCCGGGGGTGACGAGGCGGCCCCGGAGCGCGATCGACTGTGTCTTCGGTCCTTTCAGCCCCGCGGTGTCCGCGTCGTCTCCCACGAAGACGACGCGCCCGTTCCGCACCGCCACGGCCTGGACGAAAGGCCGTGACGGGTCGGCGGTCCAGACTCGCCCGCCCGTCAGGAGCAGGTCGGCGGGAGGCTCGGGTTCGGGGGCGGCGAGGGGCGCCAGCAGGAGGATCGCGAGGAGCACGGAACGCATGGGGGCCTCCGTCGGGCATTCTCGACGACGCGCCACGCCGGGGGAACCGCCGCCCGCGAAACCGGGGGCGCGGTCCGGCGGAATCGCGTGTGCCAACATCGGGGGATCGTGCACGACGGCCCTCGCGACCCGGAAGAGAACGGCGGCGGCCGCGATTCCCGGGGCGGACGCCCGGGGGGAGACGAGGCGGGACTCGCCCTTCGAACGATCTTCCGGTTCTGGCTCCCTCTCGCGGCGACGTGGCTCATGATGGCCGTGGAGGGCCCGTTCGTCGCGGCCCTCGTGGCGCGGCTCCCGGAGCCGACGTTCAACCTCGCGGCGTTCGGCGTGGCTCTCGCCCTCGCGTTCGTGGCCGAGTCGCCGATCATCATGCTCCTCGCCGCCACGACGGCCCTCGCGCGCGACCGGGAGAGCTTCCAGCGGCTCCGGAGGTTCTCGATCCTGATGAACGGTGGGGTCACCGCGGCGATGGCCCTCATCGTCTTTCCGCCGGTGTTCGAGGTCCTGGCCTCGAGGGTTCTGGCGCTCCCGCCGGAAGTGGCGAGCCGGGCGCAGCTCGCGGTGGCGGTCTTCCTCCCGTGGCCCGCAGCGATCGGATTCCGGCGATTCCAGCAGGGGATCCTCATCGCCGCGGGGAGGACCCGCCTCGTGGCGTACGGCACCGTCGTCCGCCTCGCGACGATGGCCGCAACGGGGCTCGTTCTCTTCCTCTACGGCGGGATCGACGGGGCGGTCGTGGGGGCCGGCGCCCTCTCGACGGGAGTCGTCGTCGAGGCCGCGGCCTCGTGGGTCTGGGCCCGGACCGACCGGAAGCGGCTCTCGCACCTTTCCCCCGCCTCGCCCGGCGACGTCCCGACGCTGGCGGACATCCAGCGCTTCTACTGGCCTCTCGCCGTCACCCCGCTCATGAACATGGCCTCCCTGCCCCTCGTGACCTTCTTCGTCGGACGCGGCCACCTTCCGATCGAGTCGCTCGCCGTGCTCCCCGTCGTCAACTCCTTCGGCTTCCTCTTCCGCTGTCCCGCCACGGCGTTCCAGGAGGTCGTCATCGCCCTGGGACGAGGAGGCCCGGCCGCCCTCCGGTCGCTGCGGCGCTTTGCGACGCTCCTGGGCGGGCTGTCGTCGCTCGCGATGGCGGCCGTCGTCCTGACGCCGGCGGCCGGGCTCTGGTTCGCCTCCGTCACGGGTCTCGAGAGCGAGCTCGTCCCGCTCGCACGAAGCGCCGCGATGGTCCTCGTCCTGACCCCTGCGGCGGCGACCGTCCTCGTCTGGATGCACGCCCGCCTCGTCCTGCTCCGGACCACGCGCCTCATCACGATCGGGACGGTGGTCGAGCTGACCGTCCTCGCCGCCACCCTCTTCGCCGGTATCGGGTTCAGCCGCGTCCCCGCCGTGATCGTCGCCACCTCGGCCGTCCTCGCGGGGCGCTCCGCGGGCGCGTTCTTCCTCCTGGCCGCGCGCGGCCGTGCCGGGGACCGGGAAGCGGCGCTCGCGGCGGGCCCTCACCCGAGAGCGAGCGCCGGCCCCGGCCCGGATGCGCTCCCTCCCGCCGGCGGGGGTAGCGAGATCACCGCGTCTCGCGCATTCGTCCCGGGGCCGTCCGGGTCCGCTCCCGCAGCACCTCCACGCCCTTCTCCAGTACGGGATCCGGCCCCGTCCCGCCGGTCGCCTCGTCGAAGGCGATCGGCGCGTCGCGGAGGAAGGTCCGGCCCGACCACTCCTCCCGCTCGGCACCTTCGATGACGACCTCCATCCCGGGATCGGGCGCGACTCCGGCGACATCCGGCCCGTCGACGAAGCGGTCGAAGGCCGTCCCGGAGGGGCGCACGTGGAGGCCGGTCGTCAGGACGAGGCCCCCCTCGCCGAGCGCGAGCCGCTCCTGGATCCGCCCCTTTCCGAGCGTCCTCTGCCCGACGAAGACGGCGCGGCCGTTGTCCTTCAGGGCGGCCGCGAGGAACTCCGAGGAGGAGGCCGTGCCGGAGTCGATCAGGACGACGACAGGAACGTCCGTGCAGGTGCCGGGAGCCGCGTCCCAGTGCCTCGTTCCCGCGCGGGTGACGGTGCTCAGGACCCGGCCGCCGTGGAGGAACAGGTCGGCGACGCCGACGGCCGCTTCCATCAGCCCGCCCTCGCTCTCGCGCAGGTCGAGGACCAGCCCGCG